>Ga0157370_10002635_pt1 | contig 21559 bp, 17 predicted proteins | sample C35metaG_FD_113463 | JGI IMG/M metagenome (GOLD analysis project Ga0157370, IMG submission 113463) | Corn rhizosphere microbial communities from Kellogg Biological Station, Michigan, USA - C3-5 metaG | ecosystem: Host-associated > Plants > Roots > Rhizosphere > Soil | place: USA: Michigan...
CGGCGATGTAGCCGATGTTGGCGCCGGTCACCGCCGGGGTGCCGCTCGAGCGAGTGCTGCGGTTCGTCGGTCCGGTGTTGCGGGAGCGTGAGCACGTCGCCGACCAGGCTCGCCGGGCCCGCCTAGGCGGGGCCACCGGCCCGGCGGTTTTGCTGTCGGACGTCGTCGCCCGTGCCGCCGCCCGGCAAGGTGCCGATATCGACGCCGTCGAATGGGACTCCGCCCGCCGCGAAGACCACAGCTGGATCGTCACGGTCACCTGGCCCGACGGCAGCGTCGCGACCTGGGCGCTCGACTTGCTGCACCGCCAGGCCACCCCGATCGACGCGATGGCCCGCAAGGTCAGCGGCCTTCCCGACGAGAGCATCGACGCGCTGCACCGATCGATCGGCCGGTCGATCGATCTCGACGAAGACGAAGACGACGACGCGGACGCCGACGAGCCCGACCGCAACGTGCATCTCTTCGTCCCGCGCGCGGTTGAACCGTTGCTCGATGAGTCCGGCCCGAGCGACGACGAGCACGACACCGCTGTCGTCGACCTCGATGCGGCCAAGCCGCCACAGCACGCCGAGCCGGAAGTGACGCAGCCGGCTGCCCCGGCTGCGGGTTCACGCGGTGGCCGAGGCGCGCGGCGGGCCCGCGTGCCTAAGTGGGACGACATCATGTTCGGGCCCAAGTCCAAAGACTAAAAATTCTTTCGCGCTGCCTGTATCACGGGGCACGGCGGCGACTCTTCCTTGGCGAAACGGCGATTCGCTCGCCGATGCCGAGGAGGACTCATGAGCGCGACGACCTTGCTGCCAGACCGGCTGATCCCAGCGCGACCGGGGTTGGCCGGTCACGGCGACCGGTTGCTCGTCGCGTTGCTCGATCACCGCACGGCTGTCTGGGCCGACGACGCCGACGCGAACATCCGCCGCGACCGCAAGCGCGAGTGGATCCGCACGGTGCAAAGCGTCAAAGCCCGCCGCCGGCGCCGCAAGCTCGGCGTGCTCGGCCCACGGGGGGATGTTTCGGGCCGGCGCACGCCGTGATGAGAGCGCAGTTGGTCAGTCTGCGCGCCGCGCCGGGGACGGCACGCAGAAGCGACTGCTGCGCAGCTTGGGGGAACGGGGGCGCACCAAATCAGGGGGAACCACGGGGGACGTGGGGGGCAGCGACGGGCGCGATCGGTTTCGGGGGCCGGTCGCGCCCCGCGCGTGCCATCATCCCCACAAACCCCTATGCAGACCGGCCGACAGCCGGCGAGCTAACGTCACGAGAGAGCTGAACGCCATGAGGTTGGATCACGCGGCGCGCCTCGAGCGCCTCCTTGCCCGGCACGACGACATCCAGCAAGTTCCGGGTCTGTCTGGCAACGGCACTCTCATTCGCAAGGACCAGCTTCTCGTCGTCAGCCGCGACGCCGATGCCGTGCACCAGCAAGCGTCGCGCTGGGTCGAGCGCCGTGAGAACGATCCGGCCGGCTTCTCCGTGCTGCACCTGCGACCCCAAGCAAAGATCGACGTATGCGAGCTCAGCGCATCTTTGTCGGGCGACGCCCGGCACAAGCGGGTCAATGCGGGCCCAAATCACGTCCTCACAGCGTCGCCCGGCTGGATTCCCGGCCCGTTCGATGACCCAGCGCCCGTTGACGACATTCCATCGCCGCCGTCAGACGACCGCACATTCCAACGCGAGGTCACCGTCGCGATTCTCGACACCGGAATCAGCGACCATGCCTGGTTCACCGATCGCAAGTGGTTCGCGAGCTGCGGTACGGACGTCCGCGAAGTTCCCGACGCGGATGCCGACACGCGACTTGACTCCGTCGCCGGTCATGGGACTTTCATCGCGGGCGTGGTGCTGAAGCAGGCGCCCGAGGCCAACCTCATCGTCGAGCGCGTTATCGCGGGTGATGGGGTCACCGACGAGTACGAGTTGTTGCGCGGCCTGGCGAAACTGCGCAAGCACGCATCCGAATCGAAAATGATCGTCGACGTCGTGAGCCTCTCGCTCGGGTGCTACACCCACGACGACAAGCCGTCGCCGGTGCTCGAGCATGCGCTCAGCGCGTTCGACCACCACACCGTCATCGTGGCGTGCGCCGGCAACGCAGGGAGCGACCGGCCCTACTGGCCAGCAGCGCTCAAGCGCGTGATCGCGGTCGGGTCGCTCGACGCATCCGGCCGTGACCGTGCTTCATTCAGCAACTATGGCTGGTGGGTCGACGCGTGCACGCTCGGCGACGAAGTGGTGTCCAGTTTCTTCAGCTTTGACGGCATCGCGCCCGACGGCAGCGGCCAAAGCGAACATTTCAACGGCTTCGCGACATGGAGCGGCACCTCGTTCGCGGCGCCGAGGGTCGCCGGCGCGATCGCCGCACGCGCTGCCGAGCAAGGCACTTCGGCCGCGAAGGCCGCGGCCGAGCTGCTCGACCCGAGCAGCCGGCCGTCCATGCCCGATCTGGGTGTCTTGGTCGACGTGGCACCAGGTGTGGCCTGACCGTGGACGATATCGTCGTGACCTCCGGCGGCCCGCCTGCCATGGGCCGTCCTGATCGCTGCTGGAGGATCACTCCGTGCTCGAACGCGACACCGCTGAGCTGCTGGCTGCGGCGGGGGCGGGCGACAGCACGGCCTGGGACGCCCTGGTCGAGCGGTACGCCCGGCTCGTCTGGGCCGTCGCCAGAGGTTTCGCCCTGTCTGCTGCCGACGCTGCCGATGTCAGCCAGACGACGTGGCTACGGCTGGTCGAGCACCTTGGCCGGCTGCGCGAGCCCGAGCACCTCGGTGGTTGGCTCGCCGCAACAGCCCGGCACGAGTGCCTGCGTATCTTGCGCAAGAACGGTCGCGAGGTCGTCGGCGTCGACGCAGATATCGACGTCGAATCCGGCGAGCCCACACCGGAAGCCGTCATTCTCGACAACGAGCGCGATCGGTTGCTCTGGCAATCGCTCGGCGAAATCTCGCAGCGGTGCCAAGTCCTGCTCCGCGCGCTCGCGACGACTCCCCCACCGAGTTACCAGGACGTCTCGGCGGCTTTGGGCATGCCGGTCGGAAGCATCGGGCCAACTCGCGCCCGGTGCCTCGACCATCTCAAGAAGCGGCTCGATCTCCACGTCGGAACGAGTCAGCGGCACACGGACGGGGGTGCGTGATGGCAGAGCCTGCTTTCGAACCGCTACTTGCCGAGCTTCGTAACGTGGTCGACCAAGCCGATCCGATCCCGGAGCCGGTCGTGGCTGCCGCCAAAGCGGTATTCACGTGGCGCACCATCGATGCGGAGCTTGCCGAGCTGGTGGCTGATTCGTTCGTCACTGCGGCTGGAACACGCACAGCAGACGCGGCTCGCCTCCTGACCTTCCAAGCCGACGACACCGAGGTCGAGGTCGAGATCGCCGCAACGGGCGCGACGCGTCGCATCACGGGGCAACTGGTACCGCCCGGTCCTGCTGAGATCACGATCCGCTGGGCAGGCGGGTCCGTCGAAGCCCGCACCGACGCGCTTGGCCGATTCTCCGCCGACAACGTGCCGGCCCTGGCGGTGAGCCTGTCGATCCTGCGACGCGGCGCTGGCCGCCCGGTCGTGACTAGCTGGGTCTCGATCTGACACCCTGCCGAACATGGCTGCGACCCCCGCGCCTGGTGCGCTCGACGCCGCGGGTTTGAAAGTCCCGCGCGCAAGAGCAGCGGGCGGCGCGCCGACCCCGATGCCGCCGCCGACCCCGATGCCGCCGCCGACCGAGCTTCAACGCGAGGCCGAGGCGGCATACGCCTCGTGCGCCGTCGCGGCCGACCGAGCTCGCGCGATGGCCGAAAGCGTCATAGCTCGGGCGAGCGATGATCCGTTGGCCCGCATCGTCGCGATGCGCGCCCTCGGGCTTGCGCTGCGCCAGATCGTCGGGCCCACGGCTGCGATCCGGGTGCTCGAGCAGGCGATCCGGCTAGGCGAGCAGGCTGGCCTCGACCGTGCAGCAGCCGAAGTTCGCATGACCTATGCCGCAATCGTGGCTGACATCGGACGCATCGGTGTCGCGCTCGAGGAATGCGACCGCGCCAGCCTGCACCTTCGGGGCCGCGACGCCGGGCCGCTGCTCGCCCAACGTGGTCTCATCCTCAGCCGCGCGGGGCGGAGTGAAGAAGCGCTCACGTACTACGGCCGGGCTATCCCCCTACTACGCGGCGCTCGTGACATTCCGTTCCTGTGCCGGGTGTACATGAACCGAGCGAACGTTTTGGGCTACCTCGGCCGACTCCCCGCAGCAGAACGCGACCTGTCGACGGGCATCACCCTCGCGAAGGCGCACGCGCTGCACTACTTCGTAGCGATCCTGACCGAGAACCTTGGGTTCTTCAACGTTCGCAAGGGCGACATCCCGACCGCGCTGCGGCTCTTCGCCGAAGCTCTCGAGCACGCCGACGGCTACAACAGATTCAACGTGATTTATGACCGCGCGGAGGCATTCCTGAGCGTCGGCGTCGCCGGCGAGGCGCGCGAGTCCTTGCAACGGGCGATCGGTGAGGTCGAGGCCGCCGGTTTCGCGGTCGACATCGCCGAGTGGCATCTCATGATCGCGCATGCCGCACTCGCCGAAGGAGACGCACAGTCGGCACATTCCTTTGCGCGCAAGGCTTTTGGCGAGTTCCGCAAGCAAAGCCGGCCGCGATGGGCGCTGCTCGCACAGCACTTGGAGATCCGGGCGCGCTGGGCCGCAGGCGAGCGCACCGCAAAGCTCGCAACCGCTGCCCGCGACGCGTACGCGAAGCTCTGGACCGCCGGCTGGCAGGTCGCCGCGCTGCACTGCTTGCTAGTCGCGGGCCGGGTCGAGCTCGACCGCGGTCGGCTGCAGGCAGCCCGCGGCGATCTCGCGCAGGCGGCGCGCGCCCGTCGCCATGGGCCGGCCGACCTGCGCGCGGCCGCCTGGTACGCCGAGGCGTTGCTGCGCGTGGCCGGCAACGACCCGCGCGGCGCCACAACGGCACTGAAGGCCGGACTGAAGGTCGTCGACGAGCACGCCGCGACCCTTGGGGCCACCGACCTGAGAGTTCACGCCAGCGGTCTGGGCGCCGACCTCGCCGAGCAGGGCGTGCGGCTCGCCATCGAATCCGGCAAGCCCGGCGCCGTCCTCGAATGGATTGAACGGTTCCGTGCGGGTGCGCTCCGGCGGCGCCCGGTGCGGCCGCCGTCCGACAACAAGCTAGCCACCGAGCTCGCCGAGCTGCGCCGCATCACCGCCGAGCTCGCCCAAGCCACCGCCACCGGCAAGGACTCTCGCGCTCTGCGTGCCCAGCAGGTGCAGCTCGAAGAGGCGGTGCGCACGAGATCGAGACATGCAAGCGGACGACGGTCACCTGCCGCGCAGCTCGACGTCGACGAGCTGACCGCAAGTCTCGGCGAACGCGCCCTGGTTGAGATTTTGCGGGTCGACGACACGATGGTCGCGGTGACCGCCGTCGACGGGCGGCTGCGCATGACCACGCTCGGTGGCTACGCCGAAACGCTCAAAGAGCAAGAATCACTGCGTTTTTCGCTGCACCGCATCGCGCGCAAGCACGGCTCGAACGCGTCGCTCGAAGCCGCCCGATCGGCGCTCGATCACGCGGCCGCGAATCTCGAGACGCTGCTGCTGCAACCCGTCGCAGACATCATCGGCGATCGCGAGCTCGTCATCGTCCCCACCGGACATCTACATGCGCTGCCCTGGCCCACACTGCCGTCGCTTCGCGGCCGCCCGGTGTCGATCGCGCCATCGGCGACCACGTGGCTGGCCGCGATGAAGGCGGGCAGCAAAGCCAGAAACCGCAGCGACGGGCGGGTCGTGCTCGTCGCCGGACCCGAGCTCGAACACGCGCCGCTCGAAGTGCAGGCACTCGCAAAGCTCTACCTCAAGCCGGAAATCCTGAGCGGAACGAAGGCGGGTGCCGACGTCGTCCGCCAAACCATGGACGGCGCGGAGCTGGTGCACATCGCGGCGCACGGCACCTTCCGGGCTGACAACCCGCAGTTCTCAGCGATCGAGCTTGCCGACGGACCGCTGACCGTCTACGACCTCGAACGCGTGAAGCGGGCACCGCGCCGGCTCATCTTGTCGGCGTGCGACTCCGGACTTTCGGCCGTGCACCCCGGTGACGAACTGATGGGCCTCGCAGGTGCCGTTTTTTCCTTAGGCACCAGCACTTTGGTCGCATCGGTGGTTCCCGTCGCCGACGACGTCACGAAAGCGTTGATGGTCGAACTGCATCGCGAGTTGTGCACTGGCTCCTCGCCTGCACAGGCGCTGGCCACTGCCCAGCAACGGGTGCGCGCCGACGGCTTCGTCTGCTTCGGCGCGGCGTGATCCGTGGAACGGAGGCGCGAACGACGAGCGCACCGAATATCGCTGCCGCAGCAGCCAATCCGAAGCCAGCCGTTGCGACGAGCACTCCCGGCAAGTCGGGATGCGCGGCCTCCATCGGCATGACAAAGCCACAGACGCCGACCAACCACGGCAATATCTCCCGCCGCCACAAGACCGGCACGACGAGGACGAGCGCCCACGCGAGATACCAAGCGTGCATCACCGGGCTGCACAACGCCGCCGCGGCCAGCGCGTAACCGGCACAGACCGAAGGGTTCGCATTTCGGCTGCGGCGCACGAAGACGACGACCAGTACCGCACCAATTGCCTCGCTGACCGCGAAAATGACCGCCTGCAGCACACCGCCTCCGGGCAGCCCCAGCCCCTCGAGCAGCTTGCGCAGTAACCAGGCGAGTGCCGCAGGCGGTGAATCGAGGTCGAGCCGCTCGTACGGCGTCGACAGCGCACTCACCAACTGCAGCGGGCGCCCGATCGCGAGCGCCGGAACCAGATACGCCACGAAAGCCACCGCGACCAGGCCGCCGCCCCGGCGAAGCCGCCCATGTGGCGCACCCCAAGCCGCTGCAACGATCAGCGCGACGACCAGTACCGCAAAGGGCGCCTTCACCGCGGCCGCCAGCGAGGCGAGCACCACGGCCGGCACAACACGTCGTGCCCGCCAAGCCAGGGCCGCAAGGGCGGCGAGCGCGACCGCGAAAGCGTCGATGTGCGCCGACCCGACGAGCCCGACAACCACTAGCGGGCTCGTCGCGACGACCGCAGCGGTCAGAGCTTTCTTGGACGGCGAAGCCGCGGCGACTGCGGCCAGTACCGCAACAACTGCAGCAACGGCGATCGACGTCCGCAATATCGCCATCGTCGGGCCGAACGCGCCGTGGCCAAGCCACACCGCCGCATGCAAGAACAGCAGGGCAAGCGGCCCGTAAGGCGTGTGGGCGTGCGCCCATTTCGGGTCCATCGCGTGCAGAAATGCCCCGGAGTGCAGCGCCGAAGGCCCGTTCGTGTAGGGGTTCAAGCCATGCTGCACCAGCTGGCCGATCGCACCGTAGGCGTAGACGTCCGACGACAGCACCGGCCCGCCGATAACGACAGGAAGCGTCCAGGCGACGGCGGCCGCAACCGGCCACCGCAGCCGCAGCGAGTTCTGGCGCGCCAACCGGATCAGCCACGCCCAGGCCAGCACCATCGCGACCAGACCGATGACGCCGGCACCGCCGGTCGCCACGTGGTGGCGGTCGTCCAGCAGATGAGTGATCGCGTGCGCCGCGCCCGGCTCAGCCTGTGCGTCGATCGGCGGTTCGCCCACGGCCACGACGCAACTCGCGACGAATCCGAGCGCGAGGCACCCGATCAGCTGGCCATGCCGGTTCATCGGGCTGCGTCTCATCGAGGTGCATATAGCCGCCCGGACGCAGCGAAAACGGCAACCGCTCAGCCGCTGGCGATCGGCCTCGACGGATCGGTGATCCAGTGCGACCACGAGCCGACGAACAGCGCAGGCGTCGGCAGGCCGGCGAGCGTCATCGCGAACGCCGTGTGCGCCGCGTTCACGCCCGATCCGCAGTAGGTGCCCACCTCGGCATCAGCCGGAATCGCGAGCGACTCGAAGCGCGCCCGCAACAAGTCGGGATCGAGAAACCTGCCGTCGGCGCCCACGTTGCCGTTCGTCGGCAGATTCACCGCACCCGGCACCCGCCCGGCCACGGGATCGACCGGTTCGACCTCTCCCCTGTACCGCTCAGGTGCCCGGACGTCGATGAGCAACCCGCCGCTCGCGACGCGAGCGGCGCCTTCGGCATCGAGGATCGGCAGCTGGCCGGGCCGGGCGACGAAGTCGCCAGGCCGAACCTCAGGAATCGCAGTACTGATACTCAATCCGGCGCCCACCCAGGCGGCGTAGCCGCCGTCGAGCACGCGCACGTCGGAGTGTCCGAAGTACCGCAAGTCCCACCACGCCCGCGAGGCGGGCACCGAGTCGGCGGCGTCGTAGACGACGACGCGGCTGTCGGAACTCACCCCGAGCCGCCGCATCAACCCTTCGAAGTCGGCGGTTTCGGGCAACGGATGCCGCCCGCCAGCCCCTCGTCGTCCTGACAACTCGGTGTCGAGATCGGCGAACACCGCGCCCGGCAGATGACCAGCGTCGTAGGCGAGCCGGCCAGGCGGGCCGGCGAGGCTCCACCGGACGTCGATCAGCACCGGCGGCCGTGGCGATGAAAGCTCGGCGGCGAGGTCGGTGGCCGAGACGACCAGGTCGGCGCTCACGAGCCGAATCCGATCATCGGCACCAGCTGCTCGGCGGCGGTCAGCGAGCCGTGATGGCCGACGAGCCTCGATTCACGTGGCTGGTGATGGGTCGCGACCAGCGCGAGATCCGACATCGGCGCGACGATGACGTCGCCGATGCGCGGCCGCGCCCAATCGGCGACCGGCCCGAACCAGCCGGCGTCAATCGCTTCGTCGCGGGTGCACACGACAGCTTCTGCGCCGAATCGCTCGCGCCAGGTGGCCAGCACGTCGTCCAACGCACCGTCGCGCAGGTAGAGGTAGCGCGCCCGCGCCTCTCCCCCGAGCAGCGCCAGGCCGTCGCGAAGGGATTCGTCGACGTCGACGTCGACCCGCCGGCTCGCGGGGATGTCGACCATCCCGTGGTCGGCGGTGACGTAGAAGCGCGCGCCGGCGGGCAGCCGCGATGCGATCTGCTCGACGAGGCGGTCGACCAGCTGCAATTGCAGCTGCCAGGCCCGCGAACCGACGCCATGCCCGTGGCCGGTCCAGTCCAGGTCGGCGACGTAGGCATAGATCAATCCCGGCCGGCGCGCGGCGAGCGATTCGGCCAGCGCATCCAGCGCACCCGCCGCCACCTCGCCGAAAGTGTCGGCACCGATGAAGCGCGCGCCTCGAAGCACCGCGCGGTCCAGGCCGCCACCCTCGAACGCGCGCTTGCCGAGCTGCACCACCGAAGTGCCAGCAGCCTCCGCCCGCTCGAACGCGGTCGGCTCGGGCTGCCACGCCACCGGATCGACCGAGGCGTCCCACCGAAGCGAGTTCATGAGCCTGCCGGCACCCGGAATCGCCACCTGATAACCCACGATCCCGTGCGAGCCCGGCGGCTTTCCCGTTCCGATCGACGCGATGCTCGCAGACGTCGTCGACGGGAAGCCCGCGGTCAAGTCGCGCGAACCCCGTGACGCCTCGAACATGAACGGTGCGTCGAGCGGCCGCTCGCGAATCAGCTCAGCACCCAGACCGTCGACGAGCAACACGCAAGCGGCCCGGGCCGGCGGCAAGTCGAGCACGTTCTCAAAGCCCACGGTGCCAAGAGAACTGAGCACCGACGGCACCAGGTCGGCCAGCGCCGCCGACCCGTAGCGAGGCAACGGCACGGACGACGGGTCAATGGCTGCCTGCCGAGCGGCGCTGCTCACCCCTGCTGGCGGCGGCCGGCGGCGCCCGCGGCACCTCCCGCCAGCTGGGCCGAAGCTTCCGAGAGCGCGGTTGCGAACCGAACTGCCTGCGCGACCACCGGCGCGCCGTCGCCGTCCTCGCTGACCCGAAGCGACAGGTCGTCCGCGGTCAGCGTCCCGGTGTAGCCGTGGTCTGCTTCGCAGTTCTCGTCACCGCAGGACGCAGGCTCGAGGTCGACGTGACTGATCGCGCCCCAGCCGACGACGAGCGTGGCCTCGCGGTAGGACGACGCCGGACCGTATTCGGCCGGATTGGCCACCGTCGTGGTCAGGGCCACCGACGCGATACGCGCGAGCGGCACCACCTCGGTGGTGGTCGTCGCGTGCGGATACGGCGTGACCTCACTGGCCGGATGCTCGTCGGTGTGGCACACCACCAGCCGGCTCGGCGTGACCGCAAGCACCGTCACGTGCCGGCGAATGCCCATCGTGTCGTCGAGCGTCGTCTCTTGATGGACGACGTGCGCAATGGATTCCTCGGAGCCCAGCGTCGAGCGAAGCGCGTCTGCCATCAGCTCGGGGTAGTACCCGCTGCGGTCGACGTCCGCCCAAAGATCGGTAGCGCGCGCGGTGGTGTTATCGGCCATGGCTCCATCCTCCACCACGGCGGGTCCGGCTACGCAGGCTAGCTCGGGCTAGCTCAGGCGCCGCGGGTACTTCTCGACGACCGCCTCAACGGGCATCGGGCGGTGCAGGAGGTAGCCCTGGCCGAGGCGGCAGCCGAGCTGGCGCAGCAGGTCGAGCTGTTCGGGCGTTTCGATGCCCTCCGCGACCAGGTCCAGCTCCAGGTGGCTCGCCAGGTCGATCACGGCGCGGGTGACGGCGCGATCCTGCGCACTGCCGAGCAGGCCCGAGACGAACGAGCGGTCGAGCTTCAACACGTCGATGCGGAACCGCCGCAGGTAGGACAGTGACGAGTACCCGGTGCCGAAGTCGTCGAGCGCGATGCGCACCCCGATCTCCCGCAATGCCTCCAGCGCCTTGATGTTCGCCTGGTTGTCATCCATGAAGACGCTTTCGGTCATTTCAAGCGTGATGGACGACGCGGGCAGGCCGCTGCGCTCGACCGCGGCCCGCACGAAGTTGACGAAACCATGCTCCACGAGCTGCCGCACCGAGACGTTGATCGCGACCCCGAACGTCGTCGTCTTCGACACCATCGGTGCCCAAGAAACCCTGTGCTCCAAGGCTTTCTCTAGCACCCATTGCCCGAGCGGCACGACAAGGCCGGTGTCTTCGGCGAGCGGGATGAAGTCCAGCGGCGGCACGATGCCGCGGGTCGGATGCGGCCAGCGCAGCAGCGCCTCGGCGTCGACCCACGCACCGGTCACCAGGTCGACGATCGGCTGGAAGTGCAGCTGAAAGCTGCCTTCCGACACCGCCGCGCGCAGGTCTTCTTCCAGTGCGAGCCGGCCAGCAGCCGCCTTACGGAAGGTCGGCACGAACACGACGTAGCGGCCCTTGCCCGACGTCTTCGCCTCGTACATCGCGAGGTCGGCGTCGGCGAGCAGGTTCGCAACCGTGATCGAGCGGCTGCGGGCCGGCGCGACGCCGATGCTCGCGCTCAGGTGCACCGCCCGGCCCGCGCTCGTGAACGGTGTCTTCAGCGCGTCGAGCAGCCGCTGCGCCACGATCTCTGCCTCGTCGGGACCGGTGAGCCCGGCGAGCAGCACGGCGAACTCGTCACCGCCGAGCCGCGCGATGGTGTCGCTCGGCCGCACCGCGCCCATCAAGCGCTGGGCGACGTCGCGCAGCAACATGTCACCGCGCGCGTGGCCGAGGCTGTCGTTGACCCGCTTGAAGCCGTCGAGGTCGAGCATCAGCACGCAGATGTACTCACGACCCGGCACCAGCTGGCCGAGCGCCTGGTCGATCCGTTCCGACAGCAAGGTGCGGTTCGCCAGCCCGGTGAGGGTGTCCTGCATCGCCATCCGGCGGGTTTCGTCCTCGGCGCGCGACCGTGCGTGCGCCGAATCGAGGACGTTGCGCACGCTGCGCACGAAGCCCTGGTCGTCGACGGGCAGGACGGCGAGCACGTCGGGCTTGGCGCCGAGCGCGCCCGCCGCAATCTCCTCGGTGATGCCGAGCATCGTCGCCACCAGGCGCCGGGCGTCCGTCTTCAGCTGCTCGGAATCGGAGTTGTCGAGTGCCAGTTGACCGAGTTCGGCAAGGCCGGCGAAGCGCGCGTTGCGTTCGGTCACATCGACGTACTGGGCGAACAAGAACACCGGCTCGCCGGCGGCGTCGCGCACGATCTTCGTAATCCGGATCGCCTGCACGATTGTGCCGTCCGGGCGGACGAACCGCTTCTCCATGCGGTGGCTGTCCGACTCGTTCGCGTTGAGTTCGGGATAGGACCAGGTGGCCAGGTGCTTGTCTTCGGGATGGGTGATCTCAACGGTGGTCCGGCCGACCAGGTCTTCGCGCGGCCGGCCGACCATCCGGCACAGCGCGTCGTTGACCTCGAAGTAACGACCGTCGATGGTGACCAAGGCCATGCCGATCGCGGCGCAGCTGCCGGCGGTGTGGAACCACGAGAAGTCCTCACGGCGTTCGAACCTGCCGGAGGACGCGCTCTCACCACTCGTTTGGGCAGTCAGCCCGGTCGTCATGGCTCCCTCATCGGCCGAAGAGCGCCGACACGTAGCTAACCGGCCAACTCTGGGACTTCCGGGGCACACACCTCATCCGTGGGGCCTAGTGCGGCCTAGTCCCGGTCTGCCATATGAGATGTGCTCCAAGCTCGGGCATTCGGCGCAGCCGCGGTTACTGCGAGCCCCCAGCTACTGCGAGACCCACCCCGGCCGGGCCAGGCCACTTTCGTAGGCGAGCACCACCAGCTGGGCGCGGTCGCGCGCTCGAAGCTTCGTCATCGCCCGGCCGACGTGGGTCTTCACCGTCGCCGGGCTTACGACCAGCTGCTCGGCGATTTCGTCGTTGCTTGCCCCGGATGCCACGAGCGCCACGATTTCGCGCTCCCGGTCGGTGAGTGCGCCCAGGTCGCGCCCGGGCTCGACCGGGCGCCGGTAGGTCGCGAACTCGGAAATCAGCCGCTTGGTCACGGTCGGCGACAGGAGCGCCTCGCCGTCCGCCACCACCTGGACGGCGTGCACGAGCTGCCCGGGCTCGGTGTCCTTCACCAGGAACCCGCTCGCGCCGTCGCGCAGTGCGCCGAAGACGAACTCGTCGAGGTCGAACGTCGTCAGCATCACCACCTTCACGCCGCAAAGCGCGGGGTCGGTCGCGATCTGCCGGGTGGCCTCGAGCCCGTCGGTGCCGGGCATCCGGATGTCCATCAGCACGACGTCGGGTTTCAGTTCGCGGGCAAGGCGCACCGCCTGCTCGCCGTCCGCCGCCTCACCGACGACCTCCATACCCTCCTGCGCGTCGAGCAGGGCCTTGAAGCCCGCGCGCACGAGTGCCTGGTCGTCGGCGAGCAGCACCCGGATCACGCCGACGCCTCGACCTTCGCATCGATCGCGACTGTCGGCAGCTGCGCGCGAACCCGAAAGCCGCCGGACGGCGACCTCCCGGTCGACACCTCTCCGGCCAGGGCCGCCGCGCGCTCGCGCATGCCGCGCAAGCCCGAACCGGTAGTCGTCGCCAGCCTGCCGGGGGCTTCGCCGTGCCCGTCGTCGTCCACTGTCACGACGAGCTCGCTGTTCTCGTGCCTCAACGCCACGACGACCTCTCGTGCGTCGGCATGGCGGACGACATTGGTCAGCGCCTCCTGCACGATGCGATAGGCGGCGATGCTGACGACGTCCGGCAAGGCCGCGAGGTCGAGTTCGGCGGGAACGTCGAGCCCGACGGCGAGCCCGGACAGGCTCGCATTGGAGACGAGGTTATCGAGCTGGCGCAGGTCGGGCGCCGGCTGGCGGGTGGCGGCCTCGCCCGCGCGCAGCAACTCGAGCACGCCGCGCAGCTCGCGCAAGACCTCGTTACTGGCCTGCCGAATCGCCGTCAGCGCCGGGCGAGCCTGCTCGGGGTGGTCGTCGAGCAAGTGCAAAGCGACACCCGACTGCACGCTGATCAACGCGACATGGTGGGCGAGGACGTCGTGCAGGTCGCGGGCGATCTCGAGCCTCTCCTCGCTCGCCTTGCGCCGGGCCAGTTCGGTGCGAGCCCGAACCCGCTCGAGGTGATGCTCACGACCGGCCCGGGCCGCTTCGGCACCGCCGCCGAGCAGCAGGATCCACGCGGAAAGGCCGATGATCTCGCCGATCGGCGGATCCTTCCCCATTACGTGCCCGGGACCGAGGAAGGCAGCGAATCCGACGATCAGCACGCTCCAGGCGATGATGCGCCGGCGGGCCATCATGCAGGTGAAGAAGGCGATGGTCAGCGCCACCCAGATCGGACCGCGCGGCTGCCCCGCGAGGTCGTAACCGAGCGTGGCGGCAAAGACACCGAGCAGCACCGCGACCGGAAAGCGCCGCCGCCACCACAACAGCAGCGGGCCGACGCTGATCAGCACGATCCCGTACCAGGCGAGGTGGCGGGCGGAGTCGTGGTGGCGTAGCAGGATCGCGCCCGGCAGTTGCACGGCCAGCGCGACTGCGACCAGCGCGGCGTCGGCGAGGCGGCAGCGCGGCATCCCACGACAGTAAGCGAAGCTCGCGGCGGATTCATCAAACCAGCGCAGCAGGCGCCCGTACGCCGCTGGACGTATTTCAGTACCGGACTGTCGGCTCAGCTGAGCAGACTAAGTGCCTCCTGTTCGCTGACGACGTCGGCAGGCTCCGCGCGTCAGGATCAAGCACGTCACATTCGATGAGTCCGACGCGTCTTCAACGTCAGAACCGCTGCAACCCAGAACCGCTGCAACCCAGAACCGCTGCAACCCAGAACCGCTGCAACCCAGAATGCCGATCCCGCTCCTGAAAGGCGCCGCGTCATGGCTGATCCGGCCGCAACCTCCTCTCCGATCCTGCCGACGACTTTGCTCGGCAAGGTCGGCACATTCGTGCTGCACCACCGCAAGTGGGTGGTGCTCGGCTGGCTCGTGGTGCTGCTCGCGGGTGGCGGCGCAGCCGGCAGCCTCTCGAAGCGGCTCTCGGTCGACTTCTCACTTCCGGGCCAGCCCGGTTACGAGACCGCAAAGAAGATCACCGCCATCTACGGCCCGAACAGCGGGTTCCTGCCACCGACCGTGGCCGTCGTCACGGTGCCCGCCGGGCACACCGTCACCGGTGACGCCGCGGCCATCGAGAAAGGCATCTCGGCGGCCGCGCAGAAGGTCGACGGCGCGCGCGTCGTCGACTACGGCAACACCCACGAACCGAGCCTGATCAGCAAAAACGGCCGGACGACGATCGCGCTCGTCTTCACGCCGCTCCCGAAGAGCTTCGGCACCGACGAGGTGACGCCGAACCTGACCGACGGCCTGAAGGCGAACCTGCCCGGCTACACCGTCGGGGTCACGGGCTTGAACCAGCTTGCGTCCGGGGGCGACAGCAAGGGTCCCGGCGTGCTGGTCGAGACACTCATCGGTGCGGCGGGAGCCCTCGCCGTCCTGGCTTTCGTCTTTGCGTCTTTGCTGGCGCTCGTGCCGATGGCGGTGGCCGCAGTTTCGATCCTCGCGACGTTCCTCGTCGTCCTGGGGCTCACCTATCTCACCGACGTCTCGTTCATCGTGCAGTTCCTCGTTGCGCTCGTGGGACTCGGTATCGCGATCGACTACAGCCTGCTGCTGGTCACCCGCTGGCGTGAGGAACGCGACCGCGGGGCGACGAACGAACGCGCCGTTGTCCGGGCGGTGGAAACCGCAGGTCACACGGTTGCGGTGTCAGGTGTGACCGTCGCGATCGGCCTGCTCGCGCTCGTGGTGCTGCCGGTCCCGGGGCTGCGCAGCGTAGGCATCGGCGGCATCTTGATCCCACTCGTCTCGATCGCGGTGGTGCTGACTTTGTTGCCCGCGATCCTCGGCGGCATCGGGCCGCGCGTCGACTGGCCACGGCTTCGGCACGAGAAGCAGGCCAGCCGGGCCTGGTCGCGCTGGGCATCGCTCATCGTGCATCGCAAGTTGGCGGCCATCGCGGTCGCGGTGGCCGCGCTGGTCGTGTGCCTGCTGCCCGTGTTCGACCTCAAGGTCGGCGAGACCGGTACCCAAGCCCTCGCCAAGACCGGCCCGGCCCGGGCGGCGTACGAGCAGATGATCAATGCCGGCCTACCGGCAGGTGCGCTCACCCCCGTCGAGGTGCTCACCACTGCGAGTGGGGCAGACGGGGTGAAGGCGAAACTGACCGGCGTGGCGGGGATCGACGCTGTCGCCGTCGCTCCGAGTTCGCAGGCACACCAGCCGGGCTACGCCGAAATCGTCGCGCTGCCGTCACACGAGACGGTCAACAACGTCACGCTCGCGCCGGTGCAAGCGGCGCAGCGCGCCTTGAAGGGTGATCCGGGTGTCGTAGGCATCACTGGCCAGGGCCCGGTGCAGCAGGACTACTCGCACGCGGTGTTCGGCAACTTCCCGCTGATGTTCGCGCTCATCGCGTTGGCGACGTTCATCCTGCTGGTGCGGGCTTTCCGTTCACTCGTGCTGGCCATCAAGGCGGTGCTGCTGAACATGGTCTCGCTGGGCGCGACATTCGGGCTCATCACGTGGTTCTGGCAGGAGGGGCACGGCTCGAACGCCATCTTCAACATTCCGGCAACGGGTGCGCTGACCTTCTGGATTCCGCTGATGGTGTTCGCGTTCCTGTTCGGACTGTCGATGGACTACGAGGTCTTCATCCTCAGCCGCATGCGTGAGGAGTACGACGCCACCGGCTCGACAAGCGAGGCGGTCATCGAAGGCGTCGGCCGCACCGGCCGGCTGGTGACCAGCGCGGCGCTCATCTTGTTCCTGGCGTTCGCGTCGCTCGCGTCGGCACCGAACACCGACATCAAGGTGCTCGCAACCGCCCTCGGTGCAGGGATTCTGCTCGACGCCACGGTGGTGCGCGCGCTGCTCGTGCCGGCGATGGTGGCAATGTTCGGCCGCTACAACTGGTACCTGCCGAACTGGATGGCAACGGCGTTGCGGGTCAAGCCGTCACCGCTGCCCGCGCCCGAAGCGCCGCGCGAACTGGTCACTGCCGGATACCCCGGCGACTAGGTGCCGCTGCTCCCGTCGTCGTCCGACTTGTTGGAGGTGGCGGTACCGGCCATCTTGCGCACCTGGTCAGCGACCCAGTTGCCGAGGTTGACGGTACCGCCGCCCAAGTCGCGCAAGAACTTGAACAGCGGGTCGGGCGAACGGTCGAAGTTCTGCTTGTACGACGCCGCAGCGGCCTTCACTTCGTCGACGAACGAGGTGCGCGGGTCATCGGCACGGTTCGGGTACGTGCCGGCGAGGATGCGCTCGTAGTCGCCCGACTCGACCCACCGCTTGATCTCGAGCGCGCGCAACACCGCGAACGGATGCGTCGCGTTCAGCATGTTCAGGATGCGGATCACGCCTTCGCGCGCATCGCCGGTCGACTCGTATTCCTCGGCCTGCTGCAAGAACGCCTGCAGGTTCATGTCTTCGACCCGCGCACCCCCGGCCATCTTCATGTGCACTCGCGTCACGGCTGCGGGGTCTTGGCTTACCAGCAAGCCGGCGCGGTCGCACGACAGTTCGGCTTTGCGGTACCACTCCTTCAACGCCATCACGATGGCGCGCAGGCCAAGGTTGCCGAGCGGGATGAAGGTACCGACACCCGAAATGCGCATCAGCGTGAACAGCACCGAGCTGTAGAGAGCGTGGCCCGACAGGGCGTGCCCCATCTCGTGGCCGAGCACTACGCGCAGCTCGTCGTCGTCCAGCAAATCGAGAGTGCCGGTGCTGACGACGACGAACGGATGGTCGAGGCCGAGGGTCCACGCGTTGACCATCGGGTCTTGGGTGACGTAGAGCTCGGGCGGCTTCTCGATGTCGAGAATCCTTGCCGCGTCGAGGAAAAGTGTGTTCACCCCGGCGAACTGCCGCTCGTCGACGCGCACTGCCGAGCCCAGGAACATCATGCGCAGCCGGCGTTCGCTGAAGAAGCCGAACATGCCTTTGATGAGCATGTCGAATCCCGGCACCGAACGCAGCGCCACCAGCGCCGCTCTGTCGGCGGGATGTTCGTATGCGCGCGAGCTGATGCCGGGAAAGGCGATCCGCTGCGGCGTGGCCGACTTGGAAACTGCGGCCCGCTTGCGCGCGCCACCCGAACTCTTGGACGTGCCCCCGGTCTCCGGCATGTTCGCCACGGTACGCCCTGTTCGCCCGATGCGCAGGTCCGCGAAGTCACCAAGGAGTCACCCCTGCGAGAGCGCAGCGCCTCTTGCCCTCCCTCGCTGATCTTTGCGAAGGTGGCCCCACCGCGCACGGTCCGAACGGCCGCCGCGCGGATCCCGCAGTCGCCAGAAACGTCTCAGGGAGGGTTTCATGCGCCATCCGATCCGATGGTTCGCGGCCGGCACGGCCGTGACATGCACACTCGGGCTGAGCCTGTCGAGCAGCTTGTTGTCGACCGGCGTGGCAAACGCGGCCCCGAAGGGCCGAGTGACCGTCGCCGGCAGCCATCCCGGCTGGGCCACGTCGGCACACGCGAAAGGTTCAGCGCCGTCGTCCCAAGGAGTCGGGTTCCGGGTCTACCTCGGCTGGCGCGGCGATCCCGCTGCGCTCGACCGTGCCGTGTCGACACCCGGAAGCAGTTCGTACGGCAAGTACGTCACGGCACAGCAGTTCCGCTCACAGTTCGCGCCGTCGGGCTCTGAGGTGGCTACGGTCCAGAAGTGGCTGCGCAGTCAGGGATTCACCGTTGATTACACACCGTCGAACAACCTTTACGTCGCCGCCGAGGGAACCGTCGCCCAGGCAGAAGCTGCGTTCGGAACCGCGCTGAACGAGTACTCCGTGTCCGGCACCACCTTGCGTGCACCGGCTGCTGACATCTCGGTCCCGGCGTCGCTGCCAAGCATTCAAGCGGTGCTCGGTCTCGACCAGTCCGATTACCTCGTGCACACGAACCACGTCGTTGCCGACGCGCCGCCCCCGGCCGCGTTTGTCAACGGCGGCCCCTGCTCGTCGTACTGGGCACAGGACACCACAGCGAACACGCAGGAGCCCACACCGCTGAACACGACGACGTCCACGATCAGCGGCCCGTCTTCGGTGTCGCTGCCGGCCGCTTACAGCAATGGCCCGACTCCGTTCGCCCCGTGCGGCTACACACCGGCCCAGCTGCGTGGCGCTTACGGGCTCACGAGTTCTGATACCGGCGCAGGGCAGACCGTCGCCATCATCGACGCGTACGCGTCGCCGACCATCGCGCAGGACGCCAACCAGTACTTCGCCAACCATGGCGGTTCGGCGTTCCCTGCCCTCACGAAGTCGAACTTCACCCAGGTCGTGGCTCCTGGCACCTACCGGGTGCCGGAGAACAAGAAGCAAGACCCGCAAGGCTGGTACGGCGAGGAAACGCTTGACGTGGAAGCGGTTCACGCCATGGCGCCCGGCGCGCACATCGTGTACGTCGGGGCACCGAACAACTACCAGGACCTCGACGCGGCCCTCAACCATGTCGTCGACCGACAACTCGCCACGATCGTGACGAACTCGTACGGCTGGTCGAGCGAAGCGCTTCCGCCGGGCTTCATCAAGCCGTACTACGACATCATGCAGCAGGCAGTTGCCGAAGGTATCGGCGTGTACTTCTCGTCAGGCGACAACGGCGACGAGACGGGTGGCAGCGGCGACCTGTCTGCAGCAACCCCGGACTGGCCGGCGTCGTCCGACCTTGTAACGGCGGTCGGTGGCACGTCGCTCGCGGTCGATGCCAGCAACGCTCGCGTGGGCGAATGGGGCTGGGAGACCGGCAAGTCCAGCCTTGCCGGCACGACCGCGAACAACCTGTCGTGGAAGCCCGCACCTCCCGGTAACTACCTCTACGGCTCGGGCGGCGGCACCAGCCGCATCTTCGCCCAGCCGTGGTACCAGGCAGGCGTCGTCCCGACCTCGATGTCGGAGATCTACGGCAACTCGACGCCGATGCGGGTCATCCCTGACGTGTCGGCGCTGGGCGACCCCAACACCGGCATGCTCATCGGCGAAACGCAGACGTTCCCCGACGGAACGGCGAAGTACAGCGAGTACCGCATCGGCGGTACGAGCCTCGCGTCGCCGCTGTTCGCCGGCATGATGGCCGACGTCCAGGCCGCCCGCGGCAGCGTCATCGGCTTCGCCAACCCGTTGTTGTACGCCGCCGCATCATCGGCGTACAGGGACATCGTGCCGGTGTCGAAGCTGGCCGTGGTTCGCAGCGACTTCGCGAACCTCGTTGATGCGTCGAACGGTTACACCGCCAGCGTGCGGTCGATCGACGACGACGCACCGCTCACGATCCACACCGCGCCCGGTTACGACGACGTCACCGGGATCGGTTCGCCCGGCACCGGATTCGTGTCGGCGCTCGCTCAGTAGACAACACCGGTCGGCGGCGCGGGTGCTGTGCCCGCGCCGCCGAGTCTCGACTCCGCGAGGCTACGGCGCCCAGCGGCGCAAGGTGGCGGCCCGGGCCGCGGCGGTTTGCGCCTGCACAAGCAAGAACAACGCCTCCCGGGCCTTGCGTTGCGCCGGATGAGTCAGCGCCATCGCCGGCCCCGAGTTCGCCGCGACCAGCGCAGTCGTGACAGCGATCAATACTTCGAGAGCCTCTGCCCGCGCCGCGAGCCGCTCGTCGATTCGCTCGCCGTCGTCGTCCGCTAGCGCATAAGCCTTTTCGCGGACGTCGACGAGTCGGGCGCCGAGTTTCGCGGCTGCGTCCTGGGTGGCCGGCTCGTTGCGCTCGTCGCCTGCCTCCGCGAGCAGCCGAACCGCAGAGCTCGCGACCCCGAAGATGGCCGCGTTCGCGTTGGCGCTGGTCTGCCGGTCGGTAGCCAGCCAATCGCCAACGGGCTGCACGAGCGCGATGTCGGCGTCGTCCACCTTCATGTTGTCGATCTGTAGGACCACCGTCTGCGCGGCGTCGAGTGCCGCTGTGCGCAGCTTCGTCTTTGCGCTCAGGCCAGCGCCGGGTTGCGCCGGCACGATCCCGAAGACGACCTGTTCGTCGTCACTGACGCCGGCAATGAACGCGACGTCGTTCAGCGTCCAGCCGGTGTACCAGGGCGCGACGCCGTGGAACCGCCAGCCACCTCGTGTGCGGGTTGCAGTCACCGGGCGCTGCGGGAACCGGCGCAGGTGCGAGAACGCGATGCCGGCGATCAGCTCGCCGCTCGCCAGCTGGTGGAGGTAGCGATCCGCCGACTCGCTTGGATTGGCGGCCAGCATCCGCACCGGCGAGTGGTGCTGTGCCTGCACGAACCAGGTGGCGGCGTCGGCACCGGCCAGATGCTCGGTCACCTCGCGCAGGACGGCGGGTCCAGCGTCCGCGCCACCCGCCGCCTGCGGGGCCACGACGCCGAGCAGGCCGACCTTCGCGATCGCATCAAGGTGGCCGCGCGGTACGGCGTTCTGGTCGACCTCGGCGGCCACCGGCTCGAGCAAGTCGGCCGCCAGCTCCCGCGCGGCGGCTACCAGCGGATGATCAGTCACCGCGCCAACCTAGCCTCCGCCCACAATCGGCGGGTCGAATAACCGAGCAGCACCCCGGGCCCGAGAGAATGGCGGGCATGGCACGACGAACCGCAACCACGCCCCCTCCCCCGCCGTCCGAAGAACAGATCGTCGACATCGACGTCTCCGAGGAGATGCGCGGCAGCTACCTCGAGTACGCCTACTCGGTGATCTACAGCC
>Ga0157370_10002636_pt1 | contig 21556 bp, 18 predicted proteins | sample C35metaG_FD_113463 | JGI IMG/M metagenome (GOLD analysis project Ga0157370, IMG submission 113463) | Corn rhizosphere microbial communities from Kellogg Biological Station, Michigan, USA - C3-5 metaG | ecosystem: Host-associated > Plants > Roots > Rhizosphere > Soil | place: USA: Michigan...
CGGCAAATCGCGCGTGGGCTGATGGCAGTAATACTTGGTCGCGATAACTTCGCGGCTGCGCGTCGAACAGTTCCCAACTCGGCATAGAGACGACGCGCGCCTTGACGTTGCGTTCTTGCAGCGTCTGTCGAGCGGCCATGACCAAGCCAACCTCTGAACCGGTTGCAATCAGAATGACGTCCGGCCTGCCGTTCGGGGCATCGGCCAAGACGTATGCCCCTTGGCGCAGGCCGTCTGCCGAAGCACATTGGCTGCGATCGAGCGTTGGCACATTCTGACGCGTCAGAACCAATGCGACGGGGCGGTCGCCCGCTTCTAGCGCGACCCGCCAAGCGACAGCCGTCTCATTGGCATCACCCGGACGGATGACCGTAAGGCCTGGAACCGAACGCAGACCGGCGAGCTGCTCCACTGGCTGATGGGTTGATCCGTCCTGCCCCAAGGCGATGCTGTCGTGGGTAAAAACGTAGATCACGTGGAGCTTCATCATCGCCGCGAGGCGCATCGGCGGCCGCATATAGTCGGAGAAAATCAAAAATGTCGCGCCGAACGGCACGGCGCCGGCGTGCGCCGCCAAACCATTCAGGATCGCCCCCATGCCGTGCTCGCGTACGCCAAAATAGAGATTGCGACCGGCGTAGCTCCACACGCCCTTCACCGCGCCCTGCTTGTCCGATACGGTCACTCCGGCGCACTCGAAATCCCCCAGCCCCGAAAGCGCTGTATGGGTCGATGGGTTCAGGTCCGCCGAACCGCCGATGAGTGCCGGCAATCGAGGCGCAATGGCATTCATCACTTTCCCCCCAGCGACGCGGGTCGCCATGCCCTTGTCATCCGCGGGGAACGCCGGAATATCCGTATCCCATCCGTCGGGCAATTTGCCGTGCATGACCTGTTCAAAAGTTTTGGCCAGGTCCGGAAACGCGCGACGGTACGCAGAGAACTTATTGCTCCACTCCGTCTCGGCCGCCTTTCCGCGCTCAATTGCCTTGTGAAAGTGTTTGCGCGCCTTCTCCGGGATGTAAAATGGCGGCTCGGTCGGCCAGCCAAGATTCTGCTTGGCTAGCCGAACTTCCTCGACGCCCAAAGGCGACCCATGCGATTCAAAGCTGTCCTGCTTGTCCGGCGCGCCATAGCCAATATGGGTCCGCGCCAGGATCAGGGAGGGACGCTGCGTTTCCGCGCGCGCCGCACGCAGCGCCGCGTCGACCGCCGCAAGATCGTTGCCGTCCGCGACCGACTGGACGTGCCAGCCATAGGCCTCAAAGCGGCGTGCCCGATCCTCGGTGAAGGTAATGTCGGTTCCGGCCGACAGCGTCACACGGTTATCGTCATAGAGGTATATCAACTTGCCGAGCTTCAAATGGCCGGCAAGCGACGCGGCCTCCGAGGAAACGCCCTCCATAAGGTCCCCATCGCTGACGATCCCATAGGTGAAATGATTGACGATCTCCGCGCCGGGCCGGTTGTAACATGCCGCCAGGTGCGATTCGGCCATCGCAAGGCCCACGCCATTGCCGAACCCTTGGCCCAAAGGCCCTGTCGTCGTCTCGACGCCTGGCGTAACACCACGCTCGGGGTGGCCCGGCGTCATGCTGCCCCATTCGCGAAACTGTTCGATTTGCTCAAGCGGAAGATCGTAGCCGGTGAGGTGAAGCAAGCTGTAAAGCAGCATCGAACCGTGGCCGGGAGAGAGCACGAAACGATCACGGTCGAACCACCCAGGATTAGTCGGATTGTATTTGAGGAACCGGGTCCACAGCACGTACGCCATCGCCGCGGCGCCCATCGGCAGCCCGGGATGGCCGCTATCGGCCTTTTGCACGGCGTCCACCGAGAGAAACCGTAGAGTATTGATGCACTCATTATCCAATGCAGGATCGAGAGGCATTGTCGAAGACGCTGCATTCATTCGAATTCTCCGTCCTGATGTTGGTTCCGGCGACCAACCCGTTCGCGTCAAGACTGTCGTGGCGCGAACTGGCTTCCGCGTGTGCGCACCTCATCGATCGCAGGGGGGGTGCATTATTCGCGTCCCTCAACGCCGACGCCGTAGACATGCACCATTTGGCCACCGAGCCAGCCTGATACGAAGAGGAGGGCTACGCCGATGATCGAAAGCACGACGGGAGCGGCCAGGTCCGTGCCCAAATTCGCGGGACCGCTGACGCGCAGCCAGATATTTATCGCATAGAGGACGACGGCAGTGAGATTGATTGCCATGTGGGTTAGAGCGATCTTCTTCACTGGCGGAGCGCCGCCCTCATAGAAGAGCAAGTCGATAAACCCTGGTACCGCTGCGCAAAGCGCGCCGATAAGACCGCCGACCATGCTAAAGAGCGCAACGGTCGACCACGCGTCTCCAGAGGCGCCAGCCAGACGAATCAAATCGCAGGCGAGGGAGAAAATCCAAAGACCGATCGGAAAGACAATCAGCATGGGATGGATGGGATGCTGGAAGATGCTCGCCGGTGTACGCATTGAGGACCTCTCCTTTGTCGTTAGATATTTTGAAAGCGACGCGTAAACACTCCCGAAGAACTCCTCGATACGCGCGGCAAGTGGCGCGCTCGACGCCTATGCCTCAAATCGGCATACGGTATCCATAGAACTCATGATCTTCATTATAGCCACCCTGGCCGGCACCGAGATCCGCAAAATCGTGCACGAACTCGATCGCCGATACCCACTTGACCATCTTGAAGCCTAGCTCGTTCTCGCAGCGAAGCCGTAGCGGCGCGCCATGAAGCACGCTGAGCGGTGCTCCGTTCATTTCATACGCGAGGATGGTCAATTCATGGCGCATGTTCTGGATCTTGTGGACATCGTAATAGCCGCCGCCCGCCGAGCCTTCGGAGAGCGAATAGAAGACCGCGTAACGAGCGTCGGCCGTCGGCTGTACGACATCGAGAATGTGGCGCATCGGAACACCACCCCATTTGGCAACACCGGACCATCCCTGAATGCAAAAATGTTCGGTGATCTGTTCCTGCTTCGGCATCGCCTTAATCTCGGAGTAGGAAAACATCTTTGGGTTGTCGACCAGTCCGCTCACGCGGAGCCGGTAGTCCGCGAAGCCGCTTTTCACGAATGAATCAAACTCTTCGGAGTTTGGTAGTGTGCCATTGGGCCAAAAGTACGACGAGATCTCCGGACCTGTATACTGTGTCTTCGGATTTCCCCATTCCCCAACAGCCATAAGAGGACCGACAACGGCTTGCCCGATCTTCTGAACCAACCGCGCATGTCTGATCGTGAAAGGCGAAGCGAGCCACCACGTCACGATCACCACGATCATCGCGCAGCCCCAGATCAAAACTCCGTTCCAGGAATTGTCGTTCACGCCGGCCCACATGTAGTTCAAGTTCTGTCGTACCCCGGTGATGAACACCAGTGTCACATGGATCAAAATGAAAAGCAGAAACCAGCACAGCACGCCGAAGTGGATCGTCCGCGCTGCCTGCCGATTGATAATCCTCGCAAACCAGCCCATATGATTGGCGATCGCCGGGCTCTGCATCAAACCGGTAACGACCGCCAGCGGAGCAGCAACAAACACAATACTGAAATAGGTGAGTTGTTGCAGGCTGTTGTAATTCGTCCAGCTATGATTGATTGGAAATTGCAGCGACAAATACTGAAGTGCCGTCGAAAGGGCGTTGGGAAAAACCGCCCAGGTGGTCGGCACCAATCGCTGCCATTGGTCCGTCGCGAACAACAAAACATAAAAAATTATGCCGTTGATTACCCATAAGAGATCGAAGGAGAAATGCCACCAACGAGCGAGCCCAATCGAGTGGCGAAGGCCAGGAATGCCGAGCCATTGCGGGATGGTTACCGAATCGTCTTTCGACGTCCATACCCGATCTTTCGGAACGTCATGCTGGAAGCGAAACCAATCCGTGCCAGGTGTGCAGTCCCGCCGCCAATAAAGGCGCGGATGATCGGCGAGAATTTGAATGCCCGCGCGGATGATGAACATCATCAAGAAGAAATTGAAGAAATGTAGCAACCGCAGCCACAACGGGAAGCCCCGATATACTGCCTCTGCTGACGGGGTGTCACCGGGATAACGCGCGATGAATTCCTGCACGCCGGTCATCGTGCGCAATTGCTGGGCCACGGCGATTCCGAAGACCAGAAGAACCACGATCAGCGGTAGCGCCCATAGCACATTGATCGATCGGCGGCCCAACCGGATGCGCGGGATCACGCCCTGTTGCGGAGGTAGCCAGTCGCTTTGGCGAATACGATCATCAGCAGCGTACAAGCTTGTCGCGTCGTGCGGCTGCGGAGCTTGACGAGGCTCCTTCGCACGAGCCACCGCCGTCATATGAGCCTCCTTATCCGATGTAGTTCTCTTGTTCATCAGCGTCGCTCGGAGTTAGGCGTCACCAACTATGATCAAGAGCTTGCATTTCGCAGCCAGTGCGCGCGTCATTATTTCCTCCAATGCGTCACAACTGATCAAGCTTGTCGACCAGCGAGACGAAACGCCCCCGTTACGAAGAGCGGTCAATGTGGGGGGATGATCGGCCAATCCTGACCTTAGTGAACGGGGGGGCGAAGGCTGTAGGCTCGGAATCTACGTAGAGACCGCTGGTTCATATTTTTTACACAGCGATGGACGAGAACCGGTCATTTCGAATGTGCGCCAACCGCGGCCGAAGCTATTGAACCTTAGTTAGTGCCTGACCTTTATGAGCCGCGATATGGTCGGTCTTCGCGCTCTTGATTTCATATTGCGGATCGTCCCTGCTCGCGTGGTGGGTATGTCCTTTGTAGTCGAAGTCTTTTGTGTGCACCTTGATGATTGTGCCACCGACATGCCCGGCTTCCGAGTTCCACGCCACGTGATCGCCAACCTTGAATCGTTTCACCATCATGAACCTCCAATTGCGGCTTGAGCGTGCGTCGCCCGTAACGGTGAGCTGCTGATCGTCGGAGTCCCTGAACTATTACAGGTTATGACCCGTTCGAACTCGACCTCCGCACGAAGCCCTTCGACGTCCCGATGGACAACTGCGACCGCGAGCTTCTGGCCTTTGAGCCGATAGGTTATTGCGCAGTCTCCACCCTCGAGCGACCCGGCGATCTCGGCTTTGTCCCAGTGTTCGGCGTGGCCGACATAGGCGAGGCCGAAGTCGTACTGTTCGGTCCAAAAGAATGGGATGCAGTCGAAGCGTTCGCGCTGGCCGAGGATGTTATGTGCCGCTGTCTGGCCCTGGCGCTCGGCGACGACCCAATGTTCGACGCGAATTCGCTCACCGCTCAATCGGTCCGGCCAACGCGCAATGTCGCCGGCGGCGAAGATGCCAGGGATGCTCGTCTCGAGGTACTCATTGACGACAACGCCGCGGTCGATCTTGAGCCCCGCCTGTTCCGCCAGCGAGATTGCCGGTCGCACGCCAATCCCGACGACGACAAGGTCGGCCTGAAGGCATTCCCCGCTTTTCAACGTCACACTTTGCTGGTCTATCGTGGTGGCCGTCGTGCCGAAGTGGAATGTCACGCCATGATCCTCATGGAGCTTGCGCAGGAACCTTCCGACCTCCGGCCCCAGCACTTTTTCCATCAAGACCGTCTCGGTCCCGACCACGTGGACTTCAATATTCCGGGCACGAAGCGACGCCGCTACTTCCAGGCCAATGAAGCTGGCGCCGATAACAACTGCTCGCTTCGCTACTAGAGCACTTGTGACAAGCGCGCGGCCGTCAGCCAGAGTCCGTAAGTAATGCACGTGGGGTAGAGCTGCGCCCGGGATGTCGAGACGCACCGGCTCGGCTCCGGTAGCAAGCAGGAGCGCGCCATAGGCGTGGCGGCTGCCATCAGCGAGCTGAACTTCCCTGCCCGCCGTGTCGATCGTCGTTACACGCGCGTTAAGATGCAAATCGATTTCATGGTCATTATAGAATTTCTGCGATCGGAGCGGGTTCGACTCATCGGACGCGGCGCCTGAAAGATATCCCTTCGACAGGTTAGGCCGGTCGCACGGCACCGAGGCATCCGCGCTTAGCATCGTGATACGGCCGGAGTAGCGTTCGCGACGGAGCATCTCGGCGGCTGCATTGCCCGCCGCGCCACCTCCGACGATAATGACCGTCGCCGGCATGCCGGCCGCCAGCGGTTGTGGGGGCCGGCTTACGCTCTCCAGTTTCTCCCGGACATATACGGTACCACCGAACTTCCCTTGAACGCACACTGAGCCGACCGGCGTTTCGACAGGCGTGAACTGACGCGCCGCATCGCGCACCTCTTCGCGATGCCAGTATTCAACACGCCAGTGCGAAACCGGGTCTAGCGCCGGCGCACGAAGAGCCTCGCCGGTGCGCAGGCTGAAACAGGCATGATGCCATTGGCACCGAACCGTATCGCCATCGAGAAGCCCCTGTTCGAGCGGTGCACCATAGTGCGTGCAAATGGCCCCGATCGCGAACACCTCATCGCCGCGCCGGGCCAGGAGCACCGGCTCGCCCTGCACATGTCCGAGCAGCATGGTCCCATCGGGGATCACTGCGAGCTCGACGCCTTGGGTCAGGTCGGGCCCGTTGAGTTTCGTCTTTTCTTCGCTCATTCGAATCTCCTCGATGCTGCGCGGCGTTAAGCCGCGACCCATCTGATGCCGTAATACGTCAGAAATTTGTCTTCATAGGCTCCATCGACCGTGATGGACGGATCGTATCGCGGAGCGTCTTTGATCTTCTGTCGGTTAACGTCGACTTGAATCAGTCTGTCGGCCCAATCGATCTCCCGCACCGAGCGCGGCGAGATCAGCACCCGCTCTCCAGGCCACCAGTTCCTGGTATCGACTTTGATGAAACGAATGCTCCAACCGGCAACATCTACGAGGAAATCCTCGACATGGCCGATCTCGCCATCTTTGGCGTGAATATGGTACCCGGTAACAGTTGCGAGGCTGCGGAGATTGGGGTCACCCTCATTGGGGCGAGCATGGGCTCGAGCCAGGTCGCCTGGTCTGGGCCTCGACTCGTAGAACGGCGCGACGAATGGTGTTGCTATGGCATTACTCATCGGAGGGAAGCTGCCGCCCCAATACGGATCCCAACCGAGATGCTCATAGAGATGGGCTTCGGTTTGTCGGGACACAGGCTGATCCGTGTCGATATCTGGGCTGTCCTTGACGTGTTGCATTGTCAGTTTGACGGGGAAGTGGCGCAGCGCTCGATCGGGCTGTCCCAGTGCCGAAAGCGGCAGGAGGACTTTCCGGCCAGGAAGCCAATTACCGGTGTCGACGACAAGCCATCGAATGACCCAGCCGAAATCCTCGAAAAGCAAATCGCTGACGGTCCCGAGCCGGCCATCGCTGGCCTCAATTGCATAGCCATTGATCACCGATAATTGCATAGCCATTGATCACCGATGCGTCCCACAACATGCCCTTACTCCATAGCCCTCCCCGCAACGCCGATCGGCGAGCTTTGATCAAATACGCACCGAATGGCTCGGCGATCGACCCCGAGCCGCGCCAAGCGGGGCACGCTCTCCCGCGAGACCTACCACGTGACAAATCGGCTCGGAGACATCGCCGTAGACGAACTCCGGCCGACCCTCGCGAGCTCGCACTTAGACTGCTTTCGAGGTCCGGGGCGATTGTAGGGAATGACGATAACGACGGGAGACTCGGAAACTACGCAGATCCGGGTAAGCCTATGTTTCGACCTCGCCTTCGTCCACCACGGCTGGATATACGAGCGTCCCATTGCGCAGCACGCGCGCACCACTTGTAAGCTTCGCGGGGTCAATCTTGTCGCGCCCCATGATGTGCATGACCCGAACGTCTTGCGACAACAGATAGTCGGCAATGATCCGGCGGTGGCAACGCCACCACACAGCTTCAGCGCACATGATGGCGCAGCAATTATTACGGGAGAGCGCTACCAACTCGTTCAACCCCGTTCGGAAAGCGTCCGTCGCCGCGTAATCAGCATAGTTTCGGAAGGCGGCGACCCGCCAGAATGTGTTGGGCGAAGGCGTCGTTCCCTTTTTCCGGTGCCGCAGCCCGCCAAGAGCCGGCAGATGTCGATAACCTATTCCAGCATCACCGAGCGGTCCGGGGAGAGCATCGGCGTTGAATTGCGGATTCGTCCGCGAGCGCGGGATCGAACGCACATCGACAAGCAGATCGACGCCTACCTGCTGGAGAAGAGTCAAAAACTCGTCGATCGGATGTGTTGAATGGCCTATCGTGAAGATCGTCCGTATCTTTTGGGATCGTCGCGCCCGTTTTTTCATCATTACTTATGGCAACGACGATGATATCCGGGCCGCAGCGCCAGTGGTCGGTCCGCCGGCGTGAAGCAGGATATGCCAAGGCTAAGGCCGTCGATCATTGCTGGCGAACGTGTGGCCTGCCCAGAGTTTTCGTGCTGAGTTATGCGAGTATAAACGACGCCCACCTACTTAAATCATGTAAGATCATCAAGCCGGCGGAGTTCTCTACGCGTCGGCGTCGGTGCGACGCCAGGGCGCGGCCCAACCAACAGTTCGTTTTCATCGAGTTTTGAGGTGCGTCGATAGCGCACCGACGTCGCTGAAATGCTGTCGTCCTCCTCATGAAGGCTTCGCTAGCCGAAAATGGGCGGCTCGCTCAACGAGATTGATCATCTGGGTTGCCGCATGGATCGTCAAAGGATGATGGGTGAAGCCCGGTCTTGGTGAGATAAACGCCGCCATTTCGCGAGCAAGATCGAGTTGCCTATCGGATGCTTCTGCGAGCAACGAGATTACTAGGTTCTCCAGCGCGATCACGCGGACGCGAAGCTGCACCAACTCGGCGTTTGTCAGCTCAGGAGCTTTGGATTGCGCCTCTGCGGAAATCTGCCCTCCTCGCGGACCGCAAGGTCCCGCACCGCCCTCGTTCTCCCACCTTGAAAGGGCCATTTGATACTGTTGCGAAGAGGCTAACGACTCTGGCTTCAAATCTGGCATGAGGTAGGTTCCTGAGAGTTTTCGGCACGCAGTTGCAGCGAGTTCAATAGCCAATGCCCATAACATAGTCTCGCAACATTGACTCTTCGTCTTCGGATTCCTCCAAGAGAACTTGCAGAATATCTCGCGCATGAAGTACGCCTATTGGTCGAGAATCCTTGTCTACAACGGGAATATTCTTCAATTTACGCTCTTTCATTCGTTTCCAGACATCCTGAAGCAGTTCACCTGGCTGACAGACAACGACGTCGCGTGTCATCGCCAATGAAGCTGCCATTGTGGAGCTCGCCCCCCGACACCGGCTCATTTGGCCTACAACATCCGTCTTTGTGATGACTCCAGTCAAAAGACCGGCGGAACTACACACGATCACAAGATCGGTCCCTTTGTGCAGGAAATTTGCTGCCTCAGTCAGCGGGGCGTCATCTGCCATCGTGACAAGCCTTTCACGCGCCGCATGCAACAATCTCTTGACATACATCGCACGGTCTCCCAGTTCGTTCACCATCCGAATGGACAAGCATCCTTTCGATCCGTCGCGGCTTGAGTCTCCGCGTCAGCCTCGTTGCAGGGTCTTCCGTGTTTATACATCGTTCATCTTAACCACTCAGCGCAACACGCAGGGTGGCCACAACACCCGCGGTCGCGAGCGCGCAACATCCAAGACGCACCGCGATGATCGCCCTGAACTTGGCCTGCGAATGTACATAGTCCTCGATCACAACCTGCAGACCAAGCGCCGTATGATAAAAGGCGGCAAACAGAAACAGGATCATCAGGATGGCGGCAAGCGGCGTCTTTAACCAGATTATGAACGTCACGTAATCGCTACCGGTATGCGCGATGATCGAGCCGACGAACCACAACATCAGGGGAACGAGAGCAACAGCTGAAACACGCTCCGCCCGCCAGGCTCCGACCCCTTCTTTAGCCGACCCGAAGCCAATCGCACGAGCCAAGGGCGTGCGCATGTTCTGGATATTCGGAGGATCCACGGTTCTACCCTCCCATCAACGCGCCGGCGATCCAGGCCGCAACGGTGAGCACCACGCTCGCCGCCACGACCGCCCACCCCGAAATGTAGATCGACCGAAGTTCGAATCCGCGGACGGAATCCCAGACCAAATGCCGGATGCCGCCGCAGAGATGCAGAAAAACGGCGAAAGTAGCCCCGAACAGCACAACCTGACCGATCCAGGACGCGATGGCCCCCTGCACCGCGGTATAGCTCCGCGGTCCCCACGCCGCCGCAACCAACCAGACCACCAGGACAACGGCGCAGGCGCTCAGAAGTATCCCGGTAACCCGATTGAGTATTGAGAGAACCGACGTGAGTTGCGGCCGATAAATTTGCACGTTGGGAGACAGCGGCCTCGGTCGCGTTGTCGTAGAACTGGGCATCATTCGTCTCGTCCTTCGCAATCAGCTTCGGCGCTCGATCATCATCTTCTTGATTTCGGCGATCGCCCTGCCCGGATTGAGGCCCTTCGGACAGGTCCGCGTACAGTTGAGAATAGTATGGCAGCGATAAAGCCGGAACGGGTCTTCGAGGTTGTCGAGGCGCTCTTCCTTCGCCTCATCGCGACTGTCGGTCAGCCAACGCCAAGCTTGCAGGAGTACCGCGGGGCCAAAAAAGCGGTCGCCGTTCCACCAATGGCTCGGGCAACCCGAGGTGCAGCAGAAGCAAAGGATGCATTCGTAGTAACCGTCGATCTTGTTTCGCTCACCCGCCGATTGTAGCCGTTCCCGTTCGGGCTCGGTGGTTTTTGATTTGAGCCAAGGCTCGATCGCCGCATATTGCGCGAACAGGTGCGTCAAATCGGGGATTAGATCCTTGATGATTCGCAAGTTTGCCAGCGGATAGATCGTCGCTGGTGCAGCCAGGTCTGAAATAAAGCGCGTGCAGGCGAGCCAATTCGTACCATCGATGTTCATCGCGCACGAGCCGCAAATCCCCTCGCGGCACGAACGGCGGAACGTCAGCGTTGGGTCGACCTTGTTCTTGATCCAGATCAGCGCGTCGAGAACCATCGGCCCGCAATCGTCGAGATCGACTTCGAAGGTATCGAGGCGCGGGTTTTCGCTCGAATCCGGATCGTAGCGATAGATCTCAAACGTCTGGGCTCGGACCGCGCCGTCCGGCGCTTGCCAAGCCTTCCCGCGACCAATGCGCGATTCCGGGGTGACGCCGACTTTTCTCGGTATCGGAAACCGCTTGAGCAGCGTCCCCCGTGGGACTTGATCCGAGGATTTGATGATCATCCTACGATTACCACCAGGCTTGCGCGCCATACCGAAACGTAAACGCAGAGGATATCAAAGCGCTGACATATGAATATCGACGCCGGGCAGAAGCTGTTAGCCGCCTGTGGGAGATTCCTGATCTTGCGAAGGTGGTCGAGAAATGGGAAGCAAAAAAGTCTCATCAGGAAATATTGCCTGAAGCTTGGCTAGTTCACGCGCAAGTAAGCCCTCCACCTGATTACGAGGGGTCATATCGGTTGGGTCGTTCAACCTTTTTTGATACAGGACGACATTTTCAGTGCAAACCCATTGTTCGAGCTCTGTCGGTGACATGCTTGCCTCCGCCGCGTCGTAGTGCGAAAGATTGTTCCCATTGCCAGAAGGCACCTGGCCAAAATTGACCACGTACAACATCCTTTGTACGAAAAGGCTGGTTTCCGTCGAGATGCGGATCCTCTCGTTCTCCGTCTTCAATAAGAGAGCCCGCACTGACCCTCTACCAACGCGCGACATCGCGTTAAGCGCCATCCTCACATGCGTGTTGTTTGGCCAGACGGTAGGTTTGAATCCGGCGTGGCGATTACCTCGTCGCCGTCGTCGACTGCGAATGGATCCCGCTTTCCTTCGCCGACAAGTCCACCGTCCGTAAGCGCACCGTGCATCCCGCGCCTGAGATCGGGTAGTTTCACTTTCCTCCTTTTCCCGCTTTTGTCATTTTTTTCCAAAGCGCTACTCCTTTTCGTTCCCGAAACAATGTATCGAAACACGTGAGAGTGGACTGTGAACAGCCTCGGAATATACGGACATCTGTCTCACCAATTCTGCCCGTGTGGCTGAGGCCGCACTCTCGGGCGGAGCCTTAATCTATTCCACTTGCTCCGCAAGAAGTTGCGTCCAAATCCGATCGACACGCCACGTGCATGGTATAGGTCGAGACCGTTGACCGCGGCTAAATTGGGGGAAAAAACGTTCAAACGCGAATTTCGACAGTCGGCCAAGGCTATTGAAAGCTCCGCGCGGTTGCCCCTCCGACTGGAAGATCTTATCGTTGTTTGATTGAGGTAGGAGGCTGATATGCGATCGACCCACGTCTTTGTGCTCTTATCCGCCATTTTCGCCGGCCCGGCAGGTGCTTCCGAACTGCAGGTGGTATGCCCGCCGCTCGTGAGGGACGGAATTACGGATCTTGCTGCCGCCTACACCAAACAGACAGGCGTCACCGTAGCCGTAAGGGCCGACGTGATGGGCAAGATCATGGGCGATATTGAGACCGGCGCCCCGACCACAGATGTCGTGCTGCTTCCGCCTGACCTGATGGACGATCTTGTAAAGAACAATGGCGTGAGACCCGGTACGCGCACCCCCCTGGGCCGGGTAGAAATTGCGCTGGCGGTCCGGTCGGGCGCACCCCATCCTGACATCTCGACGGTGGAAAAATTGCGCGCCGTGCTGCTGGGCGCCAAAATGCTCGCCTACACTCAGCCTGGTCCGCCACGAAACAGCATGGAGGCCGGCATCATCGACCGGATACTGCATCGGCCGGAATTTTCTGGCATCCATACTATGACTGTCACGAGCGGTTCCGGTATTAGTGCGTTGGCAAAGGGCGATAGCGATCTTGCATTGCAAGTGATCCCAGAAATCACCGCCCAGAAGGGAACTGAAGTGGTGGGGCCGCTGCCACCGGAATTGGGCGCGCATATTGATACCGTTATTGCGATATCTGCTCGGTCAACCGATGCGGCGAATGCTGCAGCCTTCATTCGCTACGTCACCCGGCCCGAAGCAGCGACGACGTGGAAAAGGTTCGGACTCGATCGCTGAGGTTGCGGTGAGGTCTAGCTTAACGCACGGAAGCCCGGCTTCGACGAGACAGGACCTCAATAGCTGATCTTTCCCTGGTAGTCGTCTCCGCGCTCTCATCGCTGCCGAGACCTAAATGCTTGGCGGTCGCAGGTACTGTAGGAATAAATCGCCGGTTTAAAGGCCCAAAGCGGACGGTTCTCGGCCAAAGTCTGGCGCCCAGCGCGAGCCAAACGCCGCGCGGCTTTTCGCGTGCCCGCTTAAGCCTGGGCGGCAGAAACCATTCGCCGCAAGCGCAGAAGATACCTCATGCGCGACTGAGTGCCTTGCCTGAGTGGTGCACGATGGCTGGTTCGCCCGGATGGTGGTCAGTTTCGCGCACACTGTACATTGTGTTATCTGCGTTGGTGCCCATCTCGGACACAGCGGTGACCTTGCCATGGCCGATGGCGCTGCGGTAGCGCCATGACACTTTGGTACCAACGGGGATTGTCGTGAATGTCTTTTTTTTAGTAGCCATATCATCTCTCCATCGATTAAACGTACTTTAACTTCCCTGCCATCTGCCGCCGCATATACGGCCCGATTGCCGCACCTCGCCCGTCTCGATCAAGCCGCACTTGAGACAACCCGGTCATGGCGACTGGCCAGACCCTTCGCGCTGTCTCAGCTCGCTGACGACGCATTCTCCTTAACTGGGTGCGCGTCATCGCCTTAAACGTCTTCTCTGCTTGAAACCGAATGTTTTTGATTGCGAACTTGTCGCCTTTGCGGAGGCAGTTCAAAGCGCCAAAAAGGCATTGCCTGGCAAACTGTCACCGTCGCGGCGAGCTACAGTCTCACGATAGACGTCGGCTGCTTCGTGACGATAGACTCGGAAACTACGGAGATCCGTCTCAGCCGCGTTCCGCCGTCCAAGCAACGCCGCCAATTGACAGAAATAACGCTATTCAGCCTCTTACTAGCTGGCGTAGCAGCTTGTTTTTGTTCATACCCGCCCTCAGCCCTGCCGCTCTTCTGTGTTTATCGCGGCACCGATTCTCCTATTCCTAGGCGATTGGCGGCTTCGGTTCAGAAATAGCCAAATGTCACTTCTTCGCACGCCGTAGCGGCAGAGCGGCTGCGCGCCGACTGCGATGGCCAAAGGGCGCGAACCGGTTTCAGCCGAACCGGCCCGAATGGCACACCAAACGCAGGTAGATGCTTCCAGAGAGCCCGCACCGCCATAAGCTCAAACGTACCCTTTTCATAAAGTGCCTTGCCACGTAGGCCTGCCTAGTGCGGCAAGCCGTGCCACAAGGAGATTGAAGCTTGTACTTTTCTACAGAGGGCCTGTATGAGTTCCAAAAGTGTCCCGGGGCATCCATGAGCGCCATCTTACCGGACCTCGCAGAAAAGACGCCTTCTGAGGCCGATTCATCCCGTTGGCTTGTCCTTATCATCCCAGCGCTTGCGGCCATCGCATATCCGCTTCTGCTGCAAGCCATCTCCGGCTTGATCCGCCTTTTCCACGTCGTCTCTACACCACCTAACCCAACTGCCATCGCAATTCTCGTGCTCACGATCCTAACCTCCGCGCTGGCGGTGATGGCGGTAGCATTCGTGCGAGCTGAGAAACTAGGCCGTCTAGGCGCCAGTCCGCCGGGACGGCTTCTCGCACACCTCGCGTTTACTACACCCACCCTGCTGGTCGCCGTCGGTAATGTTGTAGGCCTTTTCCATGCGCGGGGGGCGGTGGCTGTCGCCTGGCCTCTGCTCTGGCTGGCCTTGATGCTGGTTGCCTTGCTGGCTCAGGAATTGCCTCAATCCGCTCCCATTCCTTCCGGCCGGCGGCTGGCCGTGGGCCACGGCATTTCCGCCATGGCGATTCTAGTCATCTTCATACTTCCGCATCTTGGCAACCATTTGGCAGGGATCATCAGCGGTGCGGACCATATCGAGGTGATGAAGCTGCTGCGTCTGGATTACCGCAACACCATCGTCGAACCGTTGCTGCTTACCTTGATTGCGTTCCAGCTCATGAGCGGCTTTGTCCTGTTGCGGCGCAGACTTTCGCGCCGCAGCGATTTCTTCGGTACGCTTCAGACCCTCACCGGTTTCTATGTGGGGATATACCTCCTGGGCCATTCGACGGCGGTGTTTGCGGCGCGCGGGGCCGGCACCCACACGGATTGGAATTGGCTCACCAGCGATGATCGCGGACTGTTATATTACCTCTCGAGCTTTTCCCTAGTCGGGCATTACTGGGTGGGACCAATCGCCTTCATTACCCATATCGCTTGCGGCCTGAGGTTTGTGGCGATTGAGCATGGCGTAAGTGAATATGCCGCGACCCGGCTCGCATGGGGATTGATCGCGTCGGCGTTCGTGCTTTCCAGCGTCATTTTGGCCGGTCTCCTCGGCGTCCACATCGCCTGAGGCTCGCGTGGCCGAGAGAGTCGAGCCCAGGCTGATCTGTCCGAACACGGGATGCACTATGATGCCGTCCAGGTGCGCTCGGCGGGGCTCCATTCCGTTATATCGGGTGCTCGTGTAACTCGCATAACTATCGCAAAATGGACAAAACTAGCCCGACGAAGTAGCTCCTCGCCGGGCTGGACTAATTGCGGGAGGGCTCTACTAAACGTGGCTGCGGCAGGACACACCGCTACTCAACACGCGGTGCGCATCATGGAAAGCTCAGATCAATACTGATCGGCTTCGCTCATTTAACTCCGAAGTGGACCGAAGTGAGGTTCTGGGGGTTACCTAGGAGGCGAACTTCCAGTTTCCCAGCGGTCCGCGCCAACAACATCAGTAAGGCACGGAGTGCATGGAGGAAAAGACATTAATCCTAGTTGTTGAGGACGAAGCGCTCATTCGGATGGGTGCCGTTCAAATGCTGGAAGAGGCTGGCTTTGCAGTAATTGAGGCGTGGAACGCACACGACGCGATGGAAGTCCTCGAAAAACGCACCGATGTTCGCGCTGTCTTTACGGACGTCAATATGCCCGGAACGTGGGACGGAATGCGACTGGCTCGCATGATACGAGACCGTTGGCCTCCGATTCACCTGATTGTGACTTCAGGGATAGTGTCTCCAGGTACAGATGATTTGCCTTCCGGCGGAAGGTTTATCCGCAAGCCCTATGACCCCGCGCACGTTATTGCGGTCCTTCGAGAGCTTCTAAGCCAGATCCCGCCGTCCGGTCCGGCTAACCATTCAGAAAAGGCAGCCTAAGCATCAGTTCGTCTCAATTCACCGTGTTTGATCTGCTATAAGCATTGCCGGGATACGCCTCTCAAGTTGAAGGGCTCCGGTTATTCCAGAAAGGGTAGCCAATGGCTCCCCAAGGTCCTCTTTCTCCCGCCGTTGCCATGAATTTGGCCTTGGCAGTCGTCGCATCCTCAAACGCGCCTCTCCTCCTTCTTGACCGCAGCCTCACCGTGATCGCGGCGAGCGGGTCGTTCTGTCGAGCGTTCCAGATTGAAGTTGACAATGTTGCCGACCGCCCGCTCGCCTCACTGGGTAAGGGCGAGTGGGACGTGCCTCAACTTACGGGACTTTTGAACGCGACGGCATCGGGATTTGCCGAAGTTAAGGATTATGAGATGGAATTGGTGCGTGAAGGTCGCGCCAACCGGGCTCTCGTCCTAAACGCTACGAAACTCGACTACGCGGACGACGGAAATGTCCGGCTTATTTTGGCGGTGGCCGATGTAACCGATGCTCGGATTGCGGAAAAACTCAAGAACGACCTTCTGAAAGACAAGGAAGTCCTGCTTCAGGAGCTTCACCACCGGGTTGCCAACAGCCTTCAGATTATCGCCAGCGTTCTTATGCAAAGTGCGCGCAAAGTGCAGTCAGAGGAAACCCGCAGTCATCTGTTCGATGCCCACCAACGGGTCATGTCTGTGGCCTCACTGCAAAAGCAGCTTGCTGCATCCCAACTGGGTGACGTGGAGTTGCGCCCGTACTTGACCGCGCTGTGTGAGAGCATCGGTGCTTCCATGATCCGGGACCGCAATCAGCTTTCGCTTGACGTCAACGCCGATGATGGCATCACGACAGCGGACACATCGGTCAGCCTCGGCCTGATCGTCACCGAGCTAGTGATAAATGCGCTCAAGCACGCTTTCCCTCAGGATCGGAAGGGCAAGATTTTGGTGGCTTACCAGGGCCACACCCCCAACTGGACCTTGTCTGTGACGGATGATGGAGTCGGGATGCCCACAGGCTCGGATACCGCCAAGCCTGGCTTGGGCACCAGCATCGTTCAGGCTCTGGCAAAACAACTGGGTGCCACCATCACAGTGGCCGCCGCCAATCCGGGAACAAAAGTGTCCATTATGTACGCACATGTCCCCGTTCTGGTTAGCCAGTCTGCGGCGCTCGGCGGGGCGATATAGCTCAGGCTTCCCTCAAAAATACTGCCGGGACCCGAGGCCGGCGTTGTTCTGCAGGTCTTGCCCGAGCTTCTGGACTTGCCGGAGCGGGACTGCCGGCTGGCCCTGAGCTGGCTGATGTCTTCTTTTCAAACGGATGGGAGGCACCCCGTCCTTATGATCACCGGTCCCTGCCAGAGCGGTAAGACCCGGGTGGCTACGAACATGCGCCAGCTGCTTGATCCCCATCCGGTGCCACTGCTGCCGATGCCCAATGACGATCGCGAGCTGAAGGTTGCCGTCTTGGACAATGCCATCCTGGCTTTCGACAACGTTGTGAAAGTACCCCTGAAGGAGGAACTGCTGGCCTTGGCTGCGGGCACGGCGCTTCGTTTTCCGGGCTGGTCCCAGCCTGGCAGTGCAGGCGTCCGATTATCATGGTCTGCAGGGACCTCCCTGACGCGCCCGACCTTTTGGAAAACGCCATTATCCTGCGTCTCAGGGAACGGCCCGCACAGGCCCTCAAGAGCAGGTCTGAACTGGACCGCAGGTTTAGCGAACAGCATCCGAAAGCCTTCGGGTCTCTCGTAAAGGCATGCAGCCTGGCGCTGGAGCATCGCAAGACCATCAAGCTTGACGCGGTGCACAACGACGCGGAACTGGAACGCTGGAATCGGGCCCTCGATAAGGGCCTGAACCTCGGCGGAAAGATGCTGGCTGCTCTCCAGCACAACTTCGAACAGACCCTTGCCGACATCGTCAAGGAACGGCCGGCCATCCGGGCCTTTGTTGCCCTGGTGAAGGCTAAGGGGACCGTGAAGGCGACCGCGACCCAGTTGCTGGACGAAATTGAGCCGTTTCTGGACGGTCCCAAGGATGCCCGCTATCCGACGACCAGCAAACAGTTGGCGAAGCTCCTGCGGGACTACAAGCGGATCAGCCCATGCTGCTCTAAAAGAAGGCGGCGGACGGAGCGGACGATGCGGACGGAGATTTTGGGAGAAAAATTTCGGCTTGGAATCAATCCGCCGAAGGCAAAAGCGCCAGTTTCTCGGGTGGCCTAATTTGCCTGATGGGGTGGCCTAATTCGGGCCAAAACCGACCACTACCGCCTCTTGAAAGGCCGCAAAGCCGCATTATTTGTTATTTGTACCGCCTTCTCTCCCCCCGAAGGCGGCCCAGACTTCGCTCTCTCCCCCCTTGAGCGAGGTTCGACTGGGCCGGAGCGCGATAATCCGCCGCTCCGGCCCTTTTATTTTGGCCGCACTCCAAGGACGCACAGCCCTCGCCCGCCCTGCGGGCTCAGGCAGGGCAAGCTTTTCTAAGTTCGCTCACGCTCACCAAGAAAAGCTAAGCCAAAGAACCGCGCCCTATTCCGCCGCGTGCTTGGTGGCGACGATCGTGTCCGCCAGTTTGCCGTTCAGTTCCGCCAGCCGATCGAACTCCATCTCATAAGTCCCCACGCCTTGCGTCAGGGAGCGCAGGTCCACGATCAGGTCGGAGATTTCGGCCAGCGGCATCTCGCAGCGTACCGTATCCCAGCTGCGCCAGCCCGGCCGGGCATCATAACCCATCGGCGTGCCGCGCCGGCCGCTGACCAGGCCATTGACCTTGGCGCTGACATCGGAGGGCACATGCACCTTCACCCGCATGATCGGTTCCAGCAGCACCGGTGAACAATCCGGCATGCCTTCGCTCATGGCGATCCGCCCCGCGGTCTGGAAGGCGGCATCGGAGGAATCCACCGTGTGAAAGGAGCCGTCCACCAGCGCGACGTTGATGTCCACCACCGGGAAACCCAGCGGGCCGGATTTCATATATTCGCGGACACCTTTTTCCACCGAGGGGATCCATTGCTTGGGCACCACACCGCCCTTGATGCGGTCATGGAACGCAAAGCCGCTGCCGCGCGGCGATGGCGCTATCTCGATCACCACATCGCCGAACTGGCCATGGCCGCCGGTCTGGCGCTTGTGGCGCCCGCGCACGCTGGCGCCTTTGCGGATGGTTTCGTGATAGGGCACCTGCGGCGGCTTGGTGGCGAGCTGCAGGCCATAGCGCTCCCGCAGTTTTTCCACCGCCACCTTGAGATGCACCTCGCCCTGCCCCGCCAGAATCAAGTCATGGGTTTCAGGGTTCTGCTCGAACGCCAGGGACGGATCTTCCTCGGTGAGCTTGGCGATGGCCGAGGTGAGCTTGACCTCGTCCTTCCGGTCCTGCGCCGCCACCGCCAGGCGATAAACCGGGGTCAGCGTCTCGACCTGGGCCCGGTTGCCGCCGGATTTTGCGGTGGAGAGGATCTCGCCGGTGGCAAAGGCGTCGAGTTTCGCCAGGGCCACCGTATCACCCGCCCCCGCGGCATGACGCTTGATCTGCTTGTCACCGCAAAGCGCGAAGATGCCGGCGATGCGGGCTTCCCGTCCGCCCTCGCCATGCAGCACCGCGCCGTCCTTCAGGTTCCCGCGCAGCACCCGCACCAGCGAAAGCTTGCCGCCATGACCGCCATGGAAGGTCTTGAGAATCTGCACCACCGCCTCGCCGGCCGGCGCAATCCCGTCGCGCGATGCCACAACCGACACTTCCGGGCCGTCATGGCGCAGGGATTTGAGCAGCCGGCGCACGCCATTGTCGCCTTCCGCCGAACCGATCAGGACCGGCACCACCAGCCCTTCCGACAGTTCACGCTTGATATCGCCCAGCACCTCCTCGCGCGGCGGCTCGACATCGCCCAGCAGTTCTTCCATCAGATGCTCATCATAGTCGGCCAGCTTTTCCAGCATCTGGAAGCGGGCTTCCTTCTCGCGGGCATAGTCGCCGATATCCACCACCTCGCTGGCGGCATGGGGGCGATAGGAGAAGGCGCGCTCCAGCGCCAGATCCACAAAGCCGGTGGCGGCGCCGTGCTCCCAGATGGGAATCTGCCGCAGCAGCAGCGGCTTCTCGCTCACCTCCTGCAGCGCCGTCAGCAGCGCGCGCACCGGTCCATGCGCCTTGTCGATCTTGTTGATGAAAAGCATGTGCGGAATATTCGCTTCCGCCAGCCGCTTCAGATAGGGCTGCAGCATGGTGGCCTTGGCGGCGTCGGGCTCGGACACCACGACCGCGGCGTCGATACCGGCGAGGACGTTCAGCGTATCGGCCAGAAATTCGATGGAGCCGGGGCAGTCCAGAAAGGTGAACTCCTCGCCCAGGTAATTGGTGGTCAGCACATTCATCTCCACGCTCATCTGGCGGGCGCGGGATTGGGGCGCGGAATCGCCCAGGCTGGAACCGGTGGCGACCGAGCCTTTGCGCTGCACGGCGCCGGTGATCATCGCGATACTCTCGAGCAGCGTGGTCTTGCCGCCGCCATGCGGGCCAACGAGCGCAATGGCGCGCGGCCCCGCTTTTATTTTTGGCGTTTGTTCCTTGGTGGGATGTTCCTGGGTCATGCGCGCCTCCGCTTCGAAAACCGCATCTTCGCGAACAAGCTCGCGAACAATGCCTTCGGGCGGGTCGCGGTGGGGCGGCCAGCGCCCTTCCAGATGGCAAAGCCTCGCGCCGTTGCAGCGCCAATGCAAGGCTTGATCGGCCGGACTCAGGTAAATTCTGCGGAAGACAGTAAAAGAGCAGCGGAAACAATGTGCGCCTGCAAAATCGCCTGCAAAATCGCCCACAAAATCGTCAGGCGCACACTGGAAAATCCCCAGCCGGGAGAGCAGGCTCCAGCGTCAAGTCCCCCGCGGCACCTGCGGGACCGATGTCGCGGGGGCAGGCCGTGGCTCCTCGGCAGTCGGCTGTTGCAGATTGACAGTCCGGCTTGCCACCGCCATGGCAATCGCGGGGTTCATCGCATCCACCATGCTGGTCGGCATCAGGATGGTGGCGCCGCGCTCCTTGGTGGTTTCATAGATGATGTTCATGGCCCGCAGCTGCAGCGCCTCGGGATGCGCGGCATAGAGCTTGGCGGCGTTGACGAATTTCTGCGCCACTTCCTCTTCGGCGGCCCCCAGGGTGACGCGCGCCTGCTTCTCGCGCTCGGCCTGGGCCTGGCGGCTCATGGCGTCCTGCAGATTGTCGGGAATGGCGACATCGCGGATCTCCACCGAATTGACGGTGACACCCCATTCCGCCGTCTTGGCGCCGATCACTTCTTTCAAGGCCGCGTCGGCGGTCTTGCGGTCGGATAACAGTTCCGACAGCACCGACGAGCCGA
>Ga0157370_10002638_pt1 | contig 21540 bp, 14 predicted proteins | sample C35metaG_FD_113463 | JGI IMG/M metagenome (GOLD analysis project Ga0157370, IMG submission 113463) | Corn rhizosphere microbial communities from Kellogg Biological Station, Michigan, USA - C3-5 metaG | ecosystem: Host-associated > Plants > Roots > Rhizosphere > Soil | place: USA: Michigan...
TATTTTTAGACTTCATGCTTGTAAATAAGACAATCAATTATGAAAAACGTTTTTTTATTTTCCGGAATTTTATATTTCTGTTTGTTCAGCAAAGAAAAGATAAATGCTCAAAGCCGGAGCGGAGAGTTAGGGATTCATACATCTGTCGATGATTGGCCAAGAGAACCTTCACCTTATTTAGATTTTGACTGGAAAAAGCGATTTCTTGATTTCGACAGCTACATTTTTGATTGGAATAAGAAAAGTACATTTCCAACTATTAAATGGGATCTTACCCACTATAACATGAGTACAAAAACGATTGCAATCCCAGCTTACTATGGCGATGTAAGGCTTTACCATGACGGCTGGACTGATGCCCTTACCATTATTGCTGATGTGGTAGGCTCCACTCTGTGCGGCCGTAAAAAAGACAGCGTGGTAGTGGATGGACAGGTTTACAATTATGTGGACATGTTGCGCACCTTTAAACACCAGTATAAAAATAGAAAGACTGTTTATAACTGGCCGGACCCAAAACATGTGCGAATTCATTCGGATTGGTGGTATGATGCAGGTCCGTCATTATTATATTTTATGGTAGGCAACCTGTATCCAAATGAGAATGGAATGGATAAAAACCTGAGGGAAATAGCAGATAGTTATTATGATATGGTTCAGAACCTTGGAGGCGAAAAACCGGATTTTTGGCATCAGGCTTATAACTTTGATGACAACAGGCCTGTTGACAGCATCAATTGGAACGGACAAAATTTAAAATGGAAATGCCCGGAAGCTGGGGTCGTGACAGCCCTGATTGAGTATTGGGCATTTCAAAAATTTGGCGATGTAAAATACCTGAAGGCAGCTAAATCCTGTATGGATTATTTTGAAAACCTGAAAAGAAATCCTTATTATGAAATGGGAATCAGTTTTGGCCCTTATATCGCTGCCAGAATGAACGCGGAAACCGGCACCCATTATGACGTTGGAAAATATATTAACTGGTTACTTAAAGGCTCAGACGTAAGAAAGGGCTACGGTACCTCCGAATCAAACTGGAATGGGTATGATACCTATGGACTTGTAGGCAGCCGCAGAGACAATGGCGGTGAGGGATATGTTTTTGGACTTGAAACTTTTGCAAATGCTTTTTTAGCACCGGCAGTCAAATATAATCCGCAACTTGCCAGGACTGTAGCTAAATGGCTGCTAAATGCCGGTAATGCTGCCCGATTTTTTTATGCCGACCAGCTTCCGGCAGATCATCAATTTTACGGGTCCAAGTATATTAAGGCAGACGAAAATGTAATCCCCTACGAAGGGTTACGTTATTCGGAAGAAGGCCAATCGCCACGGGCAACCGGCGACCCGGTTTCTTACAATGCCTTGTGGGCTAAATTGGGTCCCTCCTTTGACGTGGGTAAACAAGTTACTAATTTAGCATTGTATGACGGAGCCTGGGCAGGTTTTTTTGGTGCGATCCTGCAGAATACCAATGTTTCAAAAATCTTGCAAATTGATTTGAATAAGTTGGATTTTTTTAAATCGGGCAAAAGTTATCCATCCTACCTTTATTATAATCCTTATACCTCTTCAAAGAAAATTGAAATTAATTTAGCTTCCGGTTCCGATTTATTCGATGTTCTGTCCGGAAAATTTATAGCCCGAAATGTAACCGGGAAATACTACTTTACTATTCCCGCTGATGAGGTTACATTTTTAGTCATTTGTCCTTCAAAAAGTAAACTTAAGCATAAAGGAAATGAAATATTAATCAATAATATTCCGGTAGCCTTCAATACGCCTGTAAACAAAAAAGCTGATTGAAATCCCTGACTCGGGTAATCAAACCGGAAAACAAAAACAGAACAATATCAGACAGTTGGAATGGAAAAATTTCCCGTAAACTTGAATTGGGATCTATAAAACTGCGGGGAACAATTTTTAAACTTTTTGAATTGCCTGTAAAAAAAAGGAATTGTTTCATACCCTGAGCAATAACACACCTGGGCAATTTGCTGTTCAGTTTCAATCAGGAGTTTGCATGCTACATTAATCCGGTATTCATTCAGGAACGAAAAAAAAGTCTTTTTCATTACTTTACTAAAAAAGCGGGAGAACGATTCTTCACTCATAAATACTGTTGAAGCAATACTTTGCAGGGTAATTTTTTGCATGTAATTATTCTTAACATACTGGTAGACAGTGTTAATCCTTTCACTATCTATAAGATTAGTATTATTGGTATAGTCTCTCTTACACAGTAAATCATAATCGTTTGAAAGGGCTAAAGTATTTAAAATCTCCAGTAACATCATTAGCTTTCTAAAGGGATCCGCATCGGCAATTTCAAGCAAATGATCTTTCAAACTGATGGCAACTTTTGGGGAAAAATGAATTCCCTTAGAGGATAAGGCATGTAATTTTTTGACAGCTGCAAATTCTTTTGTATCCAGCCACTCCTTCCCTACCAGGTCTTCTTTCCACTGAATAACCACTGCGGAAGCTTCCGTATTTTGACAATTAGTATTTTTCCAGCAATGGGGTAAGTTGGGCCCAAGAAAAATTAGATCATTTGCCCTGAAATTCTCAAATTCATTTCCGACATACCTGACCCCATCGGAGGATAGTATATAAGTAAGTTCGTAATTGGGATGGTAATGGTAAGGAAAATCAAATTCCTTTTTCCTTTGAACTTCAGCTTTAAAAGAATTTGTTTCGGGATGCAATATGGATTCAAACTGTGGATACATAATGTCTCATAATTTAACTCAAAATACGATTTATAAAATGAATGAACAAATCAAAATAGTGTAATAAATATTTAGCTAATCGAACTTTCCTAAACGTATATTCATTATTTATCTCTAAGATCGGTTTTTCGCATCTTTATGAACTTTATTTTTATACCCGATTTTGATAAAGTGTAGGAAATAAATTATTTCTTAAGCCTTCTCCATATTTGAAGGAATTTCAAACTTTTCGGATATAACTGATTAACAAAAAAATCAAATGGCCAACAGATTGAAAAATCATTGACGATTTGATTTCGATTATGAAAAAACGTTTACTTCAAAAAATTCTGACTTAAAAAACCTTCTTCCAATAAATTTCTTTCGCGCTTTAATGTTTTTCAGTGACGATTTGGAGCGGTACCAAGACAAGTATAGTATTCACTTCCTCCATAATAAAACCACCATTTGTTTTGATATAGGGTAAGACCATTGAAAAAGATACAATCAGAAAAACTGGAAATCATTTCCTTAGGATCTGTTGCTGAGAAACCGTGCTCATATGGTAAGGTAGAATCTGCAGCAAGTACAGGCCTCGGCAAATATTGAAGTGGTTTTTCCGGGTCCTTTTTTGAAAACTTTACTTCTCCTATTGCATAAAAATGTCCTGTATGGTTTCCACCTGTGAATAAAATCATATCGTCCGGATGTTGGGAGTCATAGTCCGCCAAAGCAAAACAACATTCCCCCCCGGGAAAATGATCATTTACTTTTTTAGATTCCCAATGGATCATGTCGTCGGAATACGCCATCAGATTATTATTAATGTACATTATATATTTTCCATTCACACGAACTGCTTCATTATGGGGATTTTGAAGTACAACAGCATTTCTGTGTGTGGTAGTGGCCTTAGGAAATACAATACCTTCTTTCTTCCAATGAAGGAGGTCCTTTGATGTTGCTAAAAAAGTGCCATTAATGCTAAAGTCATCAGTGTCCGGCCAATACCATTGATTACAAAATAAATAATAAGTATCTCCGGATTTAACCACATTTACATCCTCATAGCTGTATTTTCTATCTTCTCCTTTTCGAAAAAACGGGCTGTTAACTGTATCTTTTATAAAATGAATCCCATCGGTACTTGTTGCAACACCAATATCACAGATATAATTGATTTTGGAATTAATATTAACATCAATGGGCCTTTCTCCACGGTATATATAATAAAATACGCCATCTTTCACAATTATTGCCCCGTTGTGAACGCCGCCGCTAAAACGACCCTGATCCCATTTCCCGGGTGAAGGACTTAATACAGGATTATTCGAATATTTTTCAACAGGGCCTATTGCCCAGGGATATTCCTTCATCATATCCTTGGAAGGAGGAAGGTTTTTGGGAAAATCACCCCACCATCTATCTGTAGAAAAAGAATAGTTTTTCCATTCTTTCAATTTATCTGTAGTATTTAATTGCCACGCCATTAAATTTGTGCTGTCGCCTGTGGCTTCAGTAACTTGTTTTTTTGAGGATTGACAGCTAAATCCAAATATTGCCATTAACAGGATTATATTTTTTTTAATCATTTTCTTTTGTTTTTGTTAATTTAGAATTTTAGAATGTTTACTAAGCTTAAAGTCTTTAATGATTTATGATAATTCATGAGCTGTTTTATTTTTGCTCAATTATATATTCTACTCCTGCCTTCACCGGAAAAGCTAACCATCCTCCCTTTTTTTGCAAAAATCCAGTTATTGCTTTATCGGATACCTTTACTTCCTTAACCACGACCCGGTTTAATTTATCTTTTGAAGTTTTGATTCTTGCATGATAATTGCCACTTGCAGCTAAAATTTTGAAAGAATATTTTTGGGAATTAATCTTAGTTAACATAACTGGAGCTTCAACATACAGCTGAAGATCCTGTCCAAGTTGATGAAACTGAAGCATTGCTGCTTCCGGAAGCATTCCAAAACAATAAGGACTCTGGCTCACTCTTCCCGGTTTATTATGGAGCCCCGTATGATCCCACTCAAGGTATCCAAATCCTTCCATAGGAATATACCAATTCTTATTGATCTTCATCACCCATTCCCGGGGGATTCCAGAATAAATAATAGACTGGTCAGGAAGAAGGGGCGCAAGTGCATCAGCTGCCGACTGGCATTTCCACCTTAATAATTCAGAAGTCATTTTCCAGGATTCTTCAGGCAATATACCCTGCCCTTCAATGAGCAGCATCTTCAGATAATGTATAAGGGACGCCTCTTCCCATCCATTTGCATAAACTCCCGGCATTGCTTCGGTTAACATAAAAATGGTACGCCCATGGTAAACACCATATTGGGGATTGAACAACCAGGAATGTCTTAAAATTGCAGCCAAAGGAATTGAAACACCTTTGAGATATGCATTATTCCCGGTTATTTTATAAAGCCTCAGCATTGCTATGGGGCCAAGTGATGTGGTAGTAAATTCATAAGGATATTCCGATCCCATCTTTAAAAGTTCGTTTGCAGCAGCCTTTGCTTCATGTAAGAATTCGATTTTCTTTGTTTGCTGATAATAGAGTAGCATTAAATACACATAAGCACCTGTGCAGTCATATTCATACCTGATTTCTTTCTCCCTCGAAAAATCGGCATTGATTCGAAGGGGAAAACGGTAATTTAATTTTTGTCCTGCAGTTACTACATCCTCCGCTGCATCTAAAAATATTCTTTTGGCAACCTCAGAATTAAATTTTTCCTGGTATTCCCCTGCCTGTATAAGCGGATAAAAATATTGCCAGGCGTCTGAATAAGGCAATTTAAAATTTAAGATTTTCCAATTATTGTCCCATTTGTCCGTAAAAGCTTTTGCATTTTCAGAACCAAATTGCTCAACAAACATTCTTATGCTGTTAAGATTTGCCTGAGGAAAGATCAACATTTTCCCTGTTTCTTTAGATGACGAAATCAAATCATGAAAGCCTTGTTCGACAATCTGAGGCCAATCAATAAATTTTGAACCAGGTTTATCTATATACGGGAATATTGAAGATATCCCATTAATGAACCGCGTGGAAAATTCAGAAGGCTCATTAATTGAGGGAACCCCGGGTGAAAGTTTGATGAAGGAATTGGTGATCAGTAAAGCAGAATCAATATTGAATCTTTTCCCTGTTTCAGGAACATCAAATCCAAAAGTAGCTATACCTCCTGACCCGTCCTTTTTGGGCGATTCCAAACAATTATATGGCTGCCTGACAGAATTTAAAATTTGTGTGCCTGATACTTTGAAAAATGGATTCAGAGAGGTGAAGTCCACATAATACTGGAAAGTTGATTGCAAAACTTCAGGATCGCCAAAATAAATAAACTGGTTCAGGTCGTATATCTCACTGGAATCGTTTGAAATCGTATGGTACGTATATGAACCGGGCGAACCATTAAAATAATAGATAAGTTTTGGTAACCGGTTAGCAACCTGTTCACCCTGTTTATGCATATATCGGAGCTCCGGATGCTGGCCTTCAAACAAATGCTTTGGTTGCATCTTCTGACTAACATTTTGAATATAAACACGGCTGTTGATCAAACCGGGATCATTTTTTGAACATACAATTTCAAAAATGTAATCGCACCAGGTAAGCTTACCCTTGATTTGTAACCTTACTATCTTACTATCTTCACTACACACAGCACTTTTGAAAACTCCTTCTTTTAGCAGATCAAAATTACTTCCTCCTCCACCCGGTTTAAGTGCTAAAAAATTACCGGCTGAATTTTTACCCTCCCGGACAATTTTAATGTAATCGTTACTGACATTAAAGGAAATAACGTAGCCCCCGCTTATCATACTACACTCATTGAATCCACTCGATATAATTCCAACAGAATCTTTTATCCCATCATTATCTCCTCTTTGGCAAAAAGAATCAGTAGAAATAAACATCAGGACTACAAGGGGAATCAGTATTTGCAAGCTCCTTTTCATCAAATGGCTTTTATCCGTTAAAAATTAATTTTTCAGCCTTTATTTCAAAAAGTGATCTATTTCTTTTTAAAGCTTCTTTGTAAAGCTAATTGTAACTGCGTTAGTTTAAATTGCCAATTCTTACCAAAATTTACCCTATTTTGTCCGATTTTTTATATAAATCTTTGCTTGCTGATTCTTCGCCCATTTAACTTAATTATTTCAGTATTAATTATAAAAAATTGTCGCAGCGATAAATCGAAAAAGCATTTCGGATAAGGATAAAATAATAAACCCCTCTTTACAAAATAAGCTAAAGAGAGGTTTATTTAAGGTGGTAAAACCTCAGGGGTAGAAATTGAGCATCTATGCCCGTTTATTTAATTTCCAGCTTTGCTCAATTTCCTCAAGTGTTTTCTGTTTTGTTTCCGGAATCACTTTCCAGGTGAAAATAAATAAGATAACTGCATTAATCATAAACACCCAAAACGTGTAGGCTCCGCTCAGATTTTTATTGGGCCCCAAATTATTAAGCATCATTGGAGTCAACTGAGTTACCAGTAAAACGCCAATCCAAAGTACGACTGTCGCAAATGACATTGCAATTCCCCTGGTCTTGGTAGGAAAAATTTCAGAAATCAAAACCCATGGAATCGGCCCCAGAGAAGAAGAAAATGAAGCCAGATAGGCAATAATACATATTAATAACCACGGGCCATGAGTTATATTATATTTGTAACACAATCCTATAGCCAGGAGAGAAATTATCATACCTGCAACCCCGTACATCAGCAGGGTTTTGCGTCCGGCCCTGTCAATAAGCCAAATAGCAACAAAAGTAAAAACCGTATTGGTAACACCAAGAATAAAGGTCTGCATTAAGGCCGATTCTGCACCAAATCCTACACTTTTGAATATCTCAGGCGCATAATAAATAATCGCATTTATCCCGGTGATCTGGGAAAACAATGCCAGAACAATACCAACAATCATCGCCAGGCGAAGTCCCGGTTTGAATAACTCTTTTACAGTTCCGGTTTCATGTTTCAGTGCATCCTGAATATCATTCAAAACAGCTTTGGCATTTTCTATTCCATTTACTTTCTTTAGTATTTTTAAGGCGTCATCAGTACGACCATTCTTGGTAAGCCAACGGGGGCTTTCCGGAACGATAAACAGTAAAGCAAAAAATAACAGGGCTGGCAACATTCCTGAAGCAACCATATAGCGCCACCCGTATTCTACATTCCATGCAAGGTCTCCAAATGAAGCAATTTTAAGATTGACAAAGTAAATCAGATTAATCCCTATAACAATTGCCAATTGATATAGTGTGACCAATGTACCCCGATTTTTTGCAGGTGCAATTTCTGATATATACAGTGGAGAAAGCATAGATGCCGCACCGATTGCAAATCCACCGATTAATCTTGCCAGAATAAACTGGGTAAGGTCATTTGCTAACGAGGCAGCCAGTGCGGAAATAAAAAACAAGATAGAAGTTACAATCAAAATTCTTTTCCGCCCATATTTATCACTGATTACCCCGGCAAACATTGCCCCTATAATACAACCCCAAATCGCGCTGCTTGCTGCCCATCCAACCATAACCGGCGACAAATCAAATTTGATTTGTAAATTTCCAATTACTCCTGCAATGACGGCAGTGTCATAACCAAAAAGTAACCCTCCCAGTGATGCCACAATCGCGATTTTTAAAATAAATCCCGCTGAATTTTGCAAGGGTTTAACTGGCGTAAGTGAGTTTTTCATGATGTAGTTGGTTTATTATTTAAACGAAAAGACGGTTTAAAAAATTACTGTTTATAATAATCAATAACCTTGTTTCCTGCAAAGCATTTTCCCCTTTTTGGATTTTTTTATAATAGGGTATTAATACCAAACATAATCTTGTTTCCACTAAGAAAAAAATGTTTGATGATAACTGCTCAGCAGGTTGAAAAGCCCTTTAGTTAAAAATTGGGATTTTGTGTAATCATGCCATTAGAATAATCAATTTCATTTTGCGGAACAGGCAACAGGTAATCCCTGTCATCCCGGAAATTTTTCCCTTTAAGAGTATTATATTTTTCAGCAAACGCCCTCATTACTTTTCCATACCTATCTTCTCTTACCAAATCTTCCCTTCTCCAACCTTCCATCCCCAATTCACAACGCCTCTCGTGCCATATTGCTAATCTTAATGAATCTTTATTAGTCGTTGTAACATCCGGTAAGGAGGTGGCCACATCTGTAGGTGGTAAATAAGTCTGTTTGCTTCTTTGAGGATCTTTTGGGGGAGTCATTCTGGCTCTTTCTCTTACTTCATTTAAGTATATTAATGCTTCGGCCGGCTTGCCGTTTTCATTTAATGCTTCTGCATAAAGTAATAAAACATCTGAATATCTGATCAGCCGGACATTATAAGAAATGATCCAGGGATAATATTCTATTCTCAAATATTGCGGAACTAATGTCTTTCTATCACCAAAATCACTTGGTGATAAAGAATTGTCCTGATCAGCGGTACCGGGCTGATCATTAATAAAGCGATCTCCGGTTCTGGTAAAAGTATAAGTGATTCTCGGATCATCCGGATCAAATTCGTCAAACAAATCTTTTGTTGGTAAATGAAAACCATAACCTGAGTATCCTGCTGTTGTCCTGGTAGAAAAAAATAAGGGAATATTTGAACCGATGCCTGCATTTTTATCAGACATCTTGGCACTTATTTCAAATACTGATTCTGAAGAATTTTCAATACGCCAGTTATCTCCATAATCAGCCAGGAGGGAATAATCACCTGATTCAACTACAGCTTTTAATGCTTCCTCGGCTTTTGGATAATTTTTCTGAAACATATAAACCTTTCCCAGCAAAGTGTAAGCTAATCCACGGGTAACCCTGAATTGGTTGGCGGCATCATATTGTCTTTTTGAAGGCAAGGCAGTAGCATCAGTCAGATCCTTTACAACTTGCGCAAATACAGAATCTACTGAAGATCTTGGAGTATGAGTAGCTTCTGCAGGAGTAAGAGGTTTTAAAGTTAACGGTACATTGCCAAACACAGTTGCCAAACTATAGTATCCAAAAGCCCTTAAAAGTTTAGCTTCGTTAACATATTGGGCCAGGAGCTTTTTATCCCCGGCGGCATTAGGGGCGTAATAAATAACTTCATTGGCACGGGCAATCAGGTTGTACAGCAGAGACCACCTGATGTTGACTATTTCATTTGTTGGATTTTCAACAAAATTGGCAAGGTCCGCCAGGGGCTGATAATCCGCGGGACTTCCACCACCTTTCCAGGCATCGTCAGTAGTAATATCCCCGACAAAATAGTGATTTTTAGCGTATTCATTCCATGTCTGGCGCAATTGTAAATAGGTCCCTGTTAATGCTTCCCGGATCTGATCATCCGTCTTATAGAATGTGGCACTTGATTGAGTTCCATAAACAGGTTTTTCAATAGCACTTTTCTTACATTCACTGATTGTGATTACTAAAAAAATAAGAGTTAAATATGTTATTGTCTTTTTCATTGTAAAAGTTTTTAAAATTAAAATTGCGCGTTTACTCCTATTAATACGGTTCTTGAAGAAGGGTACCGGATTCCATCATAACCAAGGTCTAAAACACTCCTGGCGCCAATTTCCGGATCCATTCCTGAATAATCCGTTATGGTAAAAAGATTCTGTCCACTAATATAAAACCGGCAGGAGTTTAGTAATCTGGTTTTATGCAGTAATGAGGAAGGAACCGTATACCCTAACTGAACATTCTGTAACCTCAGGAAGGAGCCCTTCTCGACATACCATGAGGAAGCACGGTAGTTTGCATTATCATTGTTTAACGAAGGTTTGGGATAAGTAGCATTATCCCCCTCCTTAAACCAGGCTTTTGTGTAAGCATCGGCAAGTGCATTTTGCGCTCCCGGAGCACTTAAAACCTGTTTTAAACCATTCCAAATATCATTTCCAACTGTTCCCTGGAAGAAGGAGGAAAAATCAAAGCCTTTAAATTGAAGTCCCAGGTTAAATCCATAAATAAGGTCCGGATGCGGATTACCAATATAGGTTCTGTCCTTATCATCTAAAATTCCGTCATTATTTAAATCGGCAAACTTAAAGTCTCCCGGAGTTGCATAAGGTTGAATTTTGCTTCCGTCCTTGCCCACGTAACTATCAATTTCCCCCTGATTTTGAAAAACACCTTCCCATACATATCCAAAAAATCTTGATATCGGTCCTCCTACCTCTGTCTTACTTACTGAACCATAAAGTGGTAAACCACCATTACCTAAACTTGTCACTTTATTTTTGTAGAAAGACATATTGCCTCCAATTGAAAATATTAATTTACCGATTTTATCGCGGTAATTTGCTGCCATTTCAAAACCTTTGTTTTCCATATCACCCGCATTGGTGAATGGATAGTTTGGATATCCGGAAATTGCAGGAAGCGGAACCCGAAGCAGCATGTCTTTAGTCTTTTTTATGTAATAATCGACAGAAAGTGACAAGCGGTCTTCTAAAAATCCGGCATCCAAACCTAAGTTAGTTTGCTGACTGGTTTCCCATTTAATATCCGGATTACCAATGTTGGTAGGAACGTAACCTTGTGAAAAATCACTTCCAAAATAATAACGGTTATTTAAATTTGTTCCAATTAAAGTAATAGGCGCATAGCTGCTTATATTTTGATTACCGGTTTGTCCCCACCCCCCACGTAATTTCAAATTAGAGAATAGTTTATCCAATCCACTTTCAGTAAAGAACTTCTCATTATTTATACGCCATCCTAATGAAAAAGAGGGGAAATAACCCCATTTATGTCCTTCAGCAAATACAGAAGATCCGTCTGCCCTAAAATTAATTGTAGCCAGATAACGGTTGCTGAAAGAGTAATTTACACGTCCCAGGTAAGACAATATTGCCGATTCTGCTTTACTTCCTGAAACTTGTGCCCCAACGGTAGCCGCATTAAAAACTCTAAAAGCTTCTTCATTTCCCGGTGCAGTTGTTTTATATCCGGATATACCTTCCGATTCATTGGATTCGTAGGTTGTGGCAAGCATCACATCAAAGGAACTTTTACCCAATACTTTTGCATAATTTAAGCGCTGTTCAATAATATTTTTTACCGATTTGCTATTACTCTGTGTCAGGAGCGTCTGATCATTATATTTATTTTCTTTATTTGCAAGATTAAATTCAGTAAAAGTCTGATGATAAATCGGATTGAATAAATTGAACTGGCTGTTATTATTTTCAAAGCTGTATTGAACAAAATAATTTAACCCGTCAAATAGTTTTAATTTGCCGTATACATTTCCATAAGCATTAAATTCTTTGGTACTCCTGTCATTAATTTTAAGAATAGCAATTGGATTGGGATTAAATGACCATTCAGTCGGAGCATACTTGTCATATTCATAATTAGCTTCTGTAGGATCTACATTTGGATTTATTACCGGCGTAAACGGATCAGCCTGAAGAATGAAATCAAATCTTGGAAGACTTCCGGCATCCCTGTTCTCATTTTTTGCTAATCCAAGATGAACTCCCATGGTAAGGTGCGAAGAGAGATCAAATTCATTATTAATCTTCAAAGACAGCCTTGTAAATTTGGTGGTGATAATTGCTCCTTCATCATTAAGATATCCAAGACTATAATATGACCGCGATTTTTCCCCGCCATTCATGATACTTAAATTATGATTTTGAGATAAACCTGTTTGACTTTCTTGTTTCCACCAATCAGTATTAAAGCCACGATCATATTGTTGCTTGAATTTAGGATCCAGGGTTTGTCCGGAGTTCTCATAAGCAGTTTTAATAAAATCGTAAAACTGAACACTATTTTGCATTTTAGGTGCATTGTAACTGCTTTTGCCTCCTATATAACTGTCTAATGAAGTTACGCTTTCACCTTTTCGAGCTTTTTTAGTAGTAATTAATATTACTCCATTAGATCCCCTGGAACCATAGATGGCAGTTGCAGAAGCATCTTTTAAAACTTCAATATTTTGAATATCGTTTGGATTTAAGTTATTAATATTATCAAATAATTGTCCATCAACCACGTATAGAGGATCATTACTATTAACAGTACCAAACCCCCTGATTCTCACTACTGCAGCATCCCCGGGTTGTCCGGAATTTGTAGAAACATATACCCCCGCAGCTTTTCCTTGTAATAATTGGGAAACATTTGGAACCGCGTAGTCTTTAATCTCTTTCTCAGAAATAGAAACTATTGATCCTGTCAAATCACTTTTTTTCTGCGTTCCATAACCTACTACAACTACTTCATTTAATGATGTTGAATTGGCTGATAATTGCGGATTTATTACTGATCGTCCATTTACAGCAATTTCTTTACTGTTATAACCAATAAAACTGAAAACAAGGGTGTCTCTTTCATTATTGACTATTATTTTATATCTGCCATTCTGATCGGTGGTAGTTGAGGAATTCCCATTTTTTAAAGTAACCGTCGCAGAGGAAAGACTGTTTCCCTGTGAATCAGTCAGCTTGCCTGTTACTGTTACTTGCGCCTGAGCCATTAAATGGAACCCCAATAATTGGAAAAGAATCAGGCAAAAGAATATCCTCATATTTGTTATTAATTTACTTAATAAAAGTTGTAAATGCCTCATGATTATTGATTTTTACGTTGTTTAGAAGAAAGTATGATATATAAGAAACTATTTTTGATGTTATTTCAGCCTGTTTTATATGGGATCACCATTCATCCTTATTCCGGGATCATAAACTGCCACACCGACCTTCGAATCGGCACAACCATAATATAAAAACCATTTGCCTTTGAACAGTACTAACCCCTCAATAAATACAGTGCCATTCACATATTGGCCACTTTTTTCAAATGACTCCATCGGCCGGAAAAAAGGCACATCCAGTCTTTTTAAAAGTTTTGCAGGATTATTCAAATCAAATAGTGCCTGACCTGCACAATAAGAATCTCCGTTAAATCGCCGGTCGCCTCCGGGGCCGGCATGATTTTTCCCGTTATAAAATAATAAAATGCCATTGGAAGTCAAAATTGCAGGTGGGCCGCACTCAGTAAGGTCACTATCAAAATAGCCTTTTCTGGGTGACATTAATGCCAGGAGTGCTCCTTGCTTGTCAACTAAAGGTTTCCAATCAGTCAGATTTGTTGAAGTAGCAGCATAAACATGATGTTCTCCCCAATACATCCAATATTTACCATGGATTTTTTCAATAACCAGTTTCCCATTCTTAACTGCTGTAAGAATCGAAGCTGATTTATGAGCTATATTAAAAAACCTGCCTTTATATGCTTTTTTAAATATTGGGCCGTGCTTAGTCCAATGAACAAGATCCCGGGATGTAGCCACTCCCAGCCGCGGAACCTTGCGATTCCACTGAGTATAAAACATCACATAAATCCCCTTTTCTGTAACAGCTACTCTTGGGTCTTCACATCCTCCGGGCCATTCAAATTCTTTTTGGTCATCATTATCAGGAAATAATACCGGCACAGATTTTCTTTTAAAATGAATACCATCTGCGCTTTCGGCAAATCCTATTCTCGAACTGCGTGTTCCGATTTCAGTTCCTGTCTTGTCTTCGGATCGATATAAAACAATAACTTTTCCATCTTTGATTGCCGCTGCAGGATTAAAAGTATAATTGGCCTCCCAGTTCACCGGCTTATTAGACATTGGATCCATAAATGCCGTAGTCGAATCAGGAATTATTATTGGATTTACACTTGAGCGAACAAATCCCCCCAGTGCCCAATAAGGGAGTACATTTTCTTTATTTATTTGAGCGACGCAATTATTCAGGATTAATAAAAACCCAAAAAGTACCAGCAATTTGATTTTGACCTTTTCCATTTTTAAATCCTTATAAGATAAAATTGATAATTGATCCCCGTCTAATACTACCTGATCCTTAATTTATTATTTTATTTTTTAGCTTAAGAAATTAGGTGCAGCAAAAACCTGTACGATTTCAAACAATTGTTATTTATCAGTTTTTCTGAGCTGGCTAATATTTATACTGCTGTTAATTTTAATAATGGTCTTACACTTTCATTTTTAGCTGTCTGATTAACAATTAGTTCATAACTCTAAATTAGCCATGAAAATATCTCCTTTTTTTGCCTTTATTGTTTAATTACTACCTTATTTTGTATTCTTTAATTCCTGTTACCAAACTTCTCACACCGGTAACCCAAAATGATTGTCTTTGTATACCAGACGGGCCCTTATTTAGTTAGATCCATCGCTGTAAATATTTTCGAAAGATCTATTAAAGATGATGAAAGGGATTGGCAAAACCAGCTTTACTACCCAGGCTTTCTTCTATTCTCAAAAGCTCATTATATTTCACCAGCCGTTCGCTTCTTGCCATCGAACCTACTTTAATTTGGCCGCTGCCGGTGGCCAGGCACAAATGCACCATGGTATTATCTTCCGTTTCTCCTGACCGGGCTGAAATGACAGCGTTGTAACCCGACTCTTTTGTAAGCTTAATGGCATCAAGTGTTTCCGTAAGTGTTCCAATCTGGTTCATCTTTATAAGTACCGCATTGGCAGCCTTTTTTTCTACTCCTTTTGAAATACGTTGAACATTAGTTACAAACAGATCGTCTCCGATCAGTTGAATTTTGTTCCCTAATCGCTTCGTTAATTCAATCCATCCTTCCCAATCATCTTCAGCACATGAATCTTCCAATGAAATAATAGGATACCTTTTGATCCACGATTCCTGAAGCTCTATAAATTTATTTACCGATAGTTCCTGTTTTTCAGCGTTTAACTTATATAAATTGCCATCGTAAAAATGTGAAGAGGCAATATCCAGGGCAATACAAACATCCTTCGATGGTACATAACCGGCATTTTCAATGCCTTCCATTAAAAATGCCAGGGCAGTTTCATTCGATTCAAATGACGGCCAAAATCCACCCTCGTCGGATACAGCTACGGGCATTTTATGCTTCTGAAATATCTTTTTTGTTGAATTATAAACATTAAAAGCAATTTCCATCGCCTCAGAAAAGCTTTTTGCCGCGATTGGAATAATTAAAAAATCCTGAAAGTCAATTACATTCCCGGCATGCAAACCACCTCCAATCATCTGAATCATCGGCATTGGCAATTGAAATTCATTTCTGCCTCCAAGATATTGATATAAAGGAAGCTTTAAAGCATTTGCCGCCGCTTTTGCTGTTGCAATTGACACACCTAAAATTGCATTGGCGCCAAGATTACTCTTATTTGCCGTCCCGTCAATTTCAATCATTCTGTTGTCCAATTCTCTCTGTGATAACGCGTTAAATCCATTCAATTCGCTGTTGAGGATTTTATTCACCTTGTCAATTGCATTATATACCGATTTCCCGTTAAATTTTAAAGGATCAGCATCCCTTAACTCAAGTGCCTCGTGTAATCCTGTGGAAGCTCCTGAAGGAACAATTGCCCTACCGAGTTCACCTGAATCCAATTGAACGTCTACCTCAATTGTAGGATTTCCCCTTGAATCAAAAACCTGCCTTCCGTGAATCTGTTCTATTTTCATTAATTAAAATCATTTACCGTTAAAAATTGTGTCACTTCTAAAAATGTTTTCAGACCATTGTTTAGTATCTCATAAGCTGCAGAACGGATGAAAAGTTTCTGCTCTTCTCTTGTTATATATTCTACAGGTGATTTCCCGTCTACCCTTGCCAGTAATAACCAGGCAAGCTGGCTGACAGCGAATTTTTCTGATTCTTCGCGCAGCGTAAAATGCGCACAGGAAAAATACCCTTCGATCGTCTCATTCAAAACCTGATAATAATTGTTCCTGACCCGGGGAGCAAATATGGATTTTAATATAAGATGGGTCGTTAAAAATCCAAGATCAAAGGAGCTATCCCCATAATGAGTTATTTCAAAGTCAATCAGCATCACCTTATCTCCATCCACAAGGATGTTCTTGGGACTAAAATCGCCTGTCACCAGCGCGTCTTCCCTTTTCAAACATGCTTCAATATGTTGGTCTATTTTGCTTTTTAAATCCGGATACTTCGATTTAAGAAAAGTAAAAAATGGTTCTATCCGCAGTTGATGAAAAAACTTTTTATTACCGAAGATCATTTTCGCTTCCTCTAAATCATGACTATTCTGATGTAACTTTCCTAATATCCCGCCGACACTTTTCCCCACAACTGGATCACAGTTTTGTTCCATTAGAAGAGATTTCCATGTGACACTGTTTGATGGTGCACATTCCATAATCAAAAGAAAATTGGCTTCGTCTTCATAAATAAGTTTAGGGGTGACGCCCGGCAGTATTTTTTCAAGAAACTTTAAGGCCTTTTTCTCTATATTAGTTCTTTCCACATCTGACAACCACTCACTTTTTACCTTTAATTTTGGTAAAGCTTGTTTAAGCACAAATTCACCTTTATCACAACTAATCTTCAATACGGAATTTGAAACCCCTCCAGCCAAAGGCTCTATCAAAATGGACGAATCTGAATATGCTATGCTCCTTTCAAGTAAATACCTTTTCAGATCTTTAATATTGTTTACATCAAGCATAAGCTTTTAAATTTTGTAGATGGTACAGGTAGAGAAAGAACGAGGGGCAATTTTTACATTGAAGGCACTTGAAACTTTTCCTCCCTTCTTAATTACAAATGAGTATCGTCTTCATCAATTTCCGGAAACCTTCCAATTTCCTGATCTGAAAAGAAATTATCATTTAAGTCGTCGTTGGCAGTAGAAACTTCACCAATGATACATTCTTCAGAGGCAGGATAAAATTCATGCCATACGTTTGGTAAAATGGTTATCCTTTCTCCGGAACTTAACTGTACCTTTTCCCCGGAATTAATATCCGTATAAACGCCGTTAATCTTAAGTTTTAATTTTCCGTTGGTTCCGGCTGCCGGATCATCTTTCCATAATTGAATAACAAGTTTTCCGGTACGGCAAATGATGTCTTCTTTTTTCTTTTTGTGATGATGAGCAGGTGTTACCTGGTTTTGAATTGCATACATTAATTTCTCACAATACTCAGGTTCTTCTGCCAGGTTTACCAATACCAAACCATAATTTCTAAATGCTCCTAAACCCAAGTCGGTGATATCCCACTTTGGATTTGGAGGAAGTGTCCAACCATTCTTTTCAAAAAAAGAAATTGCGTCAGATTTAGCTTTGTTTATTTCAGATCTTTTCATTTATTTTTTTTTACAGTAACAAAAGGTTAGGATATTTTTACCAGCGATTTGGATTTTTGTGATTGCAGGGCCGCAGCAAAGAGCCGGTGGCTTTCAATAGCTTCATCAGGAGTAGCGCAACCAAATCTTCCATTAAGATGTCCGCCCCGCTCGGCAACAAAAGCGGCCAGCATTTGCATAAAACAGTCAGTAAAGCCCGCTTCAAATATTCCCCCTGTGATGACGGGAAAAGCAAGCTGAAAACCGAGATCAAAACGCTGCCACGCTTGTTCCTTGTCTCTTCTAAAGATCCATAAGGCCTTTGTATCTTTAGTACTATATTTGACACCTCCCTCAGTTCCTAATACTTCGATGTACCATGTATTTGTCTCTCCCGGCGCCAATCGTTTCATTTCAAGAGACATGGGAACCTCCTCGCCCTCAATATCAACTTCTGCAGATAAGGATGCGTTATTCCAGGTGTCACAATTAATTGTACCACCTTTACCATCGGGTCTTTCGGTAATGATCTTTTGTAATTGAGAAAAAACATATTTTGGCTTCCAGCCTAGCCTGAGGGGAATATGCATTACATGCATTCCTAAATCCCCCATCACGCCTATATCTCCACAATATTTATTCTGGCGTTTCCAGTTTCCGGGTTTTTTAGGATCCATGTCGCTGGAGTGAAGAAGGCCTGCTTTGATCTGAAAGATTTTACCCAATCTTCCTGAAAGAACCTCGGCCACTACTCTTTGAGGACCTGGCAGGAATGGCATTTCAGAGCTACATCTCACAAAACGATTTAATCTGTTTGCTTCCTCTCTAATGGCTATAGCTGCTTCTAAGTCAATGCCAAAAGGCTTTTCAGCCAAAAGATCCTTTCCTGCCCTCAGCACGTCCAGGTAAACCTCTTTATGCAGATTATGAGGCAGGGCCACATATACTATATCAATATTCTTATCGGAAAGCAGAACTTTGTAATCGGATGTGAGCAGCGTAACTGTTTTAATTTTTTTATACCATGATAATACCTGTTCACTAAGGTCACAGACCGCCGTTAATTCAACCGTTACATTAAAATCATTAAGTACAAACCATCTTCCAAAAGCACTTGCTGCCTCCTTTCCCATGAGGCCTCCGCCAATAATTCCTATATTAACTTTTTCCATTAATTAACTGTTTACAGGTGAACCTTCTTTTTTTCTTTGTAATAAACCTGCCACCTCTTCCGGGGTCGCGCCGTCATGAACTATAGACATCAGCGCCTTTGTCATTGCAGCCGGATTGGCATGTTGAATTACATTTCTGCCATAAACAATGCCTCTGACACCTTGTTGCATCAGTGAATACGTTCTGCTTAAAATTTCCTCATCACTTGCACGGCCTCCACCCCGCACAAGGACAGGAATACGGCCTGCCGTCTCAACAACTTTAAAATATTCATTTACATCATTTGTTGGGTCAGCTTTTATAATGTCGGCTCCAAGTTCAACAGCCTGCCTGACTAAAGTGATAATTTTTGTGCTGTCGCCATCAACATTATACCCCCCGCTTATGCTATTACGCTGGAATACCAAAGGCTCAATCATTAAAGGCATACTATAACGATCACAAGCGAGCTTCAGCTTTAAAATATTGCCAATGCATTGATCCATTACCTCAGGTTCGTCCGGAATCATAAATAAATTCACTACAACACATGCAGCATCCAACCTAATGGCTTGCTCTACAGGTTCTTCAATCATCCTGCTATATAAAACCTTAGGAAGTTCTTTGCCATACACATTTGCGGCATCTGTACGCAACACTAATGAAGGTTTTTCCCTGCCAGCCATTGACTGGAGATAATGTGCCTGACCGACTGTAAGCTGAATTGCATCAGGTAAAGCGTTAACCACTACATTAATAGAATGTTCAATGTTTTCAATACCTTTTAAAAAGGTGGGCTCATTAACAGAACCATGATCAATAGCTACATCAAAACAATTCCCGGATTTGGAATTAAAGAGTCGGTTTAATTTGTAAATTTTCATATGCTTATTTAATATTTAACGATTGTGTTTTTATTATTTTTTAAAATAAAAGTAGTATAATTGAGTAGCGGTTATTTTGCTGTTATTGTCCAATTACTACCCTATTTTGCAAATGCCGTTCATCATTTAACCAGGCATTTTGCGATAGCCATATTTTTCTGCAAAAGAGAGACATTCTTTATACGGAGCAATTCCATCCGAACAGGTAGGACTTGATAAGCACGAGGCGGCAGCACAAACGCCTAAATCAAGGGATGTTTTTATGCCAAAATCTTCGTGTATTCCAAGTAGCAATCCTGCTGCAAATGCATCTCCCGCACCCACTGTCCCTTTTATCCCTTCATCCGTCATTTGAATACCCGGCTGGTAAATTGTTTCTTTACCACTGCTCATCGAAAATACCCCATATTGATAATGAAGAAATACCCATTGTTGAACGCCCATTTCTATGATTGCTGAAGCAGCCTTATAACAATTTTCTACAGATATTTCTCCTGAGGATGTTACAGTTTCAATTCCTGTTAACATTCTTGCCTCAATTTCATTTATAAAAAGAAAATCAATAAAGGGTAAAGAAGGAGGTATTACTTTTTTAAACCACCCTGTTCTAACACTGACCAAATCAGCAGAAGTAAGGAATCCATTATTTTTCGCACTTTTAAAGATATTAGATGCTCCGGTATTACCATCGTCATGCAGAATATCTAGTTTATCAAGCATCAGTAAATAACCAAGATGAAAAATTTTTGCATTGGATCGGGAAAAATCAAAATTCAATTCATCCAATAGTGCATTTGCTCCACGGCTGTGAAAAAAGGTTCTTTTTCCGCTTATTTGTAACGACATAACATCTGTATAGGAAGTAGCTGCCTTCTCAGTGCTGACAAGCTGATCGGTACAAATACCTAAGCTCTTACATTCATTAATAATAAATTTCCCTCTTTCATCATTACCCACTATACCTACAGCCTCCAGAGGAAAGGGCGCTTCTAACCTGGCCAGGTCCTTTAAAAGATTGTATGGAGAGCCCCCATTACTTTTGCCTTCCTCAATAATAATGGCCAGCTCTTCTTGTGCAGGATAACTATCTATAGTCTTGATTTGATCTATTATCCAATTACCTCCAGCCAAAATTCCATTTCTCATAGAATTAATAAATTTGCTTCTTTTATTAAATTGCCACTATCGTTTATCGAATTGAAGATTTAAGAAGTTGTATAGCTTCAACAACAAATCAAAGGTATCTATAAGCCTGTTTAAGGGCTTTGCTGATATTGTAGAAAGTTTACACTATTTTGTTTTTTATTCTAACTGCGTTTTTTTAATAATAAAAGAAAAGCTTTAGCAGAAACAAGAGCAGCAAAAAAACACCTGAGAATACCGGCAAATCTTTAAAACCCGCAGTAAAGTATCAAAAGCGTACCTGCGCAAGTACTGATGAAAATGCGAAATGCAGCTGAAGTCATTTAGATTAATAACTTTCTATATTTCGAATCATCTTTTGAAGAAAACGCCTTACATTATCTTTTACTTCATAATTTATTTTATCGCTGTTTTTTTGAAGGCTCTCAGTGCTAAAACCTCTTTGATTATTGTTGGTAAGATGGGACGCAGTCTTTTCAAAA
>Ga0157370_10002641_pt1 | contig 21527 bp, 8 predicted proteins | sample C35metaG_FD_113463 | JGI IMG/M metagenome (GOLD analysis project Ga0157370, IMG submission 113463) | Corn rhizosphere microbial communities from Kellogg Biological Station, Michigan, USA - C3-5 metaG | ecosystem: Host-associated > Plants > Roots > Rhizosphere > Soil | place: USA: Michigan...
CTGCTTTCGATAAAAGAACTTATTGGGCAGATGGACAAGAAGAATGATGCCAATGTGAATTTTAGTTTATTAACCAAAATAAACAAAGTAATCGATCACGAATTGCAGGGAGATAAACAATGGAACGAGTTTGAAGAAATCTTCAATCAGCTTCATGATAACTTTATGCAGCGGTTAAAAACAAGTTATCCTGAACTCACGCCGCGCGATATGCGATTGTGTGCTTATCTTCGAATGAATTTCAATACAAAAGAAATTGCACCGCTTTTAGGAATCTCTGTCCGTGGGGTAGAAGATACCCGATACCGTATTCGAAAAAAATTACAGCTTCCGTCGGACGCGAACATAACCGAATTCATTTTAAATTTTTAGTTTTTTATTGTGAAGTAAAATCTCAGGTACTTTTACGCTTTTTGAGCGCTAATTATTACATTTTTTTATCACCACCGTAGTCAAACCGTACCCAAAAATGTAAGTCTAGCCTGATTTATTTGTTAATATTGTCGGATTATTACTGAGATAATGATCTGTTTTTCACGAAACAGGTTTTTGTCAACGAATATTGCTTTACTAACAAAAAACTAAAAAAATGAATCAAAATGACTCTTTTTTCGGCCGACCACCGAAAGACAATTTCTATTATTTAAAAAGATTTTTAATTGCAGTATTATTTGTATTGCTGCCCTTTTTGAAAGTTCAGGCACAATGTAATACATTGGTCTGGTCAGATGAATTTAACGGCACTACTGTCGATTTAACCAAATGGCAGAGTATCTCCGGAAACGGATGTCCTTCACTCTGCGGATTCGGAAATGCTGAGGCACAGCGCTACGATCCAAATCAAGCTACAATTGTAAAAGAAGGCGCAAACAGTTACCTGAACATTCAGGCAAAATATGAGCCGAATGCTTCATTTCCGGATCAGCCGTATGCTTCTTCAAAATTAACTACCGAAGGAAAATATTCGCTTAAATACGGAAGGGTTGAAGCTCGTATGAAATTATCAAACGGGCAGGGCGCCTGGCCGGCATTCTGGATGCTTCCAGTTGGAGGAAACTGGCCGTTTACGGGTGAAATTGACATTATGGAAGCCAAACACAGAAACCCAAAATCGGTAGACGGAACAATTCATTACGACGGAAACGGCTACCATTTTACAGGTAGAAGCTATAGCTCGCCAACTGATTTGTCTTCTGATTTTCACGTTTATGCGGTAGAATGGGGACCAAATTTTATCAAATGGTTTATCGATGATATTTTATTTCATACCGCAACGCCTAATACAACTGTAAATGGCGGATGGCCTTTTAATGACAATCAGTTTTACATTATTTTAAATCTGGCTGTTGGTAGTGCAGGAACGCCTTATACAAGTGTAAATGGTGCAGGAGTACCGCCAGTTCCGGGTGATTTTCCAGCTAAATTGCAAGTAGATTATGTTCGTGTTTATGACGGAAGTTATAAGTATGCCGTAGCAGGAGATGCAAAAGTATATCAAAACGAAACAAGCAAAACGTATTCTATTACTGCAATTGCCGGAGCAGCCTACAATTGGTCAGTTCCTGCAGGAGCCACAATTACTTCGGGACAAGGAACAAATGCGGTAACGGTAAATTGGGGAACAACTGGCGGAGACGTTTCGGTAACAGCCACAACTTCGGGCTGTACTGCCAATACGTATAAACTCGCTGTAACCACAGAAGCTGCAATTCCTGTAGAGAAAATACATGAAGATTTTCAAAGCAACCGCAATGTATTGTATCCTGTAAAAACCGGAGTTTTAACAGAAGCGGTTGCCAATCCTTCTGCAACAGGAATTAATACATCGGCTTTGGTTGGAAAATACGTTCGAAATTCAAGCGAATTATATGATGTTTTGAATATTAGAAACGTAACCATCACAAACGCCAACGATTATGTTTACGGAAGAAAAAGACTTTCTTTTGATATTTATACATCGGCGCCTGTTGGAACAAAAATTTCAATGCAGTTAGAAAATAGTCTGGTAACCACAGCAACAAACTATCCGTCAGGAAGACACAGCGGTTACAAAGCGACAACAACGGTTCAGAACAAATGGGAAACCATTGAATTTGAGTTCGAAAAAATAATTGATCCAAATACAAGTGCTTTGACAATCAATAATGTAGTTTTCCTTTTCGAATCCAATTCAAATTCGGGAGCCACCTATTATTTCGATAATTTATTGACAAAAGCAGCACCGGAAAAACCAATTATTGCTACAGATGTTTTGCAGAATTACGACGGTATCAATAAAATCATAAAAGGAACAACAACCGGAGTATATTCTGTTGCGGCAAATCCGGGTTCAAATTCGGTTAACGCTTCCGCGAATGTGGCGAAGTACGTTAGAAACGTAACAGAACAATACGATGTACTTTTCTTTAATACCCAAAGCACGATCGAAGATGCCGGATTATTCAAAAGTCAGACCAATAAAATCATGATCGATGTGTATACAACGGCACCTATTGGAACTGTTGTAAGCATGAATTTTGAGAACAGCACCACATCGCTTCCAGCCAATTATCCAACGGGAAGAAACAGTAATTATGTAGCAATTACAACCAAACAGAATCAATGGGAAACGCTGACTTTCTACTACAATTCAAGTCCGGATGCCGGAACTTCAAACCTGGCAGTAAACCAAATGGTTTTATTATTTAACTCTGGTTCTTATACAAACGATACTTATTATTTCGATAATATCAGAATTGGTTCGACTAAACTTCCGGATACTTTTACGCCTGGAGTAGTGTACGAAGATTATCAAAATACGCACAATATTACGTTTAGAGATGCTATTGGAACGTATACGCCAAACACAGTAAATCCAAGTGCAACGGGAATTAATACTTCTTCAAATGTTGGAAAATACCTAAGAAAATCAACAGAATTGTATGATAATTTCTCATTCAATACAACCTTAACTAATATTGGAGATTTTAAAGCAGGAACGAAAAAATTCGCAATGGATGTGTATACTTCTGCTCCGGTTGGATCTATTATTTCGTGGCAGGCAGAAAGCAGTGCTTCGGTTCCGGCCAATTATCCGGTTGGAAGACATAGTATTTATCAGGGAGTTGTAAAACAAACGAATACCTGGCATACGATTACTTTTACATACGCAAGTACGCCAGATGCTTCGACTTTAGACAGCGAAGTAAACCGTTTTGTTTTCTTGTTTGAACCGGGAACAAGTTCTGGAAACACGTATTATTTTGATAATCTAAGAGCTTTAAATTTAGTTTCTACAGAAAATCCGCCGGCTGGACTGCCTTCCCCTTGGATTAGTACAGATTTAGGTGCGGTAACACCTGCAGGAGAAGCGACACATGCCAGCGGAACTTTTACCATTAAAGGTTCAGGAACAGATATTTGGGAAACAAGCGATCAATTTCAGTTTGTAAACCAATCTATTACAGGTGATGGTGAGATTATTGCCAAAGTAAATTCGCTTACCAATACCAATACGTATGCAAAAGCGGGAGTAATGTTTAGAGAAACGCTTACACCAACTTCTAAACATGCTATGACTGATATTACGGCAGCGGCTGGAGTTGAATTTTTAACAAGAAATGCTGTTTCGGGAGTTACTGCAGCTGATGTTGCAGCCGGTACATCTCCAAAATGGCTTCGTGTAGTACGTTCAGGAAATGTATTTACTTCTTACACTTCTGACAACGGAACAACGTGGACACAGCTTGGAACTCCAAAAACAATTGCAATGGCAAATACCATTTATGCGGGATTGGCCGTTACTTCTCACGCAAACGGAACTTTGGCAACAGGAGTTTTCAGCGATGTTACGGTTCGAAATATTACAGCAAATCCTACCGTTAACTTGGCTTTAGGAAAAACAGCTACTGCTTCTACAGAAGAAAATCCAACATTGTCTGCCAATAAAACAACAGACGGAGACGGAACTGTATCAAGATGGGCAAGTTCTTTTGCTAATGCTACCGAATGGATTTATGTGGATTTAGGAAGCAATTACAACCTTAATCGCGTAGTTCTAAAATGGGAAGCCGCTTTTGCAACGCAATATAAAGTACAGCTTTCAACTGATAATGTTTTCACAGAAAATGAAACCATAAACACGCAGACAGCCAGCGACGGCGGAACAGATGATTTAACAGTAAGCGGAACAGGAAGATACCTTCGCATATTGTGTACAGCAAAAGCTTTGGCTCCTTACGGATATTCATTGTATGAAATTGAAGCTTACGGATCAGCATCAGCGGCTAAAAAAGCCAACGTTGCTGCAGAAGAAGTTAAGGCAGAAGAAACCGTTTTTGCAGTATATCGAAACCCTGCAAGCAGTTATATTCAGATTGCAATACCAGAAAATCTGGACAATAAAATCATTACGATTTATGACAATTCAGGAACGCCGGTGCTTCAAAATAAGGTACAGGCAGGAGCGAATGAAAGTGTAATTGATATCAGCAGGCTGACAAAAGGAATTTACATTTTGAATTTCAAATCAGATCAAAAAAGCTGGACTAAAAAGCTGATCAAAAAATAATTAAAAATCTGCTGGGTGTAATTCATTTAAAAAAATAGCCCCAAAATTCAATAGCTGGAATAAAATTTAAAAGGATAGCACCAAGAATTACGCCTGGCAGATTATAAGGTCATTATTAAAAAATGGCTTTGGTTTAGAATCTATTTATGTAACCCCAAAATTTTTTACATATGAAAAACAATAAACTTCAAAGATTATCCATTTTGGCAGCACTGTTTCTGGTGTTTTCAAATATAATGTATGGGCAGGGAGCGATTCCCTTTACCATAAATAATACTTCTCCGTTTAACGATAACGAATTATATGTAGCCATTGTTGGTATTGATTATACAACTGGAAACCATGTTTGGGTAAATGCCAAAACGAGTCAGGTTTTACCCATGAATCCGTCTTATAATACCGTTACCGGACCTACAATTGGCGGTAACACCGGACCGGGACAAAACTCAAAATATGCAGCTTGTTTTACCAAGCTGAGCGAAATTCCAAATAAAACATTCACTTTGCCATTAATTGCAGGATGCAGGGTTTTTATTGCCAAAGGACAACAATTGTATTTTTACTTTTTTGGTGCTAATGGAGCTCCATCGGGATACACATCGCCAAATCCGTTAAATGCTACAGATCCAAATCAGGGCATTTTATATGAAATTATCGAATTGACCAATAATCAGTATGGTTTCTTTGGAAATCCAACAAGAGTAGATTCGTATAAATACCCAATGGGATTGGAATTGTTTGGTGCCAATGGTTACCAAAAGAAAGTAGGCGATTTAAAAAAACACGCCGATATTGTAGCGGCTTTTAAAGCCAATGTTCCGGCAGAATTTCAAGGATGCGTTAATGATGCGACAGGTGAAATTACAGCGCCTTCTAAAACTCCGGCTTTCGCCGATGGATCAGGAGGAACTTCAGTTGGACCTCAGGCTAATTATTTAAAATCGTATATCGATGCTATTTGGAATAAATACAAAAATGAAGATTTAATTTTTTACGCCGGAGATGCCGGAGTTTTTAAAGGAAGAGTTATTGGCGAACAGCTCGAAATGGTTGGACAATCTGGAGGTTTTGTCGGCCGTACCGGAAGAGTGCAAAACAGACCTACAACTCAGGAAGCTCTGGAAGGAAAAGGTGTTCTGGACAGAAGATTAGTAGATGGAGATTTAGATCTTGTAATTCAGGCGCAGTTAACGGCCGCAATTAACAGACATGTTGTAAACACTACAACTCCAAATCCGGGACAGCAAAACTGGTACGATGCCTCAAAATATTATCAGGTAAGTCCAGCGAATCATTATTCTAAATTCTGGCATTTACCGGGAATAAGCGTTGATAATCTGGCTTACGGATTTGCTTATGATGATGTGGCAGACCAGTCGCCATCGCTTCATACACCACAGCCAACAAAAGTAATTGCTGTTTTTGGAGGTTACGCAGGAACGGTGCCTTCTGTACCGGCTTCTACAGATGTGGTTACAGTTTATAAAGATTGCAATTATACAGGATTTTCAGGCGGATTAACAATTGGAGATTATAATCTGGCCCGTTTAAATTCTTTAGGTGTTTTAAATGATGATATTTCTTCGCTGAAAATCACGCAGGGTTATCAGGCGATTTTATATCAGGATGATAATTTTACCGGAGCTTCAACTGTAATTAATTCTGATAATTCTTGCTTAAACACAACTTGGAATGACAAAGTAACTTCTATTAGAATTTTAGCAAACGGAACTACAACTTTAGGAAACAAGACTTTCTTTTTACAAAACAGAAACAGCGGTTTATATATGGATGTTTGGAACTCTAGTATGTCAAACGGAGCAGGAATCAACCAAGGCGCTTTGAATTCTGGAAACAACCAAAAATTTACTTTCACGCATTTAGGTGATGGATTGTATAAAATTATAGCCAATCACAGCGGACAATCTTTAGATGTAAATAATTTCAATAAAGCCAATGGTGCGCGTGTAGAGCAATATCCGTACAACGCCACAACAAATCAGCAGTTTGTTTTGGTTTCTACTGGAGATGGTTTCTATAAAATTGTAGCCAGACACAGCGGCCGAATTGTTGAGGTAGCAGGAGCAAGCACTGCTTCGGGCGCTATTGTACAGCAATGGGATAATAACAACCAAACTTGCGGACAATGGAATTTAGTTCCGGCAGCAAGTTCTCAAACTTCAGTTTTAATTCAGGCAGAAGATTATTCAGCTATGAGCGGTATTCAGGTTGAAGCCACTACAGATACTGGAGGAGGATCGAATGTAGGATATACTGAAACAGGCGATTGGTTAGCGTATAACAGCATTAATTTCCCAACAACAGGTTCTTATTTAATCGAATACAGAGTAGCAAGTGCCGTTACTGGAGGAAGATTATCATCTGATTTAAATGGAGGAACAATTGTTTTAGGAAATGTTGATATTCCAAATACCGGAGGATGGCAAAACTGGCAGACAGTTTCGCAAACGGTAAATGTAAATGCAGGAACATATAATTTCGGAATCTACATTCAAAATACCGGAATGAACATCAACTGGATTAAAATTACAAAAGTAGGAGCAGGATTAGCAGCTAAATCGGCTTCGGTTCAAACAGAAGAAGAAGCGCCTGCAGAAACCGTTTTAAATGTTTATCCAAGTCCGGTTGAGAACATCTTGTTTACTACAACAGACCTTTCTGGAGGAAATGTAAAAATCGTAGATGCACAATCAGGAAATACTGTTTTATCGAAAAAAAGCAGTGGTAACAGCGTCGATGTTTCGCACTTAACAAAAGGAATCTATTTGATTGTTTTTGAAAAAGATGGCAAACAGACGATCAAACGTTTTATCAAAAAATAGTTTTAAATAAAAAGGATTTTAGGCTTTAGATTTTAGATAATAATGAGGCAGTTGTTAGTTCTGTAAAATTAGATTGCACCGCGATCAAATCTAAAATCTAAAGACTGAAATCTAAAATAAAAATATAACTCAAAAACCGTCCCAACTATTTACGAGTTTATTAATCTATTAAAACAATTATTATGAAAAACAATTACAGAAGAATGCTGCAGAAATGCGTGATTATTTTAGTATTGGGTGCTTTTAATTTAGCTGCGGCCCAGAAAAAAGTAATAGCTTATATCCCAAATTGGGTTGATCTAAATGCTTTATCGAGTACAATTCAGTACAGCAAATTAACGCACATTAATCTTGCGTTCGAAAATCCCGATGCTAATGGTTATTTGAGTTTTAATTCAGGAAGTAACACCATTATTAATGCAGCACATGCTCAAAACATTAAAGTTTTTGTTTCGCTTGGAGGAGGCGCAATTTCTGAGGGCGGAGCCATTCGCGACAATTATTTTAATTTAATTAAACCGGCAAACAGAACGGCTTTTATTCAAAAAATCTACGATTATGTGGTAGCGCATAATTTTGACGGTGTCGATGTAGATTTAGAAGGCCCGGCAATTAATGCCGATTATGGCGGATTTGTAATTGCTCTTGCCGCTAAACTGCATGCCAATGGTAAGTTGATTTCGGCTGCGCTTTCAGAAGGATATGGTGGTGCTAATGTACCTGCATCTACTTTTGCGGCTTATGACTGGATCAATATCATGGCATACGATGCAACAGGTCCATGGCAGCCAGGAAATCCGGGTCAGCATTCTCCATACAGTATGGCTGTAAATCAATTTAATTATTGGACTGGAAGAGGTTTACCAGCAAGTAAAGCCATCATCGGATTACCTTTTTACGGATACGGCTTTGGAGCTTCGGCTAATCAGGGAATTTCGTATGCCAATATCGTAGCGCAATATCCGGGAGCTGAAAATCTGGATCAGGTTGGAAATACGATCTATTATAACGGAATTCCAACAATCAAAGCCAAAACAACTTTCGCTATTCAAAATGCGGGCGGTGTTATGATTTGGGAATTATCTCAAGACGCAACAGGTGCAAAATCGTTGTTAACAGCCATTAATCAGGTAATTACAGGTAGTAATCCTCCGGGAACTGGAACTTTAATTCAAGCTGAAAATTACAATACAATGAGCGGCGTTCAAACGGAAGCTACTACAGATACTGGCGGCGGATTAAATGTTGGGTACTGCGATACAGGAGACTGGATGGCCTATTATAACATTAATTTCCCAACTTCAGGAAATTACGTAATTGAATACAGAGTAGCAAGTGCTGTTACCGGCGGTAGATTATCATCAGATTTAAATGCAGGATCCATTCAGCTGGGAGCGGTTAATGTACCCAATACAGGAGGATGGCAAAACTGGCAGACAGTTACTCAAACCGTAAATGTAAATGCCGGAACGTATAACTTCGGAATATATGTTCAAAATACAGGTTTTAATATTAACTGGTTTAGAATCACAAAATCGGCTTCAGGTTTAGCTGCTAAATCGGCTTCAGCAGATAAAATCGAAAGTCTGACTGTTTATCCAAATCCATCAGAAGATACCCTTTTCTTTTCAGCAGAAGTTTCAGGCGGTAATGTGAGTATCATAAACTCTCAGGACGGAGCCACAATTTCTACACAAAAAGCCAGCGACAACAGTATTAATGTTTCAAACTTAAAAAGTGGTATTTACCTAATTTTAGTAGAAAAAGACGGCGTTAAAACGGTAAGACGTTTTATTAAAAAATAACTTTTTCTATAAAGTACAGCCACAGATTAAAGGATTGATTTTTTTATCTGTAGCAAAAAATAAACTGCCACGAATTACACCAATTTTCACAAATCATTGATTAGAGCAGAAATTCGCGAAAATTAGTGTAATTCGTGGCTAAACAATGAATTTATGCCACAGATTATGAATCATTTTAATCTCTTAATCTGTGGCTAAATTCTATATGTTTAAAAACACTCCAAGTTGATTATAACATTTTTAACCCCCAAATAAATATGAAAAACAACTACAAACTCAGCTTAACTTTATTTCTCTTTCTGACTTTCAGCGGTTTTGTTGCCGCGCAGACTTCTTTAGGTTCGAGCAAAACATTTTTGAACAATTTAAAGAAAGAGCTTGTGAGTTCTGCCACTTCAAAAAGTACAGAAAAAACAGTATTGCTTCAGGCAGCAAATTCCAAAAACTTTACAGGAAAAATAAACTACAAGGAATCAAATAAATCTAGCGAATTCTTAATTGGAGAAATTAAAAGCATTGCTGAATCTTCCTTTTACATTAGAGTAAAAGACCAATCACTTGAAGGGCATATTATTTTAAAGAAAACCAAAGAAGCTTACAAATATTATTCAGATGCAAAAGGAAATGCTTTTGTTTCTAAAGTAGACATTAATACTTTGGTTTGTATTAATTATGAAAATGTGCCTTCGAGTTCTAATACTACAAACAAAACAGCTGCTGCAGCAGAAATAGCTCCGGCACTATTGAATTTACAAAGTTTACCTGGTGCTGCAGGCTGTGTTTTATTAGATTTTGACGGTTATTATATGCCGGCAGGAAATCTTTGGAACAACGGTAATGCCATAAATGCTGCTGCTTCGGGAATGAGCGATGCAGCCGTACAACAGCATTGGGAAGTCGTTTCAGAAGATTATCGTCCTTTTAATCTAAACGTAACAACAAGCGAAGCCGTTTTTAATTCCTATCCAAAAAACAGAAGAATGCGTGTTGTGGTTACGCCAACAAATACTGCCGCTCCGGGCGCAGGAGGTGTAGCTTATATTGGTTCTTTCAATTGGGATAATGATGTGCCTTGCTGGGTATTTATTACTTCAGGTAAATCCGGAGGTGATGCTTCTTCGCACGAAGTTGGACATACTTTTGATTTGGGCCACGACGGACGTACAAATCCTGCCGAAGATTATTTCGTAGGTTTAGACGGCACTTCATGGGCGCCAATTATGGGTGCAGGTTATTACAGACCTGTTGTGCAATGGAGTAAAGGGGAATACAATTTTGCTAATAATTTTCAAGATGATGTAGCTACAATTGCAGGTTCTAAATTTGGAGTGGGTTACCGCGGAGACGATTACGGAAATAACACCGCTTCTGCAGCAACTTTAGATTATAATGCAAGCGGACAGATTAGCCAGAAAAACGGAATTATTTCAAGCGAAGCTGATTATGATTTCTTCACTTTTACAACCGGAGGCGGAAATGTTTCGATTAATGCCAATACCGTTTCGAGAGATGGAAATCTGCATCTTTTAATCAGATTGTATAATTCGGCTGGAGCAGAAATGGGAACGTATTGGAATTCAGATCCATTTGCTTTCAATGCTTCTATGAATGTAAATCTTCCGGCGGGTAAATATTTTATCGGCGTTGATGGAAACGGAGCAGGAAATGCCGGAAGCGGCGGTTATTCGGCTTATGGATCTATCGGAAGTTATTCTATTACAGGAACCATTCCGCCGGGAGGCAATATCAGTCCGTCAACCGATGTGATTACGGTTTATAAAGATTGTAATTACACAGGTTTCTCTGGCGGATTAACAATTGGCGATTATAATCTGGCGCGTTTAAACTCTCTTGGAGTTTTAAATGATGATATTTCTTCGCTTAAAATTACACAAGGATTTCAGGCCATTTTATATCAAGATGATAATTTTACCGGAGCTTCAACCGTAATTAATTCTGATAATTCTTGTTTAAACGCAACTTGGAATGACAAAGTAAGTTCGATCCGAATTCTGGCAAATGGTGTTACGACTTTAGGAAATCAGACTTTCTTTTTACAAAACAGAAACAGCGGATTATACATGGACGTTTGGAACGCAAGTATGTCCAACGGAGCTGGAATTAATCAAGGAGGACTTAATTCAGGTAACAATCAGAAATTTACATTGACTCATTTAGGAGACGGAATGTATAAGATTATTGCCAACCACAGCGGGCAGTCTATGGATGTCAATGGCTTTAATGCAGCTAATGGTACACGTGTTGAACAATATCCGTATAACGGAACTACAAATCAACAATTTATTTTAGTTTCAACAGGCGACGGATTCTATAAAATTGTGGCCCGTCACAGCGGAAGAATTGTTGAGGTTGCCGGAGCAAGTACTGCTTCAGGGGCTATTGTACAGCAATGGGATAATAACAACCAGACTTGCGGACAATGGAAACTGATTGCGACAACGACTTCTCAAACTTCAACTTTAATTCAGGCGGAAGATTATTCGGCTATGAGCGGTATTCAGGTTGAAGCTACTACAGATACTGGCGGTGGTTCAAATGTAGGTTATACCGAAACAGGTGACTGGCTGGCGTACAATAATATTAATTTCCCAACAACGGGTTCGTATTTAATCGAATATAGAGTGGCAAGCGGTGTTACAGGCGGCAGATTGTCGTCTGATTTAAATGGAGGAACTATTATTTTAGGAAATGTTGATATCCCAAATACCGGAGGCTGGCAAAACTGGCAGACGGTTACGCAAACGGTAAACGTAAATGCTGGAACGTATAATTTCGGAATCTACATTCAAAATACAGGAATGAACATCAACTGGATCAGAATTACGAAAGGTGGAGCAGGAGCACCTGTTGCTTCGGCAATTACAGAAAACGAAGTTGAAGAAACGGCATTTAATATTTACCCAAACCCGGTTTCAGAAACGCTTTTCTTTACAAAAGAACTTTCGGGAGGAAATCTAAAAATAGTAGATTCTCAAACAGGTTCTATAATTTCATCACAAAAAATAAACGACAATAGTTTGAATGTTTCGCATTTGAGACAAGGAATTTATTTTGTTGTTTTTGAGAAAGATGGAGAAAAAACGATTAAACGTTTTATTAAAAAATAATCTTTTAACCCATTTGCCATAATGGTTTTAGGTACATTAAATTTAGGTTTTAATGTAATTGAAAGGCTGTCAGAAATGACAGCCTTTTTTATTTGTATCCTCTGTTGTAAAATCCTGACTTCTTGAAAAAAGAAAATAACATTTTCTTCTTAAACTCAATAATTAAAGAGGCCTTAATCAAATGTTTATTACTGCTTTAAATTCTAAATTTAGCAATAATTTAAAATTTAAAGAAAAAACTTATAACATTAAAATGTAATATAATTTTTACTATATTTGATATTTGTATTTATTAACATGTTGACTAGTAGTATGTTAGCTGGTTTGTTGTGTTGTTTTCTTACATCAAATAATTACGCCCAATACGTTAATCCTTTAAACAATTACTATGAAAAAAAATTACAAAAAAAGAAGACGAAAACCCATGATTTAATCTTGGAATTTTCCGAGCAGTGTTCAATACAGCAATTAATCCATATAAATATTGCTTTAGAAAATCCCAATACAAACAGATATTTCTAAATAATAATATAACATTAAATACTATAAGATATGAAAAACAGTACCAGATTATGGCTGAGTTTAATAATTGTTGTTGTCTTAAGTAATTTTGCAGCGGCACAAACTTCTTTAGGTTCGAGTAAAACGTTTATGAACAATTTAAAGAAGGAGTTGACTTCAAAAAAATTTTCAATAAAGGCAGATAATTCGAAAAGTTTTAAAGCAAAAATTAATTATAAAGAATCTAGTGCTTCCAGTATATTTTTGATTGGAGAAATCAAGGGCATTCCGGAATCTTCTTTTTTCATCAGAATAAAAAATAATATTGTAGAAGGACATATTATTTTGAAGAAAACTAAAAAAGCGTATAAATATTTTTCTGACATACAGGGAAATGCTTTTGTTTCTAAAGTTGATATTGATACTTTGATTTGTATCGGTTACCCAAACATTCCTGAAAATACCAATAAAACGACGAATAAAACAACTGCGACAGCAATTTCTCAGGCGGTATTAAACTTACAAAGTTTACCGGGGGCGGCAGGTTGTATTTTATTAGATTATGACGGTTATTATATGCCGGCAGGAAATATATGGAATAGTGGTAATCCCATCGATGCAGCACCATCCGGAATGAGCGATGCCGATATACAACACAATTGGGAAATAGTTGCAGAAGATTACCGACCTTTTAATCTGAATGTTACAACAAGCGAAGCCGTTTTTAACACTTATCCCAAAAACAGAAGAATGCGTGCAGTAATAACTCCAACTGATACTGCGTCCAGTGGGTTTGGAGGCGTGGCTTATGTAGGTTCCTTCAGTTGGGACAGTGATGCACCGTGTTGGATATTTATGATCTCGGGTAAAATTTGTGCAAATGCCACATCACATGAAATAGGACATACATTAGGTCTTGCTCATGATGGTCGTACAAATCCTGTAGAGCCGTATTTTTATGGTATACCCAATACATCGTGGGCCCCTATTATGGGAGTTGGATATTATAATCCTGTTGTGCAATGGAGTAAAGGAGAATATAATTATGCTAATGAGAAGCAGGACGATTTGGCGATTATTGCATCTCAATTTGGTATAGGATATCGTGTTGATGATTATGGAAATAATATTGCTACGGCAGATTATTTAGATTATAGTGCCAACGGAGCAATTAATCAAAAGAATGGGGTCATTTCAAGTGAAGCTGATTCTGATTTTTTTAGTTTTAATACTGGCGGAGGAAATATTTCTATTAACGCCAATACAATGCCAATTGATGGAATATTGCATCTTATGATTAAATTGTATAACTCAGCAGGTGTAGAAATGGGAACGTACTGGAATCCGGATCCTTATGTCTTAAACGCTTCTCTAAATGTGAATTTGCCTAAAGGTAATTATTTCATTAGTATCAAAGGTACCGGAGCAGGAGATGCAGGTTATGGCGGATATTCGGCTTATAGTTCTATCGTAAGTTATTCTATTACAGGAACGATTCCGCCAGGAGGAACAATCCCTCCATCTACAAATGTAGTAACGGTTTATAAAGATTTCAATTATGATGGATTTTCCGGAGGATTGACCATTGGAGATTATGATACTAAACGTTTAAATTCTTTAGGCTTTTTAGACGATGATATTTCTTCGCTTAAAGTTGCTCAGGGATTTCAGGCAATTTTGTATCAGAATGACAATTTTACAGGAGCTTCAATAGTTATTACTTCTGATAATGCGGGTTTAAATGCAGCATGGAATGATAAAACAAGTTCTGTCCGAATTCTTGCCAACGGAGTTACCACTTTAGACAATAAGACCTTCTTTTTGCAAAACAAAAACAGCGGACTTAATATGGTTGTGTGGGATGCAAGTTTAGAAAATGGTGCCAATATTGCTCAGGGAGCCAGTAATGACGGAAACAATCAAAAATTTACGTTTGCACATTTAGGCGATGGATTGTATCAAATTATTGCCAGTCATAGCGGACAATCTCTGGATGTAGATAATTACTCTACAAACAATGGTGCCAATGTAAGGCAATATCCTTATAGCGCAGGAGCAAATCAGCAATTTATTGTGGTTGCTGCAGGCGATGGATTTTATAAAATTATTGCCAGACACAGCGGAAAAGTTGTTGATGTTGCCGGCGCAAGTACAGCCAATGGTGCCAATGTGCAGCAATGGGAAAATCTTAACCAGACTAACGGACAATGGAAATTAACTCCTACAACCGTAACAGAAATTTCGACTTTAATTCAGGCAGAAGATTATTCTTCTATGGAGGGAGGAATTACAAAGGAATTAACAACCGATGTTGGAGGAGGTCTAAACGTCACAAATACAAAAATAGGTGACTTGTTGTCCTATGACAAGATCAATTTTCCATCAGCGGGTACTTATTTAATAGAATATAGAGTAGCTACTGCTGTAGATCAAGCCAAAATATTTACAGATTTAAATGATCAGGCTATTTTTATAGGAAATGTAAATGTGCCTAATACCGGAGGATGGCAAAACTGGCAAACTGTCAAACAAACTGTAACAGTGAATTCTGGACTCTATAAATTAGGAATCTACATTCAAAATAAAAGTACGAACATTAACTGGATCAGGATTTCTAAAATAGAACCCAATACTACAGCTTTAATTCAGGCAGAAGATTACTCATCGATGAGAGGAATTACAACCGAAGCGACAACAGATTTTGGCGGAGGTTTAAATATTACAAATACTAATTCGGTCAACTGGGCGGGGTATAGCAATATCAATTTTCCAACAACGGGGTTTTATTTAATAGAATACAGAGTAGCGAGTGCTGTTGATGGAGCTCAAGTAAATGCAGACTTAAACTTTGGAGATTTTTTTGATTTAGTTAACATACCCAATACCGGAGGATGGCAAAAGTGGCAAACGGTCCAACAAACTGTATACGTGGCTGCGCGAACATATAATCTTAGAATCGACATTCATAATGAAAAGGCAAACATCAACTGGATCAAAATTTCTAAAATTGGAGCCGCTTCTGCAGCTTCAACAATTACTACGGAAAGAACAGCTTCAGTTGACTTGAATATTTATCCAAATCCTGTTGCAAACACACTTTTTATAACTACAGATTTAACTGGAGGAAATATAAGTATTGTAGATTCTCAAACCGGAACTGTAGTTTCAGGACAGAAAGTCTATAATAATAGTATCGATGTTTCTGGTTTGAATAGAGGCGTTTATTTTATTGTTTTGGAGAAAGACGGAATCAAAACGATAAAACGTTTTATAAAGAAATAACTATTTCAAAATATACTATTTCAAAAAGCACTATCTCTTTTATAAAAAAGGGATAGTGCTTTTTCAATAATAATTAGTCGCTGTCTGTAGTTTTTTAAAAAATACAAGCATACAGGGTTTAACTAATAATATTTTAAAAAGAAGTAAATTTCTTTCAATATAAACAATAATCATATTTTATTTGTAAGTTAAAACTTAATTATGTGTAATTTTTTATGTATATTTGTGCTTGTCTCAATTATCAAATGGATTAAATTATAATCCAAAAAAACTTAATAAAGATGAAAAAAAATTACAGATTTAGGTTAAGTTTATTCTTAATTATCGTGTTTAGCAGTTTTGCAATCGGACAAACTTCTTTAGGTTCGAGTAAATCGTTTATGAACAATTTAAAGAAAGAGTTAGTAGCTTCTGTTACTTCAAAAACTACTTCAAAAACATTTTCACTTGAGGTAGAAAATTCGAAAAGGTTTAATGGAACAATTAATTATAAAGAATCTAATGCTTCAAGTGAGCTTTTAATTGGAGAAATTAAAAATGTAGCAGAGTCTTCTTTTTACATTAAAGTGACAGATAATTCTCTGGAAGGACATATTATTTTGAAGAAAACAAAAGAAGCGTATAAATATTATTCGGACGTACAAGGAAATGCGTTTGTTTCTAAAGTTGATATTAATACTTTGATTTGTATTGATTACAAAAACGTTTCTGAAAATGTTACTAAAACAACTAATAAAGCAATTAGTAAAACTACAGCAGCAGATATTGCTCCGGCATTATTGAATTTACAAAGTTTACCTGGTGCTGCAGGCTGTGTTTTATTAGATTTTGACGGTTATTATATGCCGGCAGGAAATCTTTGGAACAACGGTAATGCCATAAATGCCGCTGCTTCTGGAATGAGCGATGCAGCCGTGCAACAGCATTGGGAGGTCGTTTCAGAAGATTACCGCCCTTTTAATCTAAACGTAACAACAAGCGAAGCTGTTTTTAATTCCTATCCAAAAAACAGAAGAATGCGTGTTGTGGTTACGCCAACTAATACTGCCGCTCCGGGCGCAGGAGGTGTAGCTTATATTGGTTCTTTTAACTGGGATAATGATGTGCCTTGCTGGGTATTTATTACTTCTGGTAAATCTGGCGGTGATGCTTCTTCGCACGAAGTTGGACATACTTTTGATTTGAGCCACGACGGACGTACAAATCCTGCCGAAGATTATTATGCTGGTTTACCTAATACTTCATGGGCACCTATTATGGGAGTAGGGTATTATAATCCTGTTGTGCAATGGAGTAAAGGAGAATATAATCACGCTAATAATATACAGGATGATGTAGCTACAATTGCAGGTTCTAAATTTGGAGTAGGATATCGTGCTGACGATTACGGAAATAACACTGCTTCTGCAGCTACTTTAGATTATAATGCAAGCGGACAGATTAACCAGAAAAACGGAATTATTTCAAGCGAAGCCGATTATGATTTCTTCACTTTTACAACCGGAGGCGGAAATGTTTCCATAAATGCCAATACTGTTTCGAGAGATGGAAACCTGCATCTTTTGATTAAATTGTATAATTCGGCTGGAGCAGAAATGGGAACGTATTGGAATTCGGATCCATTTGCTTTAAACGCTTCTCTAAATGTGAATTTACCTGCTGGTAACTATTTTATTAGTATCAAGGGTACAGGAGCAGGAAATGCAGCAGCAGGTGGATATTCGGCTTATGGTTCTCTCGGAAGTTATTCTATTACAGGAAAGATTCCGCCAGGAGGAAAAATCAGTCCATCGACAAATGTAGTCACGGTTTATAAAGAGTTCAATTATGGCGGATTTTCCGGAGGATTGATTATAGGAGATTATAATACGGAACGTTTAAATTCTTTAGGTCTTTTAAACAATGATATTTCTTCGCTTAAAGTTGCCCAGGGATTTCGTGTGATTTTGTATCAGAATGACAATTTTACAGGAGCTTCGACAGTTATTAATTCTGATACTCCGAATTTAAATGCAATCTGGAATAATAATGTAAGTTCTATTCGAATTCTTGCTAATGGAGTTACGACTTTAAACAATAAGACTTTCTTTTTGCAGAACAGAAACAGCGGACTTAATATGGTCGTGTGGAATGAAAGTTTAGAAAGTGGTGCCAATATTGCTCAGGGAAACATTAACGAAGGAAACAATCAAAAATATACATTTACACATTTGGGTGATGGATTATATAAAATTGTTGCCAATCATAGCGGGCAATCTTTGGATGTAGAGAATTTTTCTAAAGACAATGGTGCCAATGTGAGGCAATATCCTTATAGTGGAGATGCAAATCAGCAATTTATTGTGGTTGCAGCAGACAATGGATTTTATAAAATTATTGCCAGACACAGCGGAAAAGTAGTTGAAGTTGCAGGAGCAAGTACAGCCAATGGTGCTAACGTACAGCAATGGAATAATGTTAACCAGACTAACGGGCAGTGGAAATTAATTCCTGCAATCGTAACAGAAAGTTCAATTTTAATTCAGGCAGAAAATTACTCTGCTATGGCTGGAGTTACAACTGAAGCAACAACAGATGTTGGCGGAGGTCTAAACGTTTCAAATATAGATAAAGGAGACGCGTTATCATATGATAATATCTATTTTCCAACTACAGGTACTTATTTAATAGAATACAGAGTAGCTACTACTGAAGATTTAGTTGTCATGTATCCTCATTTAAACGACTATAGCATTCTTTTTGGAAATATTTTTCTACCTAATACGGGAGGATGGCAAAAATGGCAGACTGTTAAACAAACAATAACTGTGACTGCTGCGGGAACCTATAAATTTGGAATCTTAATGCGAAATAACAGTATGAACCTTAACTGGATTAGGATTTCTAAAATAGAACCAGAAACTTCAGCTTTAATTCAGGCTGAAGATTATTCTGCTATGAGCGGAATTACTACTGAAGTAACAACAGATTTTGGCGGTGGTTTAAACGTTACAGATGCTGGAGTAGGAGATACGTTAACGTATAATAATATCAATTTCCCAAGTACAGGTTCTTATTTAATAGAATATAGGATAGCGAGCGCTGTAGATGGAGGTCAAATGTTTACTTACTTAAACAAAGAAGCGATTTTTTTAGGAAATGTTAATATACCCAATACTGGAGGATGGCAAAAGTGGCAGACTGTTACACAAACCGTAAACGTAAATGCCGGAACTTATAATTTTGATATATATATTCAAAATAAAAGTATGAACATCAACTGGATAAGAATTTCTAAAATTGAAACTGAACCTTCGATTTTAATTCAGGCTGAAGATTACACAGCGATGAGTGGAATTAAAACCGAAACAACAACAGATGTTGGTGGAGGTTTAAACATTACGATACACATGTAGGCGACTGGTTGAAATATGCTAATATCAATTTTCCAACATCAGGGCCTTATCTAATAGAATATAGAGTAGCGAGTACTGTAGATGGAGCTCAAATGTCTACTTATTTAAACAAAGAAGCCATTTTTTTAGGAAATGTCAATATTCCCTATACAAAAAGATCGCAAAACTGGGAAACTGTCAAGCAAATTGTAAATGTAAATGCCGGAACCTATAATTTTACAATAGACTTTAAAAAGGAGGGCATAAACATCAACTGGATTAGGATTACTAAAATAACTTCTCAAGAATCAACCTTAATTCAGGCTGAAGATTACTCAACTATGAAGGGAATAAAAACAGAAGCAACAACAGATGTTGGCGGAGGTTTAAACATTAGAAATACAGTTGCTGACAACTCGCTGACGTATAATAATATCAATTTCCCAACATCGGGCTTGTATTTAATAGAATACAGAGTAGCGAATATAGGAGGAATAGGTCAGATACAAGGAGATTTAAATAATGGAACTATTATTTTTGATGGTGTTGATATCCCCAATACAGGTGGATGGCAAAACTGGCAGACTGTTAAACAAACTGTAAATGTGAATACCGGAATTTATAATTTAACGATCATTGCTAAAAATATTAGGTTTAACATTAACTGGATTAGAATTTCTAAAATCGAACCAGAAACCACGGCTCTAATTCAGGCGGAAGATTATACAGCTATGATGGGAATTAAGACAGAAGTAACAACAGATGTTGGTGGAGGTTTAAACGTTACAGATGCAGGAATAGGAAATTCGTTAACGTATGATAATATCAATTTCCCAACATCAGGTATTTATACAATAGAATATAGAGTAGCGAGTAATGGGGGTGGACAAATATTTTCTTATTTAAACAAAGAAGCAATTTTTTTAGGAAATGTTAATATACCCAATACCAGGGGATCACAAAATTGGCAAACTGTTACTCAAACTGTAAAGGTAGATGCCGGAACAACTGATCTTTTTCTATACTTTCAATCTGGTTCTGTGAATATTAATTGGATCAGAATCAGCAGAGTTGACAAAGTAGCAGGGATAGAAGCGATAGAAGCGATGAGTCCTGAAACTTCATCAATTATTACACCGCTGGAGATTAAAGATGAGGTATTAAACATATATCCAAATCCAGTTTCAGAAACACTTTTCTTTACTACAGATTTAATAGCGGGAATGGTTAAGATAGTTGATTCTCAAACAGGAACAATTATTTTAGCACAAAAAGTAAATAGCAATAGCATAGATGTTTCGCAATTAAGAACAGGTGTTTATTTTATTGTTTTGGAGAAAGACGGAATCAAAACAATAAAACGTTTTATTAAGAAATAAATAGTTAGTTATATTTATTCTAACCTTTGTCAAAGTTTAAAAATTTGACAAAGGTTTTTACTCAATCAAAGGCTGTCAGAAATGACAGCCTTTTTTTGTAATGAAAATTTTACCGCAAAGGAGTGTGCAAAATTTACACAAAGTTCACAAAGTTTTAATCTGTTTAATCTTTTAATCTGTGGCTAAAAAAAGTTCGCAAAGCTTTGCGTAAATCTTTGTGGACTTTGCGTTTAAAAATGCACTTCAATAAACATTATCATTCGATAACAATACCGTAAACTCATTTCATCATTAAATCAATAAAATTGCTGTAAATTAAATGTCTGCGTCGCTTTTAATGAATTCCCCATATTACAAAAGCTTAAAACCTATGAACTTAAAGTTTACTTCCCCCTTAATTATAGTCTTTACAATTTTCTTCAATTATACAATTTCAGCCCAAAATCAAAAGAATTTAGATGGCGTTCAGGTTGCATTTTTATCCGATGTTCATCTACAGGATCTGTTTGGAAGCTTCTCTGATAATGATTATAAAGGTGTTTTGAATACCAAAACCGGAAAATATGCGTTAATAAGAACGATGGCCTCGCAGTTACATTCGACGAGAATTTTCAATGAAAATTATTTTGCCTTCATCGCCGCTCTTGAAGATATTGCAAAACGAAA
>Ga0157370_10002643_pt1 | contig 21522 bp, 24 predicted proteins | sample C35metaG_FD_113463 | JGI IMG/M metagenome (GOLD analysis project Ga0157370, IMG submission 113463) | Corn rhizosphere microbial communities from Kellogg Biological Station, Michigan, USA - C3-5 metaG | ecosystem: Host-associated > Plants > Roots > Rhizosphere > Soil | place: USA: Michigan...
GAAGACTCGCACCGGCTCCGAGCGCACCTGGCCTCCCGTGCGCCACATCACACCCCAGCCGGCCTCGCTCAGGAGCAGGCTCAGGTAGTGCGCGACACCGGATGCCGCAGCATCCTGCTCCCAGTCCGTCACCTTGATGCTGGGCTGGTGTCGCACCACGATCGCGAGCAGCAACGGGGCCCGCAGCGGTTTGGCCGCCAGCCTGTCCGCATCCTCGAGCTGGAGCCCGCTCGCGGCGACGAGTGCATCGCCGAGTCGCTTGCGGGCTCCGCCGCGAAGTGCAATGAGTCGCCACGGGCGCAGTGCTCCGTGGTCGGCGGCCCCTGCTGCCGCGCCGATGAGTGGCAGCAGTTGCTCGTCGGTCGGCGCCTCCTGCGTCACCTTCGGGCGGGAACGGCGACCGCGAACGGCGTCGAGCGCGCTCACCGGGTCGTCAGTCTTCTTTGAAGTTCAGCGAAAGGGAGTTCATGCAGAAACGCGCACCGGTCGGTGTCTGCGGTGCGTCGTCGAAGAGGTGGCCGAGGTGTCCGCCGCAGTTTGCGCAGCGCGCCTCCGTGCGGGTCATGCCGAGGCTGGTGTCGGTGAGAAGCTCGACCGCGTTGGGGTTGATCGACTCGTAGAAGCTCGGCCATCCGCATCCGGCGTCGAACTTCGTTCCGCTCTGGAAGAGTTCAGCTCCACAGCCCGCACAGGTGTAGACACCCTGGCGGTTCTCGTCGAGCAGCGCTCCGGACCACGGGCGTTCCGTCGCCGCTTCGCGCAACACTGCGTACCGCTCGGGAGAGAGCTCGTCCTTCCACTGGTCGTTGGTCTTCTGGGTGCCAGGCGTGCTGGTCATCGGTTCTTCCTCTCAGGAATAAGTCGTACAGCCCATTAAACTCGTGACCATGCCCGAATGTTCCACCGTGTGCCGATTGCGAGTCGAACTATTACCGCGCACACAGGTTTCTGCCTCGGCGGCCGGAGCGCAGCAAACGTGAGAGACACGGCGGAGTGGTACCGCGGATTCGCGGAAGGGGAGGCCCTCGGGCGCTCAGCCATCTACGTCGACTGGGCATCCGGCATCGCGGAAGACGACCGGATGCTCGCGCTCATCGACGAACTGCCGGAGACCACCCGCCAGCCGAGTCTCGTGTTCGCGGTCGCGCGACTGCTCGGAGCGCCGGAAGCGGGCTTCGCCGAATTCAGACAGTGGATGCTCGCGAACTGGCCGAGAGTGCGGCCCGAGGTCGCGAGGCGGCTGAACCAGACCAACGAACCGGGCCGCTGCGCCTCGCTCATGCCCGCGCTCGCCGCAATCCCCGGCCCGCTCGCCCTGCTCGAGATCGGCGCGAGCGGCGGTCTCTGCCTCTACCCCGATCGCTACAGCTATCTCTATGACGACGCGCGCATCGACCCGGGTGCTGGCCCGAGCGAGGTGCTCCTGCGCTGCACCACGAACGGGCACGTTCCGCTGCCGCAGGGACTGCCCGAGATCGTCTGGCGCGCTGGCATCGACCTGGCTCCTCTCGACGTGCGGGACGCGGACGACCGGCGCTGGCTCGAGACGCTCGCCTGGCCGGAGGAGCGCGAGCGGCGCGAGCGCATCCGTGCGGCCATCGAGATCGCACGGCAGGATCCACCGCTCCTGGTGCGGGGAGACGCGACGGATGCCCTGGCCGGCCTCGCCGAGCAGGCGCCGGCGGGTGCAACCCTCGTCGTCATCACGAGCGGCGTGCTCGTCTACCTCCCGTTCGCGAAACGCGAGCGCTTCGTCGCCGCGATGCGCGAGCGGCGGGCGCGCGAGGAGAACATCCACTGGCTGTCACTCGAGGGTGCGAGCGTGCTGCCGCGCGTGCGCGAAGCCCTGCCGGCTGGTGACGGGAGATTCGTGCTCGCGCTCGACGAACATCCGCTGGCCTGGACCGGCCCGCACGGCCAGAGCCTCGACTGGTTCGCCTGAGTGTGAAGCTGAGTGTGAAGCTGAGTGCGCGGCGAACACTGCGGCGTGAGCGAATTGTCGACCGGCCACGGACATACGGGTTTTCTGCAGAAACGCGGGCCTAGGATGTGCGTGAGTCGCCGTCAATTGAGGGCGAGACGCGAGACGGAAGGAGTGGGGTGGCAGCACACGCCGAGTCGGCTGGCCCCACGCCCGGGCATGATGCTCCGACCGTCACGGAGCGCCAGGCGCGCATCCTCGCGTTCGAGCGCCAATGGTGGCGGCACGCCGGCGCGAAGGAAGAAGCCATCCGCGCCGAGTTCGGACTCTCGGCGGCCCGCTACTATCAAGTGCTGAACGCCCTGCTCGATTCCCCGGCCGCGCTCGCGAGCGATCCGATGCTGGTGAAGCGGCTGCGGCGATTGCGGGACGCACGCACCTCCGCACGATCCGCGCGTGTCATCGGCTCCACAGCCGACACCCGCGACACCCCCTGAGACTGTTTACCCCACACCCGACGCGACCGTCACAACTGAGCGACCGAGAGAGCTATGGCGAACTATCCGAAAGACCGTTTCGATTCCGTGCCTGATGATCTGCTTCGCACCGGTGCGCACCGCGCTCCCGCGAAGAGGGGCCGCGGATGGATCGGCTTCGGTTGGGCGGCGTTCGCAACGCTCGTGCTCGTGGCCGCCGGGCTGTACGGACTCGCTGTGGTTCGCGGGAGCATCCAGCTTCCGTTCCAGGCGCAGAGCCCGACCCCGTCGGCCTCACCGACTCCGAAGCCGACCCCGACCGCTGCTCCCAAGCTCGATCCGACCGTGCCGATCACGGTGCTCAACGGCACGACCACCCAGGGTCTCGCGACGAAGGTCGGCGACTACCTCGTGACGAAGGGCTGGACCGGAGCGGGCGTGGATGTCGGCACCAGGGCGAACGCGTCCTCGAGCACGATCGACAAGACCGTGGTCTATTACAAGGCCGCCGCAGACGAGGGTGCCGCCCGTGCTCTGGTGCAGACGCTGGGCGTCGGCGCCATCCGTCTGACCACCGATTTCAACGACCGCATCACCGTCGTCATCGGGTCGGACTACAAGCCGCAGTCGTGATTGCCTTGCACGGTATTTAAACCGGCGCCACCCCTCCCCAACACCGCTGAATCTCGTTAGTATCTGGTCTTGCGCCGAAGCACCACAGCGGGCGCACCCGCCCACGGGTAATACGGCAGGAGTAATGCATGGCGAACGGAACCGTGAAGTGGTTCAACGCTGAGAAAGGCTACGGCTTCATCACCGTCGAGGACGGGGGGCAAGACGTCTTCGTCCACTACTCCGCCATCGACATGGCCGGGTACAAGGTGCTCGAAGAGGGACAGAAGGTCGTCTTCGATATCGGCACGGGCAACAAGGGTCCGCAGGCGGAGGCCGTGCGGCTCGCTCAGTAGGACTGCCGTCACGCGGTATTGAGGCACGCCACCGCGCGCGAACAACTGGCGCGCGGTCGCCGTTAGTCTGTGCGCATGGGGAACGCGCGTGCCGGTGGAGTCCGACCACTGCTCCTGTCTGGGAACGGTCTCGGGCGTCTCGGGGTACTCGTGAGTGCCATCACAGTGCTCACACTGGCGCTGTCTGGGTGCGCGCCGGAGGCGCCGAAGCCCACGCCAACCACCTCGCCCGGCTACACCTCGAACTACACGCCGCCGCCCGCGACCGCGCTCGCGCCACTGCGCGGAACCTCCGTGGCCGTGGGCTCGCTCACCAACGCGTCGATCGCCGCGAAGATCGACAATCATCCGGATGCCCGTCCCCAGGTCGGTCTCGAGCACACCGACCTATTGTTCGAGGAGCTGGTCGAGGGCGGACTGACGCGCTACGTCGCAGTGTGGCAGTCGGACATCCCTGAGCTGCTCGGACCGGTACGGTCGATCCGCCCGATGGATCCGAACATCATCTCGCCGCTCGGCGGCATCGTCTGCTACTCCGGCGGGCAGCAGCGCTTCGTCAACCTCATGCGCAACACGCCCGTATACAACGCGATCCACGGGCAGGCCGACACGGCTTCTACCTTCTATCGCACGAAAGACAAGTCCGCGCCGCACAACGTGCTCGTCAAGGCGCGCGAGTTGCTCGCGCAGCACACCGACATCGCGGCTCCGGCGCAGCAGTTTGCATACTCGCTCGACGTGCCCTCCGCGACCGCGACGAAGGATGGCGCCCCGACCGCGGCGCTTGCCTACACGTTCTCGAACCTCATCCACGGCACCTGGACCTACGACTCTGCGCGGTCACTGTACCTGCGCGCGCAGAACGGCAAAGCCGATCTCGACTCCGGGGGCAACCAGCTCACCGCCACCAACGTGGTCGTCGTACGGGTGACGGTGACGAACGACATCAACGTGCCCAGGACAGAAATGATCGGCTCGGGAGAGGCGTGGGTGTCGACCGGTGGTGGCACGTCGCACGCCACCTGGACGAAGGGCTCGGCGACCGACCCCATTCATCTCGTTGACGACCAGGGCGTCGCGATTCGACTCGCACCGGGCAACACCTGGATCGAGTTGGTGCCGACCGCGGGAGCCGTGCAGATCGTCGCCCCCGCAGCTTCCTGAGCGAGCACCGAGCTTACTTGCACTCTCAGGGGGAGAGTGCCAGAATCTATTAGCACTCCTATGTAGCGAGTGCCAAAGCTGTTGCAATTTCCTGACGTCCGGGAGGGACGAGAAACACACATGGCAAAGATCATTGCTTTCAACGAGGAGGCCCGTCGCGGCCTCGAGCGCGGCCTCAACATTCTGGCCGATGCAGTCAAGGTGACGCTTGGGCCGCGCGGCCGCAACGTCGTGCTTGAGAAGAAGTGGGGCGCCCCCACGATCACGAACGACGGTGTGTCGATCGCCAAGGAGATCGAGCTCGACGACCCGTACGAGAAGATCGGTGCGGAGCTCGTCAAAGAGGTTGCCAAGAAGACGGATGACGTCGCAGGCGACGGCACGACCACCTCGGTCGTTCTCGCCCAGGCCCTCGTTCGCGAAGGCCTCCGCAACGTCGCAGCAGGCGCCGACCCGATCAGCCTGAAGCGCGGCATCGAGAAGGCCGTCGCGGCAGTCATCGAGGCACTCATCGCCGGCGCCAAGGAGATCGAGACCAAGGAAGAGATCGCGGCCACCGCATCCATCTCTGCCGGGGACACCGAGATCGGCGCACTGATTGCTGAGGCGATCGACAAGGTCGGCAAGGAGGGCGTCGTCACCGTCGAGGAGTCGAACACCTTCGGCACCGAGCTCGAGCTCACCGAGGGCATGCGCTTCGACAAGGGCTTCCTGTCCGCGTACTTCGTGACCGACGCCGAGCGCCAGGAAGCGGTCTTCGAAGACCCGTACATCCTGATCGTCAACTCGAAGATCTCGAACATCAAGGACCTGCTGCCGATCGTCGACAAGGTCATCCAGTCCGGCAAGCAGCTGCTGATCATCGCCGAGGATGTGGATGGCGAGGCTCTCGCGACTCTCGTCGTCAACAAGATCCGCGGCATCTTCAAGTCCGTTGCCGTCAAGGCTCCCGGCTTCGGTGACCGCCGCAAGGCGCAGCTGCAGGACATCGCCATCCTCACCGGTGGCCAGGTCATCTCCGAGGAGGTCGGTCTCAAGCTCGAGAACGCCACCCTCGACCTGCTGGGCCGCGCGCGCAAGGTCGTCGTCACCAAGGACGAGACCACGATCATCGAGGGTGTCGGCGAGGTCGACGCCATCGCGGGTCGCGTCAACCAGATCCGCGCCGAGATCGAGAACAGCGACTCCGACTACGACCGCGAGAAGCTGCAGGAGCGCCTGGCCAAGCTGGCCGGTGGCGTTGCAGTCATCAAGGCCGGAGCTGCGACCGAGGTCGAGCTCAAGGAGCGCAAGCACCGCATCGAGGACGCCGTCCGCAACGCGAAGGCTGCTGTTGAGGAGGGCATCGTCGCCGGTGGTGGCGTCGCGCTCATCCAGGCCGGTGCAACCGCGTTCGATGGCAAGGCTCTCCAGGGCCTCGAGGGCGACGAGGCGACGGGCGCGAACATCGTGCGCGTGGCCATCGACGCTCCGCTCAAGCAGATCGCCCTCAACGCGGGCCTCGAGCCCGGCGTCGTGGTCGACAAGGTGCGCAACCTTCCTGCTGGCCAGGGCCTCAACGCGGCCACCGGCGAGTACGTTGACATGCTCGCTGCTGGAATCAACGACCCGGTGAAGGTGACCCGCTCAGCACTGCTGAACGCGGCATCCATCGCGGGCCTGTTCCTCACCACGGAGGCCGTTGTGGCCGACAAGCCCGAGAAGGCGTCGGCTCCGGCTGGCGACCCGACGGGTGGCATGGACTTCTAAGTCCAAGCGCGATACAGCTCAGCGGGGCGTCTCTCGGAGGCGCCCCGCTTCTGTGTTAAACCCTGTGAGGTCTGGCGATCTGCTCTTCCCGGCAGCGGGGAACAGCAGATCGCCAGACCTCACGGGGATAGGGGAGATCAGCGGGTGAAGAGGCGGGCGTTGGCCGATTCGATCTCGGCGTAGTGCTGGCCAGCCTGGCCGAGCGCTCGGCCGATTGCGTCGAGCGACTCCTCCACCTTCTGCTGCGTGGCCTTCCACTCTGTGATCACTGCCTGGAACGCATTTGCCGCCTGGCCAGACCACGAGTCCTGCAGGTTCACGAGCTGGCCATACATGCCGCCGACCTCGGCCTGGATGCGGCCCATCGAGCCGCGCACGGCGCTGGTCGCTCCGAGAACGGCTTCACTGTCCACCTGGTAACGGGTCATGGTTGCTCCTTCGTCGATGATGCTGGGTGGGGGCACCCGCATCCGACCGGATGCCGTGGGCGCTGCCCAGAACACTAGGCACCCATAGGGACCGCGGCCCGCCCCGCCGTGCCTCCTGTGTACAGGAGGCACAGGTTACGACTGGGGGAGGAGAGGAAGGCTGACTCGGAAGGTGGCGCCGCCACCGGGGGTCTCGATGACGGTCACCCCGCCCTTGTGTGCCGCCACGATGCCGGAGACGATGGCGAGCCCCAGGCCGCTGCCACCGGTCTCACGGGTGCGCGAGGTATCCGCTCGCCAGAAACGCTGGAAGATCTTCTCCCGGATCTGCGGGGGGATACCGGGTCCGTGGTCGATGACGTCGATCATGGCGATCTGGTGCTGAGGGTCGACCCGCACGCCGAGCTCGAGGGGGCTGCCCTCCGGAGTGAAGCGCATCGCATTGCCGATGAGGTTGGTCACCACCTGGCGGATCTTGTTCTCCTCCGCGAGCACGATCGCGGGAACGCTCAACACGACAGACGCCTGCTCCTTCACCTGCTCGCGCGCCTGTTCCGCCGTCTGCACCGGCTGCTCGGTGGTGGTGCGGGAGCGGCGCGACCGCAGCCTCGCGAGCTGCGCTCCGGCGAACGCGATGGGGCCGGTCAACGTGGAAGCCCGCGCGGGTTCCGGCGGCGTCGGCACCTCATCCGACTCCGGCTCCATGACGCTCGTCACGACGGTGACGGTGCGATCGGGGGAGGAGGCCATGGTGTCGAGCGCGGCGTCGTGCACGATCGGAAGCAGGTCGACCGGCGCGAGCTGCAGCGGCTTGGCCTCGTCGAGCCTGGCCAGTTCGAGCAGGTCGCTGACGAGCTCGCCCATCCGCGTCGCCTCCTTCTCGATGCGCTCCATCGCCTGGGCGACGTCCTCTGGCTTCTGTAGCGCGCCCATCCGGTACAGCTCCGCGTATCCGCGCACCGATACGAGAGGCGTGCGAAGCTCGTGGCTCGCGTCGCCGACGAAGCGGCGCATCTGGTCGATGGTTCTCGCGCGGTCGGCGAAGGCGCGGTCGATGCGCCCGAGCATGGTGTTGAGCGAGCGGTTGAGCCGGCCGACCTCGGTGTTGGGCGTCGCGCCCGGGAGCCGCTGGCTGAAGTCTCCGCCCGCGATTGCGGCGGCCGTGGCCTCGACCTCGCGAAGCGGGGCGAAGGTGGATGTCACGAGCAGCCGGGTGAGGGCGGCACCGAGGATGACCACGGAGAGCCCGAAGCCGAGGAAGATCTCCGTGAACTGGCTGATCGTGGCATTGCTCGCATCGAGGCTCTCGCCCACGACGACAGTGACGTTGGTCGCTGACCCCTCGACGTTGCCGACGAAGGCGACGACCCTCCACTGGCGCGCATGGGTGGAATCCCACACGGTCGTGGGCTTGCCCTGCGCCTCGAGCACGGAGCTCATTGACAGCTGCCTGAGCACGGGTTTCGGCTGGGTGTTGTTGATATTGGTGCAGACGGAGTTGCCGTCGGCGTCAAGAACGGCGAAGAAGAACTTGTTCGGCCCGGAGTTCTGTTCGCAGGTGGATGACCCGGTCGAGGTGATGGTCGTTACCTCGCGGGCCGCGCTGCTGATGTTGCTGTCGACCTGGGCGAGAAGGTAACTGCGCAGGGCCGTCATTGTGCCGACGCCGGCGACGAGCAGACCGAGCGTCACGAGCAGCACGGTGACGCCGGTGATCTTGGTGCGCAGGGAGACCCCGCCCCACCAATCGCTCAGTCGCTCGTGCACAGGGCTAAGGCTATGTCGTCAAGCTGGCGAGCCACTGACACGCGCGCGGCGCGGTCAGACCCGCGCTGCTTTGAGCATGTAACCGAAGCCGCGCTTGGTCTGGATGACCGGCTCCTCGGAGTACTGGTCGAGCTTGCGGCGAAGGTAGGAGATGTACGACTCGACGATGCCCGCATCCCCGTTGAAGTCGTACTCCCAGACGTGATCGAGGATCTGGGCCTTGGAGAGTACGCGGTTGGGGTTGAGCATGAGGTAGCGCAGCAGTTTGAACTCGGTGGGGCTGAGCTCGATCTGCTCCGACCCGATCGTGACCTCGTGGGTGTCCTGGTCCATGGTGAGTTCGCCTGCACGGATGATGGCGTCCTCCTCGTCCTGCATGGTGCGGCGCAGGATGGCCTTGATGCGTGCCACGATCTCGTCGAGGCTGAACGGCTTGGTCACGTAGTCATCGCCACCGACGGTGAGGCCGGTGATCTTGTCTTCCGTGTCGTCCTTCGCCGTGAGGAACAGGATGGGTGCCGTGTAGCCGGATGCCCGCAGTCGCTTGGTCACGCCGAAGCCGTTCATGTCGGGGAGCATCACATCGAGGATGATGAGATCGGGCTCCTCCTCAAGCACGGCAGAGATCGCCTGTGCACCGTTTCCGACGGCGCGCACCGCGAACCCCGCGAAGCGCAGGCTCGTGGTGAGAAGGTCACGGATATTGGGCTCGTCATCGACAATGAGAATTCTGGGTCCATCGCTCATGGAGTCAGTATCTGCGTGTTAGCTGGATGCTCGCTGGGAGATATTCTTGCCGTGTTCCTGCTTCGGGTGCACACTGATTTGGCAGGGTCGCATCGTTCCTGGTGGATCCCGCAAGCGGAGGTTCACGATGGAAATCGACGGCGATCACGAGTTCACCTCGCAGGGGGATCCGGTGTGCTGGCTCGAGCACGTGTGCGCGGAGTGTGGCGCACTCATCGAGGGCGCTCTCCCCGCGATCTGCTGGCGCTGTGGAGCGCAGGTCAACCCCAGCTGACGAAGGCTGGCGTTACGCCGCGGGGCCGATCCGCACGCAGCAGTGGCCGGCCTGGGGATCGAAGATGATGTCGTGCTCATTGTCGTGCGCCCCATCCGCAACTCCCTGAAGGAGTCCGAGGTTGGCGTGGCAGATGACGTCGGTGTGGCTCGTGGCGAGTCGGTGGAACGGACAGTTGGTGAGAATCATGCCGCCGTTGCTGTCTTCGCACGGCTCGTAGCCGGTGTTCTCGAGTGCCCGCTGAAGCGTGCCGGCCTCTTCGCCGATCCGGCGCCCGGTCTCGGCTGCGACCCGCGAGAGCACCTCGCGCACGGCCTCGCCGCTGCGGTCGGCCTCTTCGACCGCAGCGGCGAGCAGTTCACCCGCGAGCTCGTAGTGCCGCTGGGGGATGGAGACCTCGAGATCGACCTGCGCGAGCCTGTAGAGCTTGCTCGGGCGTCCGGATCCCGGGCCCGTCTTGCCGCTGAGCCGCTTGAACTCGACCTCGAGCACGCCCTCGTCGACGAGGCGGTCGAGATGGAAGGCTGCGGTCGCGCGCGGCATCTCCAGCGCGATGGCCGCCTGGTCGCGGCTCACGGCCTCGCTGCTGCGGCTGACGAAGTCGAACAAGGAGCGACGAGCCGGGTCGCTGATCGCCGCGAGCGCGGAGAGTTGCCTGGTCGTTTCTTCGTTCATGCACCCATCGTAACTCTAAAATAGTGAATCTTGACAAAAGAATCTTTGGGCTTCTAAAGTCAGCTAAGACAACTTTTGGAAAGGAATGACGATGACTCCCCCCGCATCCAGCGTCGCATCGGACAACGCATCCGTCGCCCCACACAGCGGATCCATTTTCACGGCGGCTCCGGCCAGGCAGGCAATGGTCCTGCTGCGCACGGTGTTCACCATTGCACCCATCGCGTTCGGCCTGGACAAGTTCTTCAATCTGCTCACCGACTGGCCGCACTATCTCGCGCCCGTCGTCACGGACATCCTGCCGCTGACTGGGCAGCAGTTCATGTACATCGTCGGCGTCGTCGAGATCATCGCCGGCCTGCTCGTGCTGTGGAAGCCGCGCTGGGGCGCGCTCATTGTCGCGATCTGGCTCGCCGGGATCATCATTGACCTCCTCGTGCTCGGCAGTTTCTTCGACGTCGCCCTTCGTGACTTCGGACTCTTCGTCGCGGCCCTTGCCCTGTTCCGGCTGACCTTCAGCCCCGCAGCGACGGCTCACGCGAAATGAGCCTCACCGTGAGCGCTGAGCCGAAGCTTGCGGAATCGGAGCCGGATGTCCCACTCCTGACGATCGTCGAGGAGACGCGCGGCATCGATCTCGCGAAGGCCCAGGATGCGGTGGCCCAGCTGTTGACCGCGCTCGGCCGGGACGTCACCAACGTGCACCTCGCCGACACCCCTCGCCGCGTCGCCGCGAGCTTCGTGGAGATGCTGACGCCGCGCGAGTTCGTGATGACGACCTTCCCCAACGACGAAGGCTACGAAGACCTCGTTCTCGTGCGGGACATCCCGTTCCACTCCCTCTGCGAGCACCACATGCTGCCGTTTCGAGGAGTGGCCCATGTCGGATACATCCCCGGCAAGCGCATCCTCGGCATCTCGAAGCTCGCGCGCGTCGTGGAGATGTTCGCGAGCGACCTGCAGGTGCAGGAGCGCCTCACGAAACAGGTCGCGGACTACCTGCAGGAGCACCTCGACGCGAGGGCCGTCGGCGTCGTGATCGAGGCCGAACACCTGTGCATGTCCCTTCGCGGCGTGCAGTCGGCCGGGGCGACCACCGTCACCTCGACCTTCCTCGGTGAGCTCGCAGACGATGCGGCGCTGCGCGAGCGGTTCTTCACCGGCTCGCACTGACCATGCGGATGCGGGCGGCTCGGCCACGCGCATCCGGCCCGTGTGGGCTCGCTGTGAGCCTCGCAACACGGGTATCTCTCACCACCCAAACCGCGTAAAACTGAATGCAGTACACCAATCGCCGGGAGGCATGAATGTCCACAGAACAGAACTTCGTCATCGTGGGAGGCGGCCTCGCCGGAGCATCCGCCGCCGAGGAGCTGCGCAAGCAGGGCTTTGACGGGAGTGTGACGCTGCTCGCCTCCGAGAAGCACGAGCCGTACATTCGTCCACCGCTGTCGAAGGGCTACCTCAACGGCTCTGACGGGCTCGACGCCGTCTACGTGCACCCCTCGGAGTGGTACACCGAGAATCACATCGACGTGAAGACCGGCACGAGCGCAACGAGCATCGACCGCGCGGCGCACGAGGTGACGCTCTCCACCGGCGAGAAGCTCTCGTACGACAAGCTGCTGCTCGCCACGGGATCATCCCCGCGGCACCTCCCGATCGAGGGCGCTGACCTCGCCGGCGTGTACTACCTGCGCACCCTCGACGACTCCGAGGCACTACAGGCCGAGCTGAAGGCCGGCGGCAAGAGGCTCGTGCTGGTCGGCTCCGGCTGGATCGGCATGGAGGTCGGCGCGACCGCCCGCACCCTCGGCAATGAGGTCACCATCCTCGAGCGCGATCCGATTCCGCTGGTGAACGCGCTCGGCGACGAGCTCGGAACCCTGTTTGCCGACTACCACAAGGAAAAGGGCGTCGTGCTGCGCACATCCCTCATCGTCGACAAGATCGTCGGCGCTGACGGGCACGTGAACGGCGTCGCCCTGGACGGCGGCGAGGTCGTGCCAGCCGACCTCGTGCTCGTCGGAATCGGCGCGGTGCCGAACGTGCAGCTCGCCAAAGACGCAGGCCTGGAGGTCGACAACGGCATTCTCACGGATGCGTCGCTGAACACGAGCGACCCAGACATCTACGCGGCCGGGGACGTGGCGAGCGCGCTGCACCCTCTCATCGGGCAGCGTCTGCGCAGCGAGCACTGGGCAAACGCCCTCAACGAGGGGCCCGCCGCCGCCCGCGCGATGCTCGGCCAGGACGTTTCGTTCGACGACATCCCGTACTTCTACACCGACCAGTTCGACCTCGGCATGGAGTACTCCGGCTATGGGCCGCTCACGCGTGGCGCGAAGGTCGTCTACCGCGGCAACAAGGCCGGCCGCGAGTTCATCGCGTTCTGGGTCGCCGATGGCAAGGTCGTCGCCGGCATGAACGTGAACGTGTGGGACGTCAACGAGCAGGTGCAGCGCATCATCCGCGAGGGTGCGAAGATCGATGAAGCGCGGCTCGCAGACGAGTCCGTGCCGCTCGAGGAGCTCTGAGCTCTGCCCGCTCTCGCCACACCAGGAGGAATGCCGACGTGATTCGACGAATCGGTGTCAGGGAATTCGATTTCGACCGCGAGGTCGCCGTCATGGCCGTCATCAATCGCACGCCGGACTCCTTCTACGACAAGGGGTCGACCTTCGCCCTCGACAAGGCGGTGAGCGCGGCGCTCGCCGCCGTGCGCGAGGGCGCGGACTGGGTCGACATCGGCGGGGTGCCGTTTGGGCGGGGCCCCGCCGTCTCCCTCGACGAAGAGCTCGAACGGGTCGTGCCCGTCGTCGCGGCGATCTCCGCCGAGACGGATGTCGTGATCTCCGTCGACACCTTCAGCGCCTCGGTGGCGGAAGCCTCCATCGCGGCGGGGGCAGGGGTGATCAATGACACGAGCGGTCTGTGGGACCCGCGGATGGCATCCGTCGTCGCCTCGGCTGACGCCACTCTCGTGCTCACCCACAGCCTGCAGCCGCCGCGCGCGGAGCCCGTGGCTCCCGAGTACGACGACGTGGTGGATGACGTGGTCGCCTTCCTTCGTGCCAAGGTCGACGAGGCCCAGGCGGCGGGCATCCCGCACGAGCGGCTCATCGTGGATCCGGGCCACGACCTCAACAAGAACACCTTCCACTCGCTCGAGATCACCCGCCGGCTGGGTGAGATCGTCGCGCTCGGATACCCCACTCTCGCCGCGGTGTCGAACAAGGACTTCATCGGCGAGACCCTCGATCGCGAGCAGGGCCAGCGCATGGAGGGCTCGCTCGCGGCCGCGGTGTTCTGCATCATGGAGGGCGCGCGCATCGTGCGCATGCACAACGTGCGCGCCGCCGTCGACGCCGTGCACATGACCGAAGCGATGCTCGGATGGCGCCAACCGGCCTGGACCCTGCACAACCGGGATCTTGCGGAGCCGGAATGGTCGGACCAGGGTCGTGTCGCTGGCCACGTTCCTTCTCGGGTCGCCCGTGGCTGAGCCCGACGGCATCCGCTCGCTGACCGCCTCAACGGAGGCGCTCACCGACGAGCAACTCATCGGGTTCTACGCGGTCGCCGATCGCAGCGTGCCGTGGCTGAGGGCCAACTTCGTCGCGAGCCTCGACGGCGCGGCGACCCACGACGGGTTGTCCGCCGGGCTCGGCTCCGTGGCGGACCAGCGGGTGTTCCACACCCTGCGGCGGCTCGCGGATGTCATCGTCGTCGGCGCGGGCACCGTACGCGCCGAGGGATATGGCGGCTCGCTGCTCGGTGTCGACGCGATGCGGTGGCGCGAGGAGCACGGGCTGGCACCGCATCCGCAGTTCGCCATCGTCTCGGCCCGGCTGAAGCTCGACCCCGCCAGCAGCGTCTTCGCGGATGCCCCCCAGCGGCCGCTCGTGATCACCTGCGCCGCAGCACCGGCCGATCGTCGTGCGGCACTCGCCGAGGTGGCGGAGCTGATCGACTGCGGCGAGGAGCGTGTCGACAGCTCACTCATGCGCGAGCGGCTGGCCGAGCGCGGACTCCCGCAGATGCACAGCGAGGGCGGGCCGCACCTGCTCGGATCGATGATCCAGGACGGCGCGATCGACGAACTCTGCCTCACCCTCGCCTCGCAGCTCGAGGGCGGTACCGCGCGCCGCATCACCGACGGCCACCCGGCCGCGCCCACGAGAATGACGCTCGCCCACGCCCTGCTCGGCGACGACGGCACCCTGCTGCTGCGCTACATCCGCCCCTGACCGTTCCCGTTCGGATCGCGAGATGCCAGTTGTGGTTGCCACGCGCGGCGAATAGCAACCACAACTGGCATCTCGCGGAACGAGAGTGGCGGGATGACTAGGCCGCGAGGGCGTCGGCGTCGAGGATGGTGTAGCTGTAGCCCTGCTCGGCGAGGAAGCGCTGGCGGTTCTGGGCGAAGTCCTGGTCGACCGTGTCGCGGGCGACGAGGGTGTAGAAGTTGGCCGGCAGCCCGGACTCCTTGGGGCGCAGCAGGCGACCGAGTCGCTGGGCCTCCTCCTGGCGCGACCCGAATGACCCCGAGACCTGGATGGCCACGGTCGCCTCCGGCAGGTCCACCGAGAAGTTCGCGACCTTCGAGACCACGAGAAGCTTCGTCGTGCCGTCACGGAACTCCTGGTAGAGCCGCTCACGCTCATCCACCGGGGTCGATCCGGTCAGTTTGGGCGCGTTCAGGGTGTCGGCGAGTTCGTCGATCTGGTCGAGGTACTGCCCGATCACGAGGATGCGCTCGCCCTCGTGCCTGCGCGCGAGCGCCCGCACGACATCGAGCTTCGCCGGGGCGGTGGCTGCGAGCCGGTACCTCTCGGCGTCTGCCGAGGCCGCGTATTCCAATCGCTCCTGCTGCGGCAGGTCGATCCGCACCTCGAAGCACGACGCGGGGGAGATGAATCCCTGCGCCTCGATCTCCTTCCACGGGGCGTCGAAGCGCTTGGGGCCGATGAGGCTGAACACGTCGCCCTCGCGGCCATCCTCGCGCACGAGCGTCGCGGTGAGTCCGAGGCGGCGGCGGGCCTGCAACTCCGCCGTGAGCTTGAACACGGGTGCGGGCAGAAGGTGCACCTCGTCGTAGATCACGAGCCCCCAGTCCATGGCGTCGAGAAGTGCGAGGTGCGCGTATTCGCCCTTCCGCTTCGCGGTGAGGATCTGGTAGGTCGCGATCGTGACCGGCTTGACCTCCTTGACCTGCCCGGAGTATTCGCCGATCTCGTCTTCGGTAAGGCTGGTGCGCGCCAGCAGCTCGGTGCGCCACTGCCGCGCGGAGACGGTGTTGGTCACGAGCACGAGGGTGTTGGTCTTCGCCGTGGCCATCGCGCCGGCCCCGACGAGAGTCTTGCCCGCGCCGCAGGGCAACACGACCACGCCGGAGCCGCCGGTGAAGAAGTTATCGATGGCCTGATGCTGGTAGCCCCGCAGCTGCCAGTCGTCTTCGACCAAGGCGATCGGATGCGGTGTTCCCGGCGTGTAGCCGGCCAGATCCTCTGCGGGCCAGCCCAGCTTCACGAGCTCCTGTTTCACCTGCCCACGCGCCCACGGCTGAATGATGTACCGGTTGATCGCCGGCCCCTTGCCGCGCTGGTCGTCTGGCAGGAACAGCAGCGGGGCGATCTTGCGCGCGCGAACGATCTCGGCCAGCACCGCGGTGTCGGTCGAGCGCAGCACGAGAGTGCCGTCATCCTCGCGCTCGATGATGAGGCGGCCGTAGCGGCCCACGGTCTCGGTGATGTCCACTGACACCGACTGCGGAATGGGGAAGCGAGAATACTTCTCCAGGGTCGCGAGCATGTCCTCGGCCGTGTGCCCGGCGGCGCGCGCGTTCCAGAGCCCGAGGCGGGTGATGCGGTAGCTGTGGATGTGCTCGGGCGCGCGCTCGAGTTCGGCGAAGACGGCGAGGTCGTGGCGGGCATCCTCGGCGGCCTGATGCGCGACTTCAAGCAGAACCGTGCGGTCGCTCTGCACGATCAGGGGGCCGCCTGTGGGCGCGTCGAGCACGGTTTCGGCGGCGGAGGTCATCCTGAAGAGTCTACCCGTGACCCGGCGCTGTGGGCTGGGCCGGCCGCCTCAGACACCACCACGCGACTGGCTCAGGCTGGTGTGATCGCCGCGATGCTCGACAGCGGCAGGGTGCGCTCAATGGCTGACTTGCGGTCGCGCGCACGCAGTCGACCGCCGCCGAGGCTCGTCGGTTCGAGTTGGTAGTCGATGGTGCTGCCGTTCGGCATCGTGATGGTCACCGTGAGCGCCGCCTTCGTTCGGATGGCGGTCTCGAGCTGCCGCACGAGCCAGGCCTGGTCGTTCTCCTCGTCGTCGGGCTCCGCGGCGAGCCGCAGGCGCTCAATCATGGTGTCGATCGGATCGGCCGCGACGACCATTCGCTCTCGCACGGAGTGGCGCCGCCGCAGGGAGACGATAACGCCGTCCGCATCCTCCGCGGCCGCGGGGTACCGTGCCTCGCTCACCGCCCAGAACAGCACGTCAAAGTCGACCCTGCTGAGGATGCGCGTGCTCGAGACCCTCGCGAGACCGAACGCCGCGAGAGTCTGGTCCACGGCGATCGCGGCGAGCAGGTCTGCGTCGTCCGAACGCAGGTAGCTGCGGATCTCGGGCCCGTGGCCGGTCTCTGCCCCCACCCGCACGAGGCCGTAGCGGTCAACCGTCTCGGTGATGAGGTAGTCGAGCGGCTGCGGGATGCCGGTGAGCGAGATGCTCTCGAGAAACTCTCGCAGGGAGGTGGCCGTCTCTCCCGCGGCCATGGCCCGGTTGAGACTCGATGCCGAGACGCGATAGCTGGATGCCAGCGCGCGGTTCTCCACGTCTGCAAGCGAGCGGAGCCGGGCATCCACTCGCGGGGTCAGCGGACCCGGGGCCACGACGGAGAGGTCGTGCTGCAGGTACACCTGCTCGACCTCGGGCGGCAGGAGGGCGGCCATGGCAGCCTCCGCGGCATCCGTCCTGCCCGCGAGCAGGAGCGACCCTGGACTGCTTGGGGCGTTGTTCGCGGTGATGCCGAGCATCTCTGCGTGGCGGGTGTTCGCGGTGACGCGCTCGTCCATCCAGTCGCCGCCGGCCGGGTAGAGCCAGTCGATGTAGCCGCGCAGCCCGGAGCCCCACAGGGAGCGGGTGCGCTCGCTCAGCAGGTGACGGATGTCGCCCGGCAGCGCATCGAGCCAGGCCGCGGTGAGCAGCGCCCAGCGCGTGCTCGACGGCTGCAGCAGCCAGGAGCTTCCCGCATCGGTCGCCATCCAGCTGTGGCCGTCGAGAGTCACGAGCATGGCACGTTCGGCCACGGCAAGATGCGTCGCGACGGCACCGAGTTCGACGCTCATGGCGCCCGCGAGTCGCTTGGTATCCGGCAGGGCAACGCCGCCGCGAGCGAGTTCTCGAGCCGGTTCGTGTTCGAGCTCGGTGAGGAGTTCGGTGATCGCGGTCGTGGCGGCGAAGGCGCGGTCGGCGGCGAGGCGGTCGACGAAGCGGCGGTCGACATCCGGCACAGAGCCGAGGCTCGTGGGCTGCGGGGCGGATGCCAGCTCGGCCGCGCCAGGAAGCCCGAGCGACGGCCAGGCCTCGAGCCCCGCGCGCACGCTGTCGTACACCGTGACGTGACCGGAGTCCACCTCGGCGAGGAGCAGGGCGTCGGTCTCGGCGGCCCGCCTCGTGACGAGGTCTGCGTCTGCGGTCGTGGCGCCGAGCTCATGGAGGCGGCCCACGACATCCGTGATGCTCGGGGCAGTTCCGTCGCCCTGCGGTTCCCCGGCGGCGGCGAGCACAGCGAGGGTCTGCCGCTCGAGCCTCGTGAGCATCTGCTGCACGGAGTTCTCGGCGAGAAACGCCTCCGCGAGATCGAAGAAGTCCTTGATGCCGGCGGCGGAGATCTCGCGTGCGCGGGCGGCATCCGCGAGTTCCCTGTCGCCCATGGCGCGCAGTCGCCCGGCGAGCGCGAGCACGTCACTCATCTGGCCTGCCCTCACGTAGCCTGTCTTCGTGTGGCCGCTCGTCATGCGCCGTCATTCGCATTCTCCGCCCGGGCCACGACGTCTCTGCGCCGGGCTGCGTTATCGCTTCGCGTTCGCATTCGCGGCCTCACGACCGCGGCGCCGGATTCCGAGAACGAGGAGAACGATGATCAGGATGAAGCCGATCGGAAGTCCGATGAGCGGTGCATAGGCGATCGCGGGCCAGATGCCCCGGGCGAAATCGGGCCCCGTCATTCCAGCGAAAGTGCCGATGATCATGGCGAAGAAGGCCGCGATGGAGAGCGCGACGATGGCGACGATCATATAAGCGATGATGCGTTCACTACGATGGATGGTTGCTGGGGTCTCTTGTGCCACAGTCTCAAGGATACGGGCATGCGATGGCCGTATCCTTATTGTTTAGACCCGTGCGCTGTACAAGCAACCGAGAGGAACGTGCCATGCCCACCGGCAAGGTCAAATTTTACGACGACGAGAAGGGCTTCGGCTTCATCAGTTCTGATGATGGCCAGGAGGTCTTCCTGCACGCCTCGGCGCTGCCATCCGGGGTCACTTCGGTGAAGGCCGGCACCAAGCTCGAGTTCGGCATCGCCGATGGCAAGCGTGGTGCGCAGGCGCTTTCGGTGCGACTTCTTGAGACTCCGCCGAGCCTCTCCAAGCTGAACCGCAGGCCAGCGGATGACATGGCCGTGATCATCGAAGACCTCGTGAAGCTTCTTGACGGCGTCGGCTCGAACCTCAAGCGCGGACGCTACCCTGAGGGCAGCCACGGAAGAACTGTTGCCGCGATGCTCCGCAAGGTCGCAGATCAGCTGGATGCCTAGGGTGGCGAACGCAGAGACAGCGACGGGCGCGACCGACGCCGACTTCGACCTCGGCCGCGCGGCACTGCTCGAGATCACCACAGCGGATGCCGTGGGCGCGAACGCCGGATCGGTGGACGAGGGCGACGGCGTCGTCTCCGTGCACTTCGAGACGACGCTCGCCGGGTACCCGGGCTGGCACTGGACCGTGAGCGTTGCCCACATCGACGGTGGCGCCCCCTCAGTGCTCGAGACCGAGCTGCTGCCCGGCGACGGTGCCCTGCTCGCGCCGGACTGGGTGCCGTGGGTGGATCGGCTCGCCGACTACCGCGCCGCCCAGGATGCCGCGGGCCTCGACGGCGGAGAGTCGGAGGAGGAGCCCGAGGTCGACGTCGATGACGACGATGACGACGAGCTCGACAACGACGTGCTTCACGGCGGAGACCTCGACGGCGTCGACATCGACGATGCGCTCGAGGATGACGCCGAGGGTGTTGAGGAGGCTGATGCTTCTGATGAGGCTGATGCTTCTGATGACGCTGCCACCTCTGCCGACGCTGCCGCGGAAGCGGATGCCGCGTCGGCCCCCGCAGACAAGCCGCGACGGACCCACCGCAGAGCCAGCTCGCGCTAGCTTCGGTTAGCCTCGGCCGTGGCGGCGCACGGTGTAGAGGATGCCGACGGCACCGAGCGCGAGCCCCGCGACGCAGGTCCATAGCGCTCGCTGCGCGCCGCCCTCGCTGAGCGGGCGGGCGAACACTAGCACGGCGACGAGGGCGACCAGCCACAGTGCCGCGCCGACCAGCACGGCCTTGCGGTCATCCGTCTTCACGGGAGCCGGGTCAGGCCGGCGCTCGGAATCCTTCAGCCACAGGCGCATGCCTCAACGCTACTCGACCGGCGTTATACGCTCGTTCCTTGCTACTCGACCAGCGAGCGTATTAGAGGTGCTCTACGACGTATTCGATCGAGGCGATGAGCTGGCGCACATCCGCGGGGTCGATCGCCACGAAGGTGCCAATGCGCAGCTGGTTGCGGCCGAGCTTGCGGTACGGCTCCGTGTCGACGATTCCGTTGGTGCGCAGCGCCTTCGCGACCACGGTGGCGTCAATCTTCTCGTCGAAGTCGATCGTCACGACCACCTGTGAGCGGTGGTCGGGGTTCGACACGAACGGGGTCGCGTAGTCCACCGACTCTGCCCAGTCGTACAGGGCGGATGATGATTCCTTCGTGCGCGCATCAGCCCAAGTGAGTCCGCCGTTGCCGTTGATCCACTGCAGCTGGTTGTCGAGCAGCAGAAGCGTCGCGATCGCGGGGGTGTTGAGCGTCTGGTTGAGGCGTGAGTTGGCCACCGCATTCTTGAGCGACAGGAACTCGGGGATGTAGCGGTCGGTGGCGGCGATGCGCTCCACCCGCTCGAGGGCAGCGGGGGAGAAGAGCGCGAACCAGAGTCCGCCATCCGATGCCAGGTTCTTCTGCGGCGCAAAGTAGTACACGTCGGCCTGCGAGGAGTCGAAGTCGATCCCGCCCGCGGCGCTCGTGGCGTCGATCACGGTGAGGGCTCCGTCGTCGCCCTCTACCCGGGTGACCGGCGCCATGACGCCCGTGGAGGTCTCGTTGTGGGGCCAGGCGTAGACGTCGATGCCGCCGGCCGGCTGTACCTCACTGCGCGAGCCGACATCCGCCTTGATGACGGAGGGTGCCTTGAGCCAGGGGGCACCGGCGGCCGCAGCGAACTTGCTGCTGAACTCGCCGAAGACGAGGTTCTGCGCGCGCTTCTCGATGAGACCGAAGGATGCGGCATCCCAGAACGCGGTCGATCCACCGTTGCCGAGAACGACCTCGTAGCCGTCGGGGATGCGGAACAGTTCACCGATGCCGGACTGCACGCTCGCCACCAGGTTCTTGACCGGTGCCTGGCGGTGCGAGGTACCAAGGATGGACGCACCCGCTCCCGCGAGGTAGGCCAGCTGCTCCGGGCGCACCTTGGACGGGCCGCAACCGAATCGTCCGTCGGCGGGCAGCAGGTTACTGGGAATTGTCAGCTCAGGCATGCTGCAATTCTAGGGTGACGCGAGTGGCCCCGTCTGCGGCGGCGCAATAGGAGGACAGGTTAGGCTTACCTAGGCGCGATTGCCCACAATTCGTGACATCAAGGAGGCTTCAATGGCAGATCTCATTGACACCACTGAGATGTATCTGCGCACTATCTACGAGCTCGAAGAAGAGAACATCATTCCTCTTCGCGCTCGTATCTCTGAGCGCCTCGGGCACTCCGGTCCCACGGTGTCCCAGACCGTCGGACGCATGGAGCGGGATGGCCTGGTCGTAGTCGAGGGCGACCGTCACCTGGCACTCACCGAGGCCGGGCACAACAAGGCCGTGAACGTGATGCGCAAGCACCGTCTCGCCGAGAGACTTCTGGCCGACGTGATCGGTCTGGACTGGGCTCTCGTGCACGAGGAGGCATGCCGCTGGGAGCATGTGATGAGCGAGCAGGTGGAGCGCCGCATCAGCGAGCTGCTCGAGCACCCGACGCACTCGCCC
>Ga0157370_10002644_pt1 | contig 21517 bp, 15 predicted proteins | sample C35metaG_FD_113463 | JGI IMG/M metagenome (GOLD analysis project Ga0157370, IMG submission 113463) | Corn rhizosphere microbial communities from Kellogg Biological Station, Michigan, USA - C3-5 metaG | ecosystem: Host-associated > Plants > Roots > Rhizosphere > Soil | place: USA: Michigan...
GCAATTCCCTATACCGGGACGGCCACTCCGGGAGTGTCGGTCGTGCCGTACATCGTCACGACGATTTCGATCATCACCGGCAATATCGCCGACGTTCAGTACACGTACCAGGTCACGCCGCACCTAACGAACCAGGCAAAATATGCGTTCATCTACTTTGGCGGGCCGCCGGTTGCCAACATTACCGGGACCACGAATCCCGGCCTCTATGGTCTTGCCGCTTCTGGTGTCACGAACCTTCCCGCAGGGCAGGCCTCCGACAACGCTGCCAACCTCTCGTTCTCAGGGACGAATGCGCCAACCAGTTGGGTGGGCAATACCCCGACTACGACAAACAGGTCGCTCACCTATGAGTTCCTCGACAACATCAACCTGGTCAAGGGCCAGCATTCAATGAACTTTGGAGGGCAGTATCAGTGGCTGGAGAACAATGCGGACGCGGCTGACGGCCCATCTACACCAACCTCGCTGGGGTTCAGTACAAACGAAACCGCGAATTTAAGTGGCTCGTCCTACGCTTCCGGAACGGGTTATTCATACGCCAGCTTTCTTATCGGTGCAGTGGGCAGCGCTGGCACCACGCAGCAGGCGTTCAGCGTTGTCGGCGGCCGCTACCGGCCAGCAGCGCTCTATTTTCAAGACGACTTCAAGCTGACATCGAAGCTGACGATTAACGGAGGCTTGCGATGGGACTACATCCCGCCGTATCACGAGACCCAGGACCGCTGGTCCTTCCTCAATCCGAATCTCACAAACTCCATCACGGGCAGTGGTGGCGCGCTCCAATTCGCAGGTAATCGAGGCGCGGGGCTCAGCTGCCAGTGCCGCACGCCGGTGAACACTTACTGGAAGAACTTTGAGCCACGAGTAGGCTTCGCCTATCAGGCAGATGCGAAGACGGTGTTCCGCGGAGGATACAGTCTGACGTTCTCCCACGGCGGTGCCACCGGCGGCGCGGGCGGTGCCGGTACCGGCACGGGGCAAACAGGCTTCAGTACCCCAATTTCTTTTGCCGACTCCACCGCAGGGCCAGCGTTCTGGCTGAATACAAATCCAGCGTTTGGCTTCCAGAATTCACGTTTTGGGGGACCATCGTACACGCTTCCCGGAACATCCCCCATCTCGCCGGCGACGCAGACCTTGGGTACAGGTTTCTACGTGACCTCCACCGGAGCGTCTGGAGGCAATGGCTCCGGCATCAACTATGCCGATCCATATATCGGCAGCCGCGCGCCCGAGTTCTCCTTCTTTAACTTCGGCATGCAGCGCGAGATCACTCACAACATGACGATCTCGGTGGATTACGTCGGCAGTCAGAGCCACTTCATCTCCGGCGCCGCGGGCATTCGCGGGTTCTACGCTGGCCAGCTTGATCCGAAGTACCTTCCGCTTGGACTGGTCAACTGCAGTACTACATCGACCTTTGTTTCCTGCCTGACGGCTCCTGCCACCGCAGCGAATCTCGCCAAGGTTCAGGCCGCTACAGGCACTGCTTTGGCGGTCCCATATCCCGGCTACACGGCAGCCGCCGGGGTAAACACCAACGCGACCATAGCTCACATGCTGACGTGGAAGCCGCAGTACTCCGGGACATCGGACTTCTGGGGCAACTACGTCGCCAATGGAAACTACAATTCATTCCAGGTGTCGCTTTCGCAGCGGGCGTCGCGCGGGCTGACGTTCAACGTCAACTACACCTACTCGCAGAACATCGACGATGCCGGGACGCAGCGCAGCGGCTATGATATTCCGGCCAACGTCATTGCCGACGGTCAGTTCCATCCGAAGAATCGAATTGATCGTTCCATCTCGATCAACGACCAGCCACAGAACCTGAGCATATACGGCGTCTATAACAGCTCCTACGGTAGGTCGAGCTGGGGCGGAGACCATGTCATCACCCGTGTTCTGTTGAGCGGTTGGCAGGTGTCGCTGATTTATCAGTACACATCGGGCTTACCGCTGCCTGTAGTTGCGACGTGCCAGTCGACACAAAACGTCGGTCAAGGCACCTGCATGGCCGACCTGAATCCTAGCTTCCGTGGCAATGTCCGGGTGAACGGCAAGTGGGGCGAAGGGGTCACCGCCGCGACATTGGGCTCGAAGAGCTACTTGCTCGGCTCCGGCTCGGCTGCCCTTGGAACCACGCCAGGCAACGGCTCAGGCAATGTAAGCTGCGCCACGTCCACGGGCGCGTTCTGTAACTCTGCAACGTACAGCATCGGTGATGCCCCACGTTTCCCATATGGCCTGCGTGGGCCGGACCTCTACCGCCTGAGCATGGCACTGAGGCGCACCTTTGACCTGACTGAGCGTCTGAAGTTCGTCTTTGGCGTCGACGGAGCCAACCTGACCAACCACACTACCTTCGGCAACAACGCAGGCAACAACCAGATCAACGTAAACGTGAACAGCGCTTCGTTCGGCACCTTGAACTTCGCCAGCGCGGATCCGCGAGATTTTCAGTTCTCCGGTCGTATTCAGTTTTGATGGTGTGCAATTGAGAGGCGAACTTCTATCTGACCTCCGCCTTTCTATGTCTCGTACGTAGGAACAGCGGGCTCGCCCACAGATCACAGATGGAAGGAGATCACCTGTGAGCGAAACATCGCGCCGGGAGTTTCTAAAAGGGAGTGCTCTCGTAACTGCGGGGCTAGCCACCGGGAATCTAGGAGACAATGACCCGCTGATGGCGGCGGAGCCGGTGAAACAACCGGCTTCACCGCAACAACTCACTCATGCGGTTTCCCTGAAGTGGCTTGCAGAACAGCCACCACTCGCCCCAACAGGAGTCAGTTGGGGCGTGCCGTGGCCAAAGGGCTCTGTTCGACGCGAGACTACGTTCCGTCTCAATAATCAGGGCACAGATCTTCCTCTGCAGAGCTGGCCTCTCGCTTACTGGCCAGACGGTTCGATCAAATGGACGGGCTTCGCCACGGTTGTTCCGGCGGGAGCGAACGGTGTTTTTCTTTTGTCATCGGGTTCTGGTCCTTCCGACGCAGGGGCGGTGACTGTGACCAAAGGTGCCCGTGCGATCACAGTCGATACAGGTGCACTCAAATGCTCTATCCCAACCAGCGGTTCCGATCTCATCGAGTCGATAGTGATGGAAGGAAAGGCTCTGGTCGGCTCGGCTCGGCTCGTGTGCATTCTGCAGCAGGGGCCTGAGACCGATCCGGAAGACTCGCCGAAACGAGAGAGATTTCTGAGCGAGGTAAAGCACGTCACGGTCGAACAATCAGGCCCTGCGCGTGCGGTTGTGAAGATCGAAGGAATTCATCGCGGCCTCACGTCCCGGCGCGAGTGGCTTCCTTTTACCGTGCGGCTCTACTTCTACACTGGCCAAACCGCGGTACGGCTTTTGCACACGATCATCTTTGATGGCGATCAGGAGAAGGATTTCATCCGCGGCCTGGGCCTTCAATTCGGCGTTCCGCTTCGCGCCGAGGCGCGTAATCGCACAGTCCGTTTTGCGAGCAGCGATGGAGGTATATGGTCGGAGCCGCTTCAGCCTGGAGGTGGTAACGTCGCACAGGAGACTGGCCAGCAGTTCAATGGCAATCCAGTCTTCGATAAGAACGCTATCTGGAGCGACTTCAAGCTTACCCAAGCGAATCCCCATGGCTTCACCATCAGTAAGCGAACCAATCCGCAAAACACATGGCTCTTTTCCGATGCGGGCAAGCGCGCTGCTGGTCTCGCTTTCGCAGGTGATCTCCAAGGTGGGTTGTCGATCTGTGTAAAAAACTTCTGGCAGTCATTTCCCTCGGGGCTTGAGATTCGCAACGCCGCGAGTCCCGACGCGGAGATGATCGCCTGGCTGTGGTCACCCGACGCACCCGAGATGGACATGCGCTTTTACGACACTCATGGCCATAGTCTCGACGCTGCGTATGAAGATATTCAACCGGGTTTCAGTACGCCGTATGGCGTTGCTCGCACGAGCGAGATGACCCTCTATCCAACCGACTCCTGGCCAAGTCGGGAAACCACCGGAGCGTTGGCTCAAGACGCGAATCGTGCTGCACTGCTTGCTTGTACGCCGGAGCACATTCACTCCACCGGAGTGTTCGGCGTGTGGAGCCTGCCCGACCGCTCTAACGCATTCAAGAAGTCTCTCGAAGACGGCCTGGATTCGGTGCTCGCTTTCTATGAGCGCCAGGTTGAGGATCGGTCCTGGTACGGGTTCTGGCAGTATGGCGATTTCATGCACTCATATTCAGCGCCGCGGCATGTCTGGCACTATGATTGGGGCGGCCACGCGTGGGATAACACTGAATTGGCAGCGCCACTCTGGCTCTGGTACAGCTATCTGCGCAGCGGCCGCGCGGATCTCTTCCGGCTGGCGGAGGCGCACTTACGCAACACCAGTGAGACGGATGTCTATCATCTCGGCCCGATGAAGGGTCTGGGCTCACGACACAATGTCATCAAATGGGGCGATGGCGCCAAGGAGGTGCGCATCAGCCAGGCAGCGCACTGGCGCATCTTCTACTTCCTGACAACCGACGAACGCGCAGGCGACATCATGAACATGGTTACCGAATCGGCGGCCGATGCGATTTCAAAGTATGATCCCATGCGCGAAGCAGCACCTCCCACACCGGGCGAGCCTGCGGTGCGCATTCGCATCGGGCCGGACTGGTTCGCACTTGCGGGCAACTGGATGACGGCATGGGAACGAACCAACGATCCTCGCTGGCACAACCTAATCATTGCGGGAGTCGATTCGATCGTCGCCATGCCCTACGAGTTGCAAACCGGCAAGTGGGTTCCCAACCCCAAGGCCCAGGCAGCTATCGTAGGGTTTGACAAGACGACAGGAAAGCTGACGCCGATCCCTGACCAGACCACCAAAGCTTTCGCGCCCGTGAACTACAACCTCGCTACGATTCAAGGCGGCGCAGAGGTCATGTTTGAGCTCGTTCCACTGCTCGACAGAAAGGACTTCGAAGCAGCGTGGTTGCGAAACTGCCGCATCGGCCGCGCTCCGGCAGACGTTTACACAAAGGATATGAAATCGGGGAATGAAGGAGCCGATGCAGCCTATGTCCTTACTGGCCAGGCCGGTCCTCGCGTAGCGGCGTATGCCTACGACAAAACACAAGATAAGGCGTTTGCCGAGAAGGCAATCAGCATGCTGCTCGAGCAAAGGGCCGGCATCGCAACACCACGGACAATCAACGGACCAGAGGCGTTGAATCCCATCGAGGAAGATACGTCAATCTCAACGAATGAAGCGGCACAGACCGGACTTTCCACGATTCAGCTCTTGGAGTTGTGTAAAGACCAACTGCCAACAGAAGCGGCCGTTCGACATGTACGCTCTCCACGTTCCAGATCATGACAGGCGAGGTAAAGGTCCAGCCGAAAATGAGACGATCGCTTCCGTTTGCGTGGCTGCTCGCGATCGTCGCATCCACGGTGCTTTCTTCAGTGACTTCAAGTTTCACGACGAGAGCTGCTGGTGCACAGACACAGAAATCCGAGATATCTGAAAAACCTTCCGGCCGGCAGACGGATGATCTAGCTTTCTTCCAGAGAAAGGCGGCCCTCTCCAAGGAATTGGGCGCTACGCACGTGCTGGTAACGGACGGCCTTCCCCCGGTTACGTGGATGATGGCTTCCACCGATCCTTACCCGATGTGGTTCGTACATCATGCGAGCCTGTTGCTGATCTTTCCCCCTAAGGAACTCGAGCCCTTTGTGGATGCGCAATACGCAGCCCAAGTCAGGAACATCTTGCGGCATCGTTGTGAAGTGCTGGGAAAGTACGGGCTCAAGGGAGTCTGGAATGCGAATGAACCCGCGGTTTTACCGGAAGCATTCTTCACTGTCCATCCTGAACTTCGTGGGCCGCGAATCGATCAGCCAAACCGTTCGCGTAAAACGTACTTCGCTCCTAACGTGGACGAGCCCGACGTGCTGCGCATGTACCGCGATGCGATGCAGCAACTTCTCAGGACTTGTCCAGAGGTTGAAGAGTTCCATTGGGTGACGACGGACGCGGGGTCGGGCTTTGACTGGGCGCCTTCTCTATATCCGGGGATGAATGGCAGCAGCAGCAATAAGGATCGGTCACTGTCCGACCGGGTTGCTGGCTTTCTGATCAACGCACAGAAGGCCGCTCGAGATGACGGCTACGAAATTGATATCAATCTGGTACCCATTGAACCTCGCCCATGGATGACTTCAACATTTTCTCCAGATGTACTCGAGGACACTGTGCGTAAGCTTCCTCGCGGTCTTGCCGTCGAAGGCCGCGAAGGTCCCGACGGGCGGCGCTTCGCAGCCGTCGCCACGGAAGGCAGTGCAGGTGCGTTCTACCCGATCGTCGGTGTCGTCGTGCCATCCATTAGCGGCACAGCGCCGCCGCCGCACCCTTCGCGGCGAATGATTAATTTTGGCGGTCGCACAACCATCGATTTCAACTATCGCCTGCTGAAGTTCACGCAGACCATGCCTATGCGCACGTTGTCAGAACGGGTAACTGCACTGCGCGCCTTTGCGGCAACGCTGGTGCCCGAGGATCAGGCGGACAATCTTGTCGAGGTCTGGAGCGAGCTCAATGAAGTGCAACATAATTTGGAGGTACTGAACTTTGGCGAGATGCTTCGCTTCGGGCATGTGCTCAACCGCTGGATCACGCGCCCGATGGTTCCCTTTCCGGAGGAACTAACAAGCGAAGAGACAAAGTATTACCGCTCCTTCCTCTTTCAAGCCAAAGGAGAGGAACAGGCAGCAGATCTCGTCGACATTCAGGCAATGCGCCCGTACGAGGGCTGGGGTGCCAGGCTGCTGTTTCAGCGCACCATCGAAATCACTATTCCGCGTGTGCAGCGGGCTCTCACACTTGTAGAAGGTATTCAAGCTGCGACCAAAGATGAGGCCGGCAGGACCCAATGGAAGCGGCTATCGGATCGCCTGCAGGCTCTTATCTATCTGCTGCAGTCGGCTGATGACATGGTCTGCTACCAGGCACAACTCGATCGAGTGAAGTCGTCAGGCATGAAGCCCGAGGCCAATCCCGTTCTTGGGTATCAATCGAGCTGGGCTCGCACCGACTTGATGGAACTGGCACGCCGCGAGATCGACACCATGGTGAACCTCAATCGTCTGCTGCAAAGTACTCGCGATCCTATCCTCGACATCGCTCCGACTCGAAGTGAGGAAACCATCATGCGGCTGGGTCCGGATGTTACGACTGCAATCAAACACAAGATTGACGTAATGAATGCGCACTGGCGCGATTATGGCCGGCTGTTTACGATGCCGAATCCTTAGATTCGGGGCACGCCAGCGTGCTCGTTCACTGGCGTGCGTTGATCAGGATGCTCTCCTTTGAGACGGTCTTCCCTTCGGGGACTTTTTTGGCCTCGTTGGCACTTTGAGCGTGCAGGTGGCCTTTATCTGTCACCACAGCGACTGGAACTCCCGTTATAGGGGCGAATTGCCTACCCTGTAATTTGAAAATTAATTTCATAAATGGCAATTACCGTTTGACAGCGGAATATCGTTTCGATAATGTGTCGGACAATCCCAGAACTGCCGGGTAGCGGAGCCTATCGGTGTAGGGACGATGAGAGGCCATTGAGGTGAACTTCCAATGACAAGAAAAGTACTTTCGATCGTTGTGTTTGCGTGGATGCTCTGTGGGTGTCGCATGCTACTTGCGCAGTTCTCCGGCAGTCTGCAAGGTCATGTGGAGGATCCTTCCGGTGCCTCGATTCCGAAGGCCACCGTCACGTTGACCAACTCCGCTACCAACGTGACGCAGACCACGCAGGCAAGTGACAGCGGCGTTTACCGCTTTGTCAGCCTCGCTCCCGGCAACTACGTAGTCACGGGTTCCGCTACAGGCTTTGCGTCGACTAAGACAACGTTCACGCTCAGTACGGGACAACTGATGAATGTGCCGCTACCCCTGCGCGTCGCTTCCTCGACGCAGACGGTTGAGGTGACGACGCAGGCGCCGGTGCTGGATACAGCAGAAACACGTAACCAGCTCACGATTGATACACAAGCGCTCGAGTCACTGCCACTGCCCGGACGCAATCAGCTCGGGCTCGTTACGCTGGCCCCGGGGGTCACTGGCATCGGCATTCAGGGCAACGGTGGCAACGGTCAGTCGAACGATAATTACGCTTCGGAGACCCAGGTGAGCGCCTCGGCGAACGGGCGCTCCAGCGTTGGAAATATGTATGTCGTTGATGGGCTGGATATCACCAGCGACATCACGCCGGGCGTGCTCAATCTCGTGCCGAACCCTGACACGGTTCAGGAAAACACCGTACAGGTGAATACCTTCAATGCAGAGTATGGGCGCAGCAGCTCGATTGTGGACGTGATGACGACGCGGTCCGGAACCGACAGGTATCACTTCATGGCGAGTGACTACTACACAGCAAACTGGCTGAACGCGCGAACGGAGTTTCAGCCGCGCGAAACGACAAAGATTCTTCCGTTTCATAGCAACAACATCTCGGCCAGCCTGGGCGGGCCGGTGCCGTTCATCAAGCGGATGTTCTTCTTCACAGGCTGGGAGCCTTTGCTTGCGCTGACGCAACAGACCTCGCAGGTGACATACGAAGATCCTGCGTTTACTGCCTGGGCGAAGACGAACTACCCGAAGTCGATTGGCGTGAACCTGTTCGCGCAATACCCGGCTACACACGCTTTCACAACCGGCGTCGCTTCCACCGGATCGAAGCTCTTTCCAACTACATGCGGCACTCCCGCCGCGGCGAATATTCCATGCTCGCTGCCCGTGGTGGATAACGGCGTGCTGAATGCGACCAACTACCGCAACGCGCTGCAGTACAACATCCGCGTCGACAAGTACTTCAGCAAAGACCGCGTTTACGGAAACTACTACAGTACAGGGCTCGATATTGGCGGCCCCGCGGTGCGCGTGGACATGCAATCACCGCAGCATTACGACGTGCATTCCGTGCAGGCGAATGAGACTCATACCTTCAACGACCGCATGCTGAACGAAGCTGCGTTTGGCTTTCTCCGTATGGAAGGATTTCTTGATCCGACCGGGCCGTTTCATGTGCCGATCATTACGGTCACCAATGCATGGGGAACGCAGATGGGTGTCAGCAAAGCCGACTACAAGTACGTGCAGCATCACTATGTCTGGAGAGATGTGGTCACACGCATCCATAAGACGCACGACATGCGCTTTGGCTACGACGGATTTCACGGCGATAACCTGACGTTCTTCGGCCCCGCGGCGTCGATTCCCACGTACAACTTCCTTAGCGTTGCTGATTTCGTGCAGGATAAGATCAACACGGAGAGCGGTGTCTCGTTTGATCTGCACACAGGCCAGCAGGCCGGCGTGCTGGGCGGCAGTTTCCAATTTGTGGGTACAACGTTCGGCTTCTTTGCGCAGGACAACTGGAAGGTGAACCGGAAGCTGACACTCATCTACGGCTTGCGCTGGGACAACTTCGGCAATCCGTCGCCGATTAATGGATCGATCGAATCGAACTTCTTCTATGGTTCGGGCAGCACGATCAGCGAACAGGTCGCGAACGGATTCGTGAAGCAGGTCTCGCATGCTTTCAACCACGCGATCAAAGCATGGAGCCCGCGCGTCGGCTTCGCCTACGATCCAACATCGCAAGGCAAGTGGCTCGTTCGCGGTGGATTCGGTCTGTACCATGACTGGGTCACGCTCGGGAATGCGCAGAACGAGTTTGGAAATCCGCCGTCACCCGCGAGCGTGACGTTCCAGAGCAACACGACGGGTATCCAGCCGATCTATAGTCTCGGCACCAGTGACACGTTCCCGTTCGGCTACACGTATCCAAACTTCACGGGATACACGCTGGATTCCAAGGGCGGCATTACTGGCCAGCAGGTCAATATCGGCGGTTTGGATCCTAACCTGCACGCGTCCAACACTCTCAACTACACCGTCACGGCGGAGCGCGGGATTACGCGAAACTATTCGGTTGCGGCGGGGTACTCCGGTCAGCACTCATTAGATCTTTTCAGCGGTTTCGCGGGGCGGACGACGAATGCCGGATATGGCGTCGACATCAATCACTTCCCCGGCAGCCTCATTCAGAATCATGGGAACCTGGTCCGGCTCAATACCAGCTTCGGATCGATTCGGTACTCGACCAATGGACCGACCTCGAGCTATAACGCATTCATCGCTGAGTTCAAGGGGCGCTTCGCGCATCGCGGCTTCATCGATACCTCCTACACGCATTCGAGCTCGTGGGATGACGCAGGAACTTACCCGACTCCGCAGTCCAACACCCTCGACTACCACCAATACTGGTCGCACTCGAACTGGGATGTGCCCAATCGCTATTCGCTTCTCGTCTCGTATGAGCTGCCGGATGTAAAGCGCGGCCCCGAGTACCTCCACGTTTTCACCAACGGATGGAGACCAAGCATGATCACGATTCTCCAGAGCGGAACGCCGTTCACAGTCTTCCAGACGAACGCCTATTCGAAGGGTGGCGATTACAACGCGGACGGCACCAACAGCGATCTGCCGAATATTCCTTCCTACGCGTACAGCATTCCAACGGATCGCGAGCACCAGCTGGGTCGTAACGGTAATACGTACGGCGTATTCAACTCCATCAATGATTTCACCGCTCCAAGCACTCTTCCGGGTGAGGGCAACGAGGTCATCAACGGGTACCGCAATCCCGGCTATGCCAACACGGACTTCTCACTGCTGAAGAACAATCGCATCCGTGAGTACGCGAACCTTCAGCTTCGCTTGGACATTTTCAACCTCTACAACCGCGCCAGCCTGGGTAGTATCACGGGAGGCTTGGGCAGCACCGCCACTTTCGGCAAGGCGACCTCACAGGTGGGCAATGCCCGGTTCGTGCAGATCGGAGCTCGAATCGAGTTCTAGCAGCCACTGCGCAGGGGGTGGACTGTAGCCAGACATGGGTGATTGCCTGCCGTATTTGTCCATGCAGCGAAATGGCGGTCGTCGTGGCGTTCACTCAAGAGGAACGTAAGCCGCGCTCTTTAATCAGCTGAAAACACCTGCACAATTCTCGCCAGTCTTGGCGATCCCGTTTGCAAATCTCTGCAAGGTCGCTCGCCTTCAAGGGAGGGTCACGGTACTTAAGTCATGTGTTTGCAACATCAACGATCATTCGGGTCGGAACACGACTACCGCACAACTATGCAAGAGTTTGCATAGATAGCCAGCTCCCCGAAATTCGCTTCCGTATTATCAATAACTTGCAAGCAGCCAGAATGGCGCTCTACCTGCCTTATATGTGGTCAAACCACACAAGTGGGGAGGATGAATGAAAGTTCTAAGTGGGATCTCTGTACTTGCACTTCTGATAGCGGGGGCGGCTACGCCTTCGTTTGCGACCAGTCTAACTCCAGGCAACGTTGTCACACCCGGGATTGTGTCAGCCAATGGCAGCATTCTCGCGTCAACCGGCGTAACATCCTTTAACTTCGGCGGTGATACCGGATCTGTCGAAGAGGTTGTTGCCTTCAATTCGACCAACCCCTTTGGTGCCAATGACCTTGCCTTCGTCTACCAGATATCGGTTACGGGCGGGGACATCGTGCACCTTACGACGGAGAGTTTCAACGTTCCGGGCATCCTGATCGATGTTCAGCAAACCGCAAACGGCCTATTTGCGGCACCCACGACCGCAGCGTTGAACGCCTCGCTTACCAGCGACGGAACGACGCTTGGCTTCGGCTTTACACCGCCCGATGGTTTGACAGCGGGGATGGTTAGCTACACCCTTATCGTCAACACAAACATGACGACCTTCGTACCTGGTGTTTTCAGCCTGCAGGACGGTCAAACACAGAACTTCGACGGTTTCGTACCGGCAGCTGCACCTGAACCCGGCAGTCTCGCGCTTCTCGGCACGGGCTTGCTCGGCGTCGCCGGCGTGGCTCGTCGCAAGTTCTTCCGCGCGTAAACGCTCGACCTGCAGGGTTCGTGGGAGAGTCAGTCTCGACTCCCCCACCTCCCTCAGGACTTCAGAGGTATTGACCGCGGAAATACGAGGGTAGGCAACCCATACGTCTGGCCCGGATTCATACAAGATCAAAGGGTGGGGACTGGAGTCGTTGCCCGAGTTAAGTTTGGCGCGTAAAGCCATTGTTACTGCCAACTTAACCGCGATACTTGGCAGATGGTTACCCTTTTGATCCTGCAACATCTTGCTTAAGGGGAACTGTCGCCAAAAGATTAATTTCGCGTTTTCAACAGCTTAGATTTCAGCGGGATTGGCAACCTAACTGCCTCCTCACACGCAGAACCACCAAAATTGTTGGGGAGGAATGTGTATGAAGGTTCTGAGTGGAATCTCTGTCGTAGCACTTCTACTGGCGGGGGCGGTCGCGACGCCTTCGTTTGCAACCAGTTTGACCCCGGGCAACATTGTCGTGCCTGCTGTCACGGGTACCGGCGGTTTCGCCGCCCTTGCGAATACCGGCGTCGTCCCGTTCAGCTTCGGCGGGGACACAGGCATTGTCCAGGAAGCAGTCGGCACCTATGCGGGCAACCCCTTTGGTGCCAGTGACCTTACTTTCGTCTTCCAGGTCGGGGTTACGGCCGGCAACATCGTGAACCTGACGACTCAGAGTTTCGCCATTCCGGGCATCTCGATCGATGTCCTTCAATTCAATGGGGCTCTCAGTGCCGGATTCGGCGGAGGACCATTCACCCAGGCAGTGAGCGCATCGCTTACTAGCAATGGTCAGGTGCTTGGCTTTGGTTTTACACCGCCCAATGGCCTTACGGCGGGGATGACCAGCTACATCCTTATCATCAATACGAACCAGACGCTTTTCGAATCTGGTGTTTACAGCCTGCAGGACGGTCAGACGCAGAACTTCGAAGGCTTCGTCCCGACAGCTTCTACACCTGAACCCGGCAGTCTCGCGCTGCTCGGCACGGGTCTACTTGGCCTCGCGGGCGTCGCTCGTCGCAGGTTGTTCCACAAGTAAACGCGGTTTAAATCTGAAAACCTCAGGACTGTGGGAGAGTTGATCCCGACTCTCCCGCCTCCCCATCCAGATTATCCAGCCTTTCGACCGGGAAGATCATTGGCCGTAGACTGCGCAGTTCGGTGTGCTACTGATCCGGTGGATAAGCGCTTATTTCCTCGCTAGTTACCCCAATACAATTGGCAGACGGTTACCCTTTGGAAGATGCAAGATGTTGCTTAAGGGAAACAGTCGCCAGGAGATTTTTCCCGCAATTTCAACAGGTTACAGCTTCCGCATATTGGCAAGCTAAATGCCTCCTCACTCTCAGGAATCACCAAAATCGTGGGGAGGAAACTGTATGAAGATTCTGAAAGGAATCTCTGCCGTAGCACTTCTACTGGTGGGGATAGCTACACCCTCGTTTGCAACCAGCTTGACTCCGGGAAATACTGTCGTACCCGCTGTTATCCCAGATAGCTCTGCCAACTTAGTTGCAAATACCGGGGCCATACCGTTCAGTTTCGGCGGCGATACGGGCTTTGTGGTGGAACGAGTTGTCAACAACTGGGCGGGCAATCCCTTTGGCGCAGGTGATCTGGCCTTCATCTTCGAGATCCAGGTTACGGGCGGCAACATCGTGAACCTCACTACTCAGAGTTACAACATTCCAGGCATCCTGGTTGATGTTTCGCAACTCAACGATGGGATTTTTGGTACACCCACTACGCAGGCAATAAGCGCATCGTGGACCAGCAATGGACAGGTGATTGGCTTCGGTTTTACACCGCCTGATGGCCTCACACCGGGGGACATTAGCTACGCCCTTGTCATCAGCACAAACCAGACGATTTTCGTGCCTGGTGTTTTCAGCCTGCAGGATGGCCAGACCCAGAACTTTGAAGGTTTCGTCCCGGCAGCTACACCTGAACCCGGCAGTCTCGCGCTTCTCGGCACGGGTCTGCTCGGCGTCGCGGGCGTGGCTCGTCGCAGATTGTTCCGTAAGTAATTGCTGTGGGAATTCCTGAGCCTCCTCCTCCTACGGTAAGGTCTGTTCGAAACGAGGCACCCTAGGGGCGCCTCGTTTTCTTTCCCGGAGACCATCCGCAGAATTGGGCTGAAGCTCACCACTCGTGCGCGTAGATGGCGCTCTTGCCGACTTTCAGGAAGTCGTCCGGGGAGAGCCGTCCGAGGAACTGCGTCAGAGTCGCCACCAGCCGTCCATCCGGTCTGATGGCTCGCACCGAACCCTGCGCCGTTGTCGCCATGGAAGTACTCGTAAAAGAGCAGATAATTCTGCCAGTGTGGATCCGTCTGAAACTTCGGGACTCCGCCAAACACAGGACGTCGCCCTGACGCATCCTTCAGGAAGATGTTTTGAAACCTGCGTGCCAGCTCTTCGGCAACCTCGAACAGATTCATCATCTTTCCTGAGCCCGCGAGTGACGCATCGTGCAGAGAAACTTTGCACCTTACGTCGGAGCGCAGCGCCTGAAGAGATCAGCGCATACGCACACATAAATTCTTCAACTGCCGCGTAGATTGTTTCGTTGAATTCTCTTAGTGAACAGCTGCCAAACCTTTACAGTAGTCGCACCCTGAGCGCAGCGCGTCATGCACTAGCCAGCTCTGTCGAGTCGTTACGCAGATAGCCGCATTAAGCGCTCTCAAAACTTGTCGGATAGATGGATCCATTGACGATGGGGAGAGCTTTGCTGGATCCTTGCGCCAGGCTCCTCGAGATGTAATCGATGATCTGTGTCGGATGGACCGGCTTCGCTAGCATTGGAAATTCGATGCCAGCCGAAATTGCCGGCTCCATGTCCCGGACCGTGGCCGTTCCGGAAAACAGCAGCACTTTGCAATCGGGGAAGGCGGTATTGAACGTGAGCGCGAGCTCTACGCCGCTCATGCCTGGCATATGAACATCAGTGAGAAGGAAAGCTGGCCGAACAGTCTGCGCCATATCCAGCGCATCGCTTCCACTATTGACCGGGATCGCGGTAAAGCCAGCTCCCGACAGAACCAGCGCCAAGGTCTTAGCCACAAGAGGCTCGTCGTCAACGACTAATACGACCGGTCTCTCGCTCCCGCCGCGTTCATCACCGCGCGGAACCATGGAGAGCGGAATTACTTCGGAGCGAAATAACTTTTTCATGGGTGACTACCCTCTACCATTGACCCTACTCGCCGCGTCTTATTATGGGTTAACTCTTTTGGATGCCGTTATTTACCGCAATTTAAGCCGGGAGCAGGGCAACTTTCGGACAGAGCAACTTTTTGGCGCTTTCGACCGTCCTATTGTTAGGTCTTATCAGATTAGTGCCTCGTTTACGTCAGGACAAGGTATTATCAATTTAGGTTCAGACCATATGAAAGACGACAAGAAGAGTTCCACCCCTATGCGTTTTAACTCGGTGCTTCAGGCGGACGTGCCCAAGGGGCGCGACGGAAAGCACAAAGAGATCGTCACGCAATTGCTCAGCGATATCCATCAGCTGGCGGACGGATCGGCACTTAAGATTCCACTGGCGGAGCTTCCCGATACTAAAGAGAACATTCGGTCTGCGCTCAGTCGCGCCGCCAGCCAGAGGAATCTTCGCATCGCCACCTCTAGCAATGACGAGTTCCTCTATGTCTGGAAGACAGATTAGACAGATGAGACTGCTCCTTAGGCCACGACCACTGCTTCCTCCAAGCGTGGTTTGACCTGAGTGCCCAGCAACTCAACCGCTCGCCGCATCTTGTCGTGTGACAGCGGACCACCGGACATCATTAAGCTGACTTGGGAGATGCCACCCAGCACTTCACTGATGTGCAGCATCTTGTTTGCCGCCGTCTTTGCCGATCCCACGACGAAGGCGCCAGTCGGGCCGGTCTGTGCGTCGAAAGCCGTACGCGTCGTTGGCCCCCAACCGCGCTCCTTGCCGATGCGGCTGAAAGTGTGCGAGTACGCTGGCCAGAGTTCGTCGGCCGCTTGCTGGTCCGTTTCGGCGACGTAACCGATGCAATGCACAGCAACGTCGAGCGATTCCGCTGCATGCCCCGCGCGCCGTCCAGCCTCGCGGTAAAGGTTAATCAACGGACGAAAGCGATGGGGTTCGCCGCCGATGATAGCCACGGTGAGCGGCAGGCCAAGCATCCCCGCTCGCACAATAGAGTTTGGCGTTCCGCCAACACCGAGCCGTATGGGAAGCACAGGCTGCACGGGACGCGGCCACACGCCCTGGCCAGTCAGCGATGCGCGGTGCTTGCCCTCCCAGTGCACCTTTACCTCGTCGCGCAGTTGCAGCAAGAGGTCGAGCTTCTCGGCGAATAGCTCGTCGTAGTCCTTCAGGTCGTAACCGAAGAGCGGGTACGACTCGATGAAGGAGCCTCGCCCGACGATGATCTCGGCGCGACCATTCGATACAAGATCCAGTGTGGCGAAGTCCTGGAAGACCCGGACAGGGTCATCGGAGCTCAGCACGGTGACGGCGCTCGTGAGGCGAATCTTTTCGGTGCGGGTGGCGGCAGCAGCCAGCAGCACCGCGGGCGAGCTGGCGACGTATTCCTCGCGATGGTGCTCGCCGATGCCGAAGCTATCGAGGCCCACGTGGTCGGCGAGTTCGATCTCCTCCATCAATTGTGCGACGCGGTCACGGCCCTGCTCTCCTGCCGGACGGTCAGTTGCCGGTATTTCCACAAAGCTATCAATTCCGATCCGCATATCTTTCGCTCCGATTCCATCCATTTCAAATATATTGATGTCAATAGGTATCGGAACGATGCAGACTCCAGCGAAGGCCGCAAAACCGTTCAAACTTCAAAAGCCGATAAAGCCACCTAAGTCCAAGCAGCCAAAGGCCGAGCGACAAGGCAAAGCCGACAAGGTCTCAGGCACGCAGCTCTGGCTGGTGCTCATCAAGGCCTATCACTCGCTGCTGGGGTTCACTGAGCACACGCTGAAGGGCAGTGACCTCGGTGAGTCGGAGTTTCGCATCCTGGAAGCGTTGCTGCACAAGGGGCCGATGCCGGTAAACACCATTGGCCCCAAGGTATTTTTGACGCCGGGTTCGATCTCGGTCGCGGTGGACAGGTTATTGAAGCGTGGGTTAGTGACGCGCACGAATAGTTCGGAGGACCGGCGCGTGCGCGTGGTCGACCTCACAACGAGCGGTCGCAAGCTGATTGAGCAGGTCTTTGCAGCACATGCGCGGCAGGTGGATCGGCTGGCCGAAGTACTGAGCCCCAAGGAGCGGCGGCAAATTGCTCGCGGACTGAAAGCTTTCGGCAAGGCTGCGGCGCACATCGACTCCTGAGCCCACGATCCGTTCTGGCCATGTTCCAATAGAAGAGAAGGAAAAATACCCGGAACATGGCTCTTAATTGTGGAATCGTAGGGTTGCCGAACGTCGGCAAGTCCACCATCTTCAACGCGCTCACGGCTGCCAAGGCGCAGGCCGCCAACTATCCGTTCTGCACGATCGACCCCAACGTCGGCATTGTCAGCGTGCCAGACGAGCGGCTGGATCGCATCGCTGCGATTTTCAAGCCGAAGTCGCTTGTCCCTACCACGATGGAGTTCATCGACATTGCCGGCCTGGTCGCCGGCGCGAGCAAGGGTGAGGGTCTCGGCAACCAGTTTCTCGGACACATTCGCGCGACGGACGCAATCGTGCACGTCGTCCGGTGCTTCGATGACCCTGAGGTGGTGCACGTCGCCGGAGGCGTCAATCCTCTGTCGGATATTGATGTCATCAACACCGAGCTGATGCTGGCCGATCTTGACTCCGTGGAGAAGCGCTCGCAGCGGCTGGAAAAGCTGGCGAAGAATTCCACCGATCCAAAGATTAAGAGTGAGGTCTCAGGTGTAGCGAGGATCAAGGCGGTGCTGGAAGCAGGCAAGCCTGCGCGGACTGCGGACCTGACCGACGACGAGCGAGCTGCCACGCGCGATCTCCAACTCATCACGGCGAAGCCGATGCTCTATGTGGCGAATGTCGACGACGCTTCACTCGCCGGTGGCAACTCCTACACTGCGCAGGTGGAGCAGCGTGCGGCCGAAGAGGGCTCCCAAGTCGTCCGCATCTCTGGTGCGATGGAGGCGGAGATTGCCCTGCTGGAGCCCGAGGAGCGCGCGGAGTTTCTCGCCGATATGGGCCTCACAGAGCCCGGCCTGAATCGCCTGATCCACGCGGGCTACCGACTGCTCGACCTCATCACCTACTTCACCGCCGGACCGGACGAGTGCCGCGCGTGGACGATCTGCCGCGGAACCAAGGCTCCAGGTGCGGCAGGCGTGATTCACTCGGATTTTGAGCGCGGCTTCATCCGCGCCGAAGCCTACAACTGCGAGGACCTTTTCCGGCTCGGCACAGAGCAAGCTATCAAAGAGGCTGGCCTCATGCGCTCCGAGGGCAAGGAGTACGTGGTGAAGGACGGCGACGTTCTCTTCTTCAAGTTCAACGTGTAGCGTGAGTTGGCGCAGTGGCTATGCGCGGTCCTGCCACAGGCCGCTCCAGCTCTCGGCAACGACGACGCTGTTGCCGGGGTTGCGCGGGTCATAGCGCACTTGCAATGGCTGATCTAGGCGCCAGCCAGTTACGCGGTCAGGCAGCTTGGAGACATCCTGCGCGCAATCATAGGTGACGCCCGCGAGCCGGTAGCTGTATATCAGAACCTCCGGCGACAAGTCGGTCGTCTCCTCGCCTGCGAGCGTGCGCGCGTCGATGAGCACGCCGTCTGTTATGCGGCCCATAGTGGCCAGCCGGTCCCGGCGGCGGCGCTCAATCTCCTCCGCCGTCGGACGGCGAGAGCGCACATAAAGCCACAGCGCGGTTCCGGCTGCGGCGGCGCCTGCTGCTATACCGCCCGCCAGGCGCGGATTAAATCCGTGCAGCAGGTGGGTCATGTGCTGGATCGAGGGTCTCACAGGGGGTGAGATGAGCATAGCGCAGGCAGCGAGTGCAAGAGCTACGCCAGCTACTGGGAGAGGAATCACTCGTGGTGCGGCGATATACTTCAGGTTGCTCATGAGCGGAAGAACTTCAGGTACAGGATCACGGCGCAGGCAGCATTCCGGCAATCACCCAACCGTGTCGCACCACGTGACACCACCGCCCCTTGACCTCGGCCAGGGACGTCGTGTTCGGTCTACGACCGTGCTGTGCGTGCAACGCAACGGCGCGATGGTGATGGCGGCCGACGGTCAGGTCACGCTTGGCTCCACGGTGATGAAGCAGACCGCGCGGAAGATCCGTAGGCTCTACAACGACAAGGTTCTGGCTGGATTCGCAGGCTCGACCGCGGACGCCTTTGCGCTCTTCACGCGCTTTGAGGCGAAGCTCGAACAGTACAGCGGTAATCTTGGCCGGTCCGCCGTCGAACTCGCCAAAGACTGGCGAACCGATAAGCTGCTGCGACAACTCCAGGCGCTGCTCATCGTCGCCGACGGCAAGCAGATGTTCGTGCTCTCCGGTGACGGCGACGTCATCGAGCCCGACCCCGTCGGCAACGGCGCCATCGCAACCATTGGCTCCGGCGGCAGCTTTGCGCTGGCCGCGGCAACGGCGCTGATGGAGAACACGGAGCTCTCCGCGCGCGAGATTGTCGAGCGCAGTATGAAGATCGCGGCAGATATCTGCATCTACTCCAACCAGAGCATCGCGATCGAAGAGATCAGCGCGGCGTAAAGCAACAGGACAGTAACCCATCGATGGCCATCTATCTCCCCGGCACCGCAGAAGACCAGCCGCTCTCACTTGAAGAGCTGACACCCCGCGAGACCGTCGCTGAGCTCGACAAGTACGTCGTAGGCCAGTCGGCCGCCAAACGTGCAGTCGCCATTGCGCTGCGCAACCGTACGCGCCGGCAGAAGCTTCCACCCGAGCTTGCCGAGGAGATCATGCCGAAGAACATCCTCATGATCGGTTCGACGGGCGTAGGCAAGACCGAGATTGCGCGCCGCCTCGCGAAGCTCACCAACTCTCCATTCCTCAAGGTCGAGGCCTCGAAGTTCACTGAGGTCGGCTATGTCGGCCGTGACGTCGAATCCATCGTGCGCGACCTGGTCGAGGTTGCGATCGACATGGTGCGCGAGGAAAAGCTTGAAGAGATCGAGGACCGTGCGGAGCTCGCCGCCGAAGATCGCCTGCTCGATCTGCTCCTGCAGCAGCAAAGCGCAGCGCCAGTTGCGGAAACATTAGACCAGCCGCATGCGGCTTTCATCGCTGGACAGCAGGGTATCGAGGACGCGCGGCCAACTCTGCCCGTGCCCGTTCCAGAGAACGAGCGCAATCGCGAGCGTGACCGCTTGCGGCAACAGTTTCGTGAAGGCCGCCTCGACGACCGGCTTGTTGAACTGGAGACGCGCGACCGCAACCAGCCGCAGATCGAAATCCTCTCCAACCAGCCACCGGACGAGATGGACACCGGTGGGTTGCGAGACATGCTCTCTGGCCTTCTCTCGCAGCGCACGCGCAAACGCCAGCTTAAGATCGCTGAGGCTTTTGATTACCTCGTGCAGGAAGAGGAGTCGCGGCTGCTCGACATGGATCAGGTCACCCGCATCGCCGTCGAACGCGTCGAGGATTCCGGCATCGTCTTCCTTGACGAAGTGGACAAAATCGCCGGACGCGAGGGTGGTCACGGGCCCGACATCAGTCGCGAAGGCGTGCAGCGCGACATCCTGCCCATTGTCGAAGGCACGACGGTGAATACAAAGTACGGCTTCGTCGCGACGGACCATATTCTCTTCATTGCCGCCGGTGCCTTCCACGTCTCCAAGCCCTCGGACCTTATACCCGAGCTGCAGGGCCGGTTTCCCATTCGCGTCGAGCTGAAGCCGCTCACCGTCGAAGACTTTCTCCGTATTCTCACCGAGCCGCGCGCCTCACTTGCGAAGCAGTCCATCGCGCTGCTCGAGACCGAAGGCCTCAAACTCGAATTCGCGCCTGAGGCGCTTGAGGAGATGGCACGCTTCGCCTTCCAGGTCAATGAGAATACCGAGAATATCGGCGCGCGCCGGCTGCACACCATCATGGAAAAGGTGCTGGATGAGATCAGTTTCCACGCGCCGGACCTCGTAAAACCCCCTGCACATCACGATGGCTCGAAGAGGCCTGACGTCCCCGCGCTGGTCGAGCGCACCACCGACAAGGGCACCCCGGAGAAGGTGCTGCTGGTCACGCGCGAGTATGTTCAGCAGCAAGTGGCCAGTATCGTGAAAAATCAGGACCTCAGTCGTTACATCCTGTAGCGCAAAACGAACGAGCTTATGACCGCTCCAAGGTATCCTTGAAGTCAGAACCCGGAGCCCCTGGATGTCCCAGTCGCGCCTGCGCAAGCTGCTGATCGTGTACGTGCTGTTGCTCGTTCCAATCGGCTGGCTGGCGATGAAATTTCAGCCTTTTCTGCTGGACGGCGATGCAGTCTCGTACATTGACATCGCCGACCTGCTGCACGCGCATCGCTGGGCCGGCGCGGTCAATGGCTACTGGCATCCGCTTTATCCTGCCGTGCTGGCCAGCGCACAAATCATCTTTCATCCTTCCCGCTGGAACGAAGTCCCCGCCTACTACGC
>Ga0157370_10002646_pt1 | contig 21505 bp, 28 predicted proteins | sample C35metaG_FD_113463 | JGI IMG/M metagenome (GOLD analysis project Ga0157370, IMG submission 113463) | Corn rhizosphere microbial communities from Kellogg Biological Station, Michigan, USA - C3-5 metaG | ecosystem: Host-associated > Plants > Roots > Rhizosphere > Soil | place: USA: Michigan...
CCATGAGCATCAACATGAAGCGACTGAGCACGGGCATTGGCATGTGCACGATGAACATCACCAGCATGAGCATGGGTTTGAGTGGGATGCGAAGGTGCCACATAGTCATGTGCATATGCATGGCGCGATGAAGCATAGCCATGCACATTTTCCGGATGTGCATCATCGGCATAGGCATTGAAGAGGGGTTGGGGGGCGTGTGATCGGCGGTCTTTTAAATATGAGTCACGTACCTTTCCCAGCGCTGTCCCAGATGACTTTTTTCAGACGCCAAAAACCACAAACCCCCGACTTTCTCTAGGAAAATCAGGGGTTTGCGTTTTCAGAATGTGGCGATGAAGGAGAGATTCGAAACTACCCGCAAAGTCACTTTCATTATGCAAGTACCCGGTTTACGCGGGCTGCAGCGATGGTCTCACTCTGAAAAATCGGCTTTCTCAGTCCCATGGTAGTCCCATGGACTTTGCACCAAGTTAGTGCGCGAGGGTTGAGCGGGGGTAAAAAACGGCGTACTGCCCGGTTTATGTTGAGGCATGGGAAAAAGGTAATATTGGTAATACGCGTGATAAATCAGAATAAAACCCTTTGATTTCAATGACTTAATAGATATTTAGAAAGGTAATAATTTGGTAATTTATAGGTTAGGTCATTACCTTTTCATCGGGTAATTTCTGACAAGCTCAATCCCCAGCAAATCCGGGCACTTGGGCGAATATTACCTTTGCCATTACCAAATATTACCCCTCAAGGTAATGCGTCGACCCCTCGAAATACGTGGGCTGCAGCAGCTTTAGTACCTTCCCTAACCAAAATTACCTTTTTCCCAGCCCTGGTTCCAAAATAGAGGTCTGTGAGGCGAATCCTGCAGCTTGGGGCTAGTCTGAGAGTTCACGATAGGAACCTTCGTATGGCGCATGAATATTCGCTCTCAGATGTGCTTGAGAGGATGTATGAAAATCAGTTGGCAATTGAAGCCGCTGTGATGGAACTCACGCTACGCCTGGAACAACAAGGCTCAATAGGGGTAGGTGAAAACGTGCGTGGTGCCCTAGAGACCATCGGTGAGAACGCGGGGCATATCAAGCAAGGTTTGGCCCGATTGAGAAGGTCAGGCGCCAGTTAAGGAATCGAGACAAATTGTGAAGCCTTCTAGACTCGACGAGGCCCACACGTTTCGTGGCTTATGGCAGCTTTCGACCACTTCGAAGGAGGCCACGGACGGCGAGAAAAAAGATCTATCTCGTCTCGGAAAAAGCCCGTAAGTCCATGATTTCTTCTCTTCCGCTCAATGAACACGGGGCCTGCGGTCCTGCCCCGGTCATGGCCGCCTGCTACAGCGCTGTGCAATCGCCCTGCACTTCTCTTCAAAACTTTGCAATCTGTGAAACTGCCGGTCGCCCGTAGAACGCCCCGGCCCGCCTGGGCCGCCGGTTCGTTTGCACTACATCTGTATTTGCACAAAAAAAGGACGCAAACCCCGTCGGCGGGAGGGGGATAAGTGATTTATTACAAGAATTTTTATTCAACCTGCAGGTTTCACAAGGCACGTTACAGCTCTGACCTGCCTGGGCTTCACGAAACCAATGGTAGGTTGCCTAGCAGGAAGGGCCAGATGACGGCTCATACCTAACCAAAGCCCAGTTTAGAGGCCACAAACAGGTCTTTCGTCTAACTTAATGTAGATTCGTGTGCATTCGTGTTGTGTAGATCGATTCGCATAGGTCAGAATGCCATCAACGAGCGACGGAGCGCCAAGCTAGCCATCCAGGATGCAGGATCCTCAGCCAAACGCCCTCGACTTCACATGAAAAATGAAAACTCAGATGGTTTTCAACTAGCAGGAGTGACATGGAGTGCTGAGCGAGGCTGACAAGAAAACATCAATTGTCATTTTTGACCTACTAAAAAAGGCAACTAGCCAGCAAGTCGTGAAAGACTTCCTAAAAAGTAAAGGCGTCGCAACTTCGGGAAATTGGGACGAGCTTTATGAAAAACGGATAGAGCCTGCTTTAAACCAGCTGAAATTCACTATCACAGATTTACGGGCACTTCTTCAAACTGTAGAAGAACATGGACGCCAGCACATCTTTCTTTTTCAATGCGCGCCTGATCGGGCTCAAGGTCTGATTAATCCCGCTCGAATAAATGCCATTGCAAAAGAAGAAAATCTGGAAAAGCTCCTACAGACACCGTTGGACGTTGACTTTCCTGACAGCCCAACTATTGTAGACATTCGCTTACTTCATCCCGACGCAGAGAAGATCCCTGTCAGCCTCACAATAAAAATTGTGGAAAAGCGGATAACCAAAACTTTTGACTCTGAAATTATAGATCGTGACGCCGGTACCATTACGAAAAAATACAACTTCACTGAAAAAAGGGCTGTCAATCTAGCAGTTCTCAATCATGAAGGTTTGCTGGAACTACGCATTGCATCCCAGGATAACTCTACTAGGTACACCGAACTAGTTAGAGAATTACTTCTCAAAGTCAGAAAATTTATACCTCACGATGGATTTGCACAGATCTCTTTGAGTGTAGCAAAAGACAAAATATTGAAAGAGCGCGCAAAGCTTTCAACTGAGTTTCGCTATAGCAACTCTACAGCCGTGAATGACTTCGGCGCGGTCATGCAAATTTCTTCATCTTCACAAGAAGATAACCTTTCGTCTGATAACGGCTCAATGGCCGCAATTGATAGCTTCCTAGCCGGCGACGGGCATGTGACTGGAGCCAATGTTTACGCTAAAATACCAGATACGGCTCCACAACGAGAGGTTCATTTACTTCTAAGTGGCGACGTAAATGAATTTGCTATTCCAGTCGCATGCTCCGCAGGAGAATATTCTTATGTACGCGGAAAAGTTATCTCCCTTAATACATAGGTTTCCGCAGGATGCGGAAGCTCTACGTAGGATGGAGAGGTTCCTGGGTGATTTTGAAACCCGGAGAGCTGACGACTTGCCGTTGATTAGACTTAATCCGTCCAGGATGTTTGACATCCTGCAGGCAGGGAGTAACTCCCGCTTATCCAGAGTTATTTCCATATTGATTGAGGGGCGAGTTTTTCGTCGTCAAATCATTGTGCGCTTCCCTTCTGGAAGCGGCATAACGTTTTCCTCGTACTCAGAACTTCCAGATACTGTTCGCGACCCTGTTAAAGATATAGATGTGCTGGTTACCGAAGAGATCATTGAGCCGTCTTATATTTTGGTGACTAATGAGACCGGCTGAAGTTTTCGAGCTATTCAATGAGACCTGGGAAAATACCCTTCCTGAAAAACGGCTCCGCCAAATTCAATTGGTGAAGGGTAGAATCCCGGCTGAACACGCCGAACTTTTCGATAGCATGCTTGACGCGAAGTTATCCGGAGTCCAGGACAACTCAGCAGCTACTGTAGTTCTGCTTATCCATGGAATCCAAACGGATGGTGCTTGGCATAAATTAGTGGAGAAGGAACTTAGCAGTCTTCCCAACACTAACGTACATGGCCTAGGTTATAATTTCGTCTCCGCCTTACAGCTTGCATCTCCAATACGGGGAACGCCAATTAAAAAGGTGACCCAAGATATTAGAGACGCTAGATCCATGGAGCCAAACGCTCAATTCATGGTGATCGCCCACAGCTTCGGAAGCTATATTTTAAGCCGAATACTGGCAACTGCGCCCGACATCAACTTCGCTCGAATCGTATTGTGCGGATGCATCATTCCGGCAGATTACCCGTGGGGCCTATACACCAAGGGAATGGAAAAAAACTCAGTATTAAACGACGTGGGAACTAGAGACTTTTATCCTGTTTTAGCAACCTTCTCTAGTTTCGGATATGGAAGTTCTGGGCGCAAAGGATTTCAAGCCCCACATGTTAAAGACAGATTCTTTGATTATGGCCACAGTGACTTTTTTGAGCCAAAGAACAATCATATTTCGACTTACTGGAAGCCATTTATAGCCAATGGTGAAGTTATCGACTCTAGCTGGGACCAAGAAAGACCAAAACTTACCAATCGAGTAAACTTATTAACTCATCCGTTTATAGGACGCTCGTTATTTTATGGGGCAATTGTGATCGGAGTTACGATTAGCTACTTTTGGTAGAAGCTAACTCATTGAAAAGTAACAGATTTCAACGCCACCAACATAATTTTAGTAAACTTGACGTTTTCGGTAAAAACATCTGCGTTACTTGGTGGCGGTGTCGGCCCATGATTGTGGCTTGCCAGTTGAGCGTTCATTTGCTGTACCAAGTCCAGCAAACTACATAGCACCTGTAGCACGTTTACTTCTTCGGAGCCCAACCAGGTTTTGGGCGCCACCCACCGTTGACTGACCGCCGCCACGCTCTCACGCATGCCCTGAATCCTTTCCTCCATGTCCCCACCCACCGTGGCGTTGTGCTTCTGCCCCACTACCAGGTTCAAATCCCGCCCGGTCGCCTGGTGCAAATCATCCACCGCCGCCAGACTCGCAGACCCGCCCGACAACAGCTTGAGCGCGCCCAGCGCCTCGATCGACTTGATCCCACCCACCGATTCGGTTGAATGGTCATCCACCGTCCTGGTGTGACTCTGGAAGCTCTCCGTGTTCTGCATCGCCTCCACTTCCCGCTCGATCGCCTTGTCCTGGATCTTGCCGTCCGTTTGGCGTAGCCAGTTGCCGTCGGCGTCGACGCGCTGCTGGCAGGCCTCGCTGTGCTGCCACACCTGGTCACCCTTCGGCACCCGAGGAAGGCTCAGGCCGTGCGGCAGGATCTGCGTAATAAAAGGCTTATGCGGCAGGCCGTAGGCAAAGCTGAGGACCACGGTGGTGCCCTCCTCCGGGAAGCCAAACATGCCCGCCTCTTGCCCGCCCATCGGTGCCGGCAGTGGTAGGCCGGTCAGGATCGGCAGCGCAGGATCTGGCTCGCCATCGGGCAGCAACACTTCCACGTCGACGCCAAAGCGCGGTCGAAAGTCGTCGCACAGTCCAGGTGAGGCCGGCGCATCGGGCACGGCCACCACTCGGCCAAAGCGTGGCAGATGATAGCCGCCGGTGAGTTCGGGGAATTGCCGCTCTACGCTGCGACGGATTGCGTCGTCCATTTGATTGCCATTTGGTTGCCGGCAAGGGTCACGCTGGTGACCCTTTCGCCCTGGTTAATAGTTGCACCTGGTCGTAGTCCTGGAAGGGCCGCGATCATTGCGCTTTGATTGCCCTGGTAGCCGTCGAACAGTTCGACGGGTAGCTGCAGCGGCGCGCGGATGCCAAAGAAGCTGTCGGCCCAACTGCCCACGAACATTTCGCCGTCGCCCTGCTGTTGCCAGATAAAGTCGGGGATGCTGAACACGCTGGCCAGGCTGTCCATGGCCAGGTAACCGGCAGCCAGGCTGTAGAAAAACGGCGCCTTGACCTTGGCGTAGGCCTTGTCCGGCACGCGAAAGCGCAGGCCGGTCTTGTCGCTGACCTCCGCCAGGACGCCCTGCAGATCAACGTGACGCAGGTTCAGCGGCATAGGCTGGGACAGGATCGCCGCCAGTTCGCGACAGACCAGGATCTGCTGCACGCTGTTGATCGCCGTGGAGCGCTCAACAAAGCCGATGAAGTGGCGCTGCAGCGGGTTGTCGTTGTAGCCAACATCGAGCGTTACCAGGCCTTTGACCGGCCCGTCTGCCTGGATGGTAAAGGTCGCCCGGCCGGGGCTTTTGATCTCCAGCCGTACTTCGTCTTTGATCAGCGCGTAAGGCGTGCCACTGATGGTCAGTACCTTGTGAAGTTTCATGGCGTCGGGGCCAGCCAGTCATCCACCTTTTTCAAGGTGCGTTCGAAGCCGCTCAGCTCCCCAGGTGTGCCGCTGCCGTCGCCACCAGCCGCGCCGCCGACGGCCGAACCCGGCCCGGATTGCGAAGTAACGCCGTTGCCGGTGCGACGATTCTCGACACGCTCAGGGTTGGACAGCTTTTCAGACAGGGTGAACTGCACCAGCCAGGCGTTCAACGTGTCGTCTTCCCGGGCACTCACACCGTCGGAGAACTGCACTTCACGAATCCCGAACGCGGCGGCGGTATCGTTGACGATGCGGTACATCTTGAGTTGACCACCGCCGGCCGTGGCTTCGGCCAATCGCATCAGGCTGCGCAGTTGCACCTGGTCAACAAAAGGGATCATCAGGGAGACCGTCAGGGTTTTGGGTTTGAAGCCCTTGTGCGCAGTCTGGCTGTTGCTGGTTTGCCCCGATAGATCGTCGCTTTCAATACGCAGGTTAGCGGTGATTTTCAGGCGCTTGCCCAGGATCTGTTGGCCATCAAGTAATAGGGTCATAGGCCCACCAGCTCCCTAACAAAGCTCAAACCATCCCGCGATCCCACCAACAGCACGCCGGCGCACAACACCCACTCATGACCAGGTGCATCGCCTTCCAGCAAGGCGCGGCGCAATTCGCTGTTATCACCAGGGCCGAGGATCCGCGCACGCATGCTGTGGTCGGTGTTGCCGCCGGCCAGCAGGGCTTTCAGATCATTCAGCTGTTTGTCACGGCCCTTCTGCTGGGCAGCTTTGCGACCGGCCAGCGCGGCCAGGTCGCCCATGGGCGAGCTGTCGGCCGCGTAGCTCTCCAGGATGGCGATCTGGCCGGCCATGGATTGCTTGGCCGACTTGACCACCGTGCAACGCTCCAGGGGCAGCGCCGACCAACGCGGCAACAGCCCAGCGCTGGGGATCTCCCACTTGTCAGTCTCCAGGCGCGACAGGTTCCGCGCACGACGTTCAGCGCGCACCAGGTCAGGGATCGGCAACAGCGCATTGAAGCGCGCCAGGGTCTCGGCAAACTGGTCCAGGCGCGTGCCCAGGAACATCAGCGACAGCGCGTATTGAGGGCCAGCCGGTCGGCCGTTATCGCTGGCGTCGACCAGTTTGGCGGCCAGCTGCTGCAGCAAGTTGGGCGCAGACAGAAAACGCTGGTGACCACGGCCCTGGCCGACTCCGCTTTGGAACGGCGTCACGGCCAGGCACGCGGGCGCGTCGCCCATCTGTCCAGCCAATGCGGCGCGGCCGGCCTCGATCGCGCCTTTGGCGGCGTCACCCACCGGCCCGGGGTTGGTGCTGGTCATGCCGTCCAGCCCTGCCAGGCGCTTCGCGGTGCTGGCCAGCTCGTCGCCGGCCAGATCCTTGGCCGCTGACAGCTCGCCCATCCACTGCGTGGCCTGCTCGGGCCAGCGCATGGTCACCGGTGCCCAGCTCATTCGTCAGCCATCCAGGCCGGCACCGAGGGGCGCCCAGTGTGCGGAAAGCCTGACGATTGCGGCCAGTCGCGCAGTGTTTGCATGTACTGCAGCAACTCTTTGAATTGCTCGTCGCTCAGGGTCGTCGGCGCCTCAATCTCCAACTGGTCGCGGTGGCGATCGCGCAGACCGAGAGCGACCGATAACACCTGGTCGCGCCATGCACGCTCAGTGATTGCCAACTGCTCATCGGTCGGACCAGGTGCGGCCACGGCAACCGGCACGCCATCCGCGTTGAGTTGAATCAGCTGGCCACTGTTTTGAGCGCTCAGAAGACCCGCATAGACTTGGTCGGTGATCTTCACCGCGTCGACCGGGATGTTCTTGCCGTGAATTTTTGACGATAGAAAACCGTCGGTAGCAGAGAAATAGAACATGGCTTCAAGCTCCTAATAGCCGATGGCGATCCAGAAAAGACTGGCTGTTGGGCTGCCGTTAACGTAGTCACCGCCCAGGCCCATTAGGTACTTGGAGCGATCCGGCACAATCACCCAGGTACTGGCGCTATGGGCAAAGTTCGCCATGGCGACCATGGCCACGGCCGTCGTTGGGAACGCCATCGGGAAGAATCGAAAACCGGTATCGCTGTGCGTTTCGGTCCCGTAACCCCACTGCAAAACCAGCCCACCCAGCCAGCTTGGGAAGGCGATAAAACCCGTAATCCCCAAGGAAAAAGACACGCCCATGCGCAGTTTCTTGGGGGTGATAAAGGTTGTGTCGTCGGTGCCCGTATTTACCTGGGTTGCCGTTGCGACCTTGGCCGTTCCTTGGACGGTCTCACTCGCCTGGACATTGTTCGCTTTGCTGTCGGGGTTGAAATTCGCCTCGGTCCAGAAGCGATAACGCCTGTCACCCGCTGACCAGCCGCCGAAGGCAAATTGGTTGTCCGTGTCCAGACCGAAGAACGTGCCGTATGAACCACCACGAAGGAACGCAATAGCGGCTGGAGCTGCGGCCACACCCGCGTTGGAGACACAAATCGAGGCATGCGCCTGTTCATAGTTACCTGCGGCCGCCAACGTGGGCAGACTGCCTACCGCAAAGTAGGTGGCGTAGTTCCAGATGCCGCCCATCCGGACAAAGCGCTCATCACTTTCAGGCTTGGTAAATACGTCGGCCTTACTGACTTTCTTGCCAATTTCCGTATTCAACTGCTGCTTTACTGTCGCCACCATCTTGGTGCTTGCCAGTTCGCTACTGCTATCGCTTGCAGGATCATCACTGATTGCATTTGGCAGCTTACCCAGCCCCACGTCGTCCTTGGTGGTGGCCCGAGCGCGCAGGTTCGCGTAATCCCCTGCCCGGGCGGCGAAGTGTTGCACCAGCGAGCCGGCGATGGGCTCCGCCGGGCGGCGATCGGTAATGGTGTTGGCGTTGGGCAGATCCGCCAGGGGGATGCAGTAGTGCTTAACGCCAGCACTGTCGGTGTAGTCCGGGCGAGCGGCGCCGAACACCACCTGCCAGCTGGCCACCACGTCGCTTAGCTGTCGCTGCAGCGCAATATCCAACCAGGCCGTGGTCGGCAGTGCCGGCGGCACGATCGGCAGCGCGGTCGCCCGCTCCACGCGAATACCCTCGACATAGGCGGTGCCCGGTTTCACCTGGTACGCGCCGCCGACCTTTTCCACCTGCAGCGCGCTGCCAAAGAAACACGCACGCCCAAACACGTCGCGGTTGCTCAGGCGCTCGCGCTCATCGATGCCGGCCAGGCGCACGGTGAAGTCATGCTGCCAGGTCTTGGCGTCGATGGTGATGCCGGTCAGCCCCTGGGCGCCGTCGAACACCAACAGCATATTGCGGGTCAGGTTGTTGCCTACCTGCTGCGGCGGGATGTTGCGGCGTTTTTGTTGGGTCGGCACATAGGCCACGGCGAACAACACGCCGTCGACAGTCTCCAGCCCGATCCAGTTGAAGTCCCAGTCGCCAACGTCGGAGCCGATCTGCGCGCTGTACACCACCTGGTTGGGGTTCACGTACCCCGCATGTGCGGCCGGGATCTCGTGCACGTAGACGATCTGCGCCGCCACTGGTTTTGGCGCCGTGCGGTCGACTGGATTGCTGGGGTTCAACCCGGGCACGTTGGCAAAAATGAACCGGCTGACTTTCAGCCCAGTGCCGGCGGCTTGTCGCTGGGCGATCAGGCTTTCACCTGCAAGGGTAATACTGGCTCCCATGAGGGCTCCTAAAGGCTGGCGACCAGCGTTTGCTGATCGTCGTGGAAGTGAACAAGGCCGATCTGCACCGGGACCGGTGTGATGGTGGAAAAGTCGTAGCGTCGGCAGGTGCGCCCGTATTGCTGGATCAGCACGCGCAGCAGCTCGGGGTTTTGCGACAGTTGCGAGTCGGAGAAACGCAGCAGCACCACATCCCAATCGCGACCGGCCGGGCGTTCCTCGATCTCGACGTAACCGACGCCCAGGCGTTCCAGGATGCGTTTCATGCCGGCGGTGCTGCCGGCGTCCACGGCATTGATAAAGGCGTACTTGACCCGCAGGCGATACAAGCTCTCGGGCTCGCCCTTGAAGCGGGTGATGTCTCGCTGCCAGGCCAGCAGGTCCAGCACGGTGATATGGCAGGTGTCCGCGTCCATCTGCAGCAGCGGCCAGCGCAGCCAACCCTCGACGTGCTCCCACCAGGACTGGGCGGCCGCTTTGAGCTTGGCCAGCTCGGTGCCATCGAGCCAGAACGGCAGATCGATCTTAATCATGCAGCACCACCTCCAGACTCTGGATCCGCGGAATGTTCAGCTCGCTGATGATGTCGGCCGTGGCAAAGCGCAGTGACTCAATGCCGGCGAACTGCTGGTGAAGCTCTTCACCGAGGCGGCTAAAGGAGAAACGCGACTGGGGATAGGTCAGCGTCGGTTGGAAGTCCGTAGCGGTGCTGTCGCGGAATGCAGCACGCACAAACAGCGCGGCGTTGTCTTTGAGGGTTTCGCGCTGTTCGGTGGTCAGGGTCGAACGAGGCCAGATCTCCAACTTCACCAGGTGCTGCGTTTCTGGCATGACCATCACCAACAGGTCATCGCCGTGGCCATGGTTGCCCTGGTCGCGAATATGCGCGTTGATTTGTGCCAGGAACGTCGCCGCCGGCACGTCCGCGTCGAACAGTACAAAGGCATTGGCACTGCCCGGGCCACGCGGGGCGCCGTGCTGGAAGTAAACGCCATCCGGGCGCACTCCTGGGAACGCCGAAATCAGGGCGCGATACACCGCGTCGGTGTGCCACTGGTTGACCGCCGAGAACTGGTTACGGGTACGCAAACGCAGCTCGTCGTTGGGCTCAGGATCTGCACCAGGTGTGGTCAACCAACCGTCGCTGTTCACCACCTGAGCAATGCCCGGGACCGGAACCGGCAGGATCGCGTAGTAACCCGGGGCCAGGTTGAAGCCGGCGCCGGTGTCGACCGCCTCGACCGGGATCTGCAGCTGCATCAGCCCGTCCGCAAACACCCCCACGGCGGTGGTCACTACCTGGTAGATATGGCCGTTGATGGATGCGGATTGCACCAGCGTCCCGGCCGGCACTTCCAGGGCGCCGCCGGCAGCTTCGCGGGTGAACAGCAAAAAGCCCTTGGCCTTGGTCGCGCCCTTGCGTTCAACGTTGACCGCCCAAGCCAGCATATCGAGCCAGGCACCGGCAGCGGTCTTGACGAAAAAGTTCGGCAGCACCGTGGCCACGAAAAAGTCCAGGATCCACAGCACCGGCTTGGTCACCAGGGCACGCACCACACGCCAGAACGGCGAATAGGCGCTGGTGTTGCTCAGCTTGCTGCCCTGGGCGGCTACTTCGCTCTCCCACGCCTGCAGCAGCCCCGCCTCGGTGGTGGGAATGCCGGCGTCGGCCAACGCCTGCTTGAAATCTACGTCACTCACAAAGTCACCTCGATGTTGCCGAATTTCAGAGTGGTCGCCGTTACCAGGTACTGGCCGGGCTGCAGCTGGGTGATCTGCGCGGTGCCCGGCACCAGACGCTCGTCCGCCTCCACCAGCAGTTCCAGTTGCTGGATGCAGTCGCGTTGCTTGAGCCGATCGCGCTCGGCCACCAGGGTCACCAGCAAGCCGCTGTCGCGGATCATGTGGGCGATGTCCTGGGCGATGCTGGCCCGGTCATCGATCAGCAGCGGCTGACGCGACGGATCCAGCACCAGGTCATTGCCGACAATCAAAAGATCGATGTACTCGCTCATCCGCCCACCGACATGGCAACCATGTTTTCCATTTCCAGCGGGGTCATAGGCTTGCTGGTGTGGATCTCGACCTTTTGCACCTGCATGCCTTTGTTCTGCGTCTGGTTGTTCTGGATACTGGTCAGCAGCCCGCCCTGGGGCACCGCGTTGGGCCGCGCCGGCGACAGGCTTGGAATGGCTGCATTGATGGTCTGCTGGGCTTTCTGCGCCGCTGCAGTGGCGTCCACGGTGTTAACGCCGATGTCAGTGCCGGGCACCTCGGGCATGGCGCCAAAGCGGGTTTCAATGTCGACGCCGGGGATCTTGTTGAGCATCTCGATCAGGTTGTTGATCGCCGTATGAAAGATCGCGACGATGTCGTCCCATGCGGCCTTGGCCATCCCAGACCAACCGCCCATCGAGGCGAACCAGTCCGACAGCGCGGTGAGCTGGTCACTGACCCACTTGAACGCCTCGCTGTTCATCAGCGCGGCGGTCCATTCGTCCCAGTACACAACCGCAGCAATCACCGCCGCGACCAGGGCCAGCACGCCGATCACGATCCAGACGACCGGGTTGGCCAGCAGCGCCGCGTTGACCAGCCAGATCGCGCCCTGCCACATGAGCATCACGCCGCGAACCACGCCCAGGGCTGCCGTCAGGCCATACACAACAGTGATATAGGTCAGCATGATCAGCTTCTGCAGCAGGAACACGGCTGTGGTTCGAAGGCTGATCATCTGCACCACTTTCCAGACGGTCACCATGGCCAGCCATGCCATACGGCCGGCGCCGACGGCAAAGGTCAGCAGGGACATAACAGCGATCAACGCCAGGATCGTCAGCGTGACGATGCCGATCACCCGGGTGATGTTGGGGAACATCTGGGTCCAGCGGGTCATGGTGCCGGCGATGCCGGACAGCTTGGCCATCAACGGGGTCAGGATCGGGATCAGCGCCTGACCAAAGGCAATTCGCAGCGCCTCGACCGCTGCCGCGAACTGTTGCCACGGGTCGACCATGGCCATCGCCATGTTCTGTGCGTCCTCCAGGCCACGCACCTTGCCCAGCTTGTCCATGCCGTTGCGCAGGCGGTCGGTGTCCTTGGCCAGGGAGCCGATGACCTGAGCGCCCTCCCCGCCAAAGGCGTCCATCAGCTTGGCGCTGGCCGACGCGCTGGTCAGGTCGCCCAGCTTGCCCTGCAGCTTGTCCATGATCTGCAGCATGGGCAGCGCTTTACCGTTGGAGTCGGTGAACTTCAGGCCCATTTTCTCCGAGGCGGCGCCCAGGTTTTCAAAGAACGCCTTGTAGCGCCCTCCGGCATCGCCGCCTTCCATGGTGCTGCTCAGCGAGCCAATCACCGCGAACTGTTCCGCGATATCAACGCCGGCAGCGGTGGCGATCGAGCCCACTTCCTTGAAGGCGTCCTTGAGCTGGGCGCCGTCGGTGCGGAACAACTGCACGGCCAGGGCCGTCTGCCCACCGAGTTTTTCAACCCATTCGCCCTTGCCCATGGCGTCGGCCTGGCCTTTGAACAGGTTGTACATGGTGCCCACGTAGGCGCCCATGGTCTCGGCGTCGGATTTGGTGGCCTTGGCCAACAGGTTGCTGGTATTCGTGAAGGTCGCCAGCTGACTGCCCGTCAGGCCCTTGATAGCGCCCTCGATGCTGTAGGCGGAAGCCACAAAATCCCGGGCGTTCTCACCATAGTTCACCGAGAACTCCAGGGCTTTCTGATTCAGCGCGGTCAGCGCGTCTTCGGCCACGCCCAGGGATTTGACCTCGCCCAGGGCGCGGTTCATCTCCAGCGCCGGCTGCAGCGACTGGTTGATACCGACGAAAGCACCCGTCACACCGGCCAGCCCCATGCCCATGGTCTTGATGTTCTTTTCGCTTTGCTCGGTCAACTCGGAAAAGCCCATCTTCACCTTGCCCAGGGGCGCGGTGACCTTGTCGGTCAGGGCCAGGATGAAGTCCAGGCGGGCGCTACGATCGGCCATGTGGTTCCTATCCGTTCAACGCACGGGCAATGCCGCTTGCCACGGCAAATTCCATGCGTTTCCAGTGTTCGTCTTCCAGCCACTTGGCCGTGCCCATGTTCTCGATGCTGGGCTCGGCACCAGGTAGCCAACGGTTGGTCAGGGCCAGCAACTGGCCCAAACCGTCCTCGGTCAGGCGGTCAGCGTGCTCAAGGGCTTTTTTACGATGATCTCGACATCGGGCGCGTACTCCTCGAGGAGCGCGCCGGCCACTTGCATGGTCATCACCGGATTGGCCAGCAGCTCACGCAGACCAGCCTTTTCGGCCGGTAGCACGGTGCTGCTCAACAGGTTGAAAGACGGCGCCACCTTGTTATTGGCGGTCATGGCGTTGAAGTACTTGGTCACGTCCTGGGGTGTCAGGGTGAAGGTGAATTCCTTGGCGCCGATTTCCAGGGTGATATCGCGGGCTTGGGTCATGTTCATATCCGTTGTGGTGGTGAGTTTTAGGGTGTTGCAGGTCAGCGCAGGCACACCTGGTGTACGTAGTCCTGCAGGCCCAGGATCATTTGCTTGCTGTGGGCAAGCTGATCTCTGAGGGTGAAATAATCCGGTCTAGCGTTTGCTGTGAGTTCGGCGGTGGTTGCATCAGCCACGCCGCCGGTGCTGGTTTTTTCGGCGCCGGTAGCGCTGCAGGTGGCGTTGACGCGCAGCCGCTGACGGCGATCGTCAACAGCACGGCGCAGCTCAAGGTTTGAAGCGCGTTCATGGGCAAGCTCCAGGGTTCGTTTAAGATCGATCGCGTCACGGTCGGCCAACATCTCGCCGCTGATGCGCGCCGCTTCGCGCAGACCTGCCGCTTCAAACAGGGCGCTGTCGCGCTCACGGCGGGCGGTATCGCGCTGGCCTTGCAAGAGGTCGAAGACCACAAATGCGATCAGGCACAGCACCAGGGGAAACAGGACTTCCCGCATCACAAACCCGCCTCGCACAGCGCCACTTCGGCCAACCGGCGGGCGTGTAGCCCTGGGATAAACACCTTTTTGCCCTGGGCGGTGGTCACAAACGCCCAGACGGGGGTTTTGCCGTCAGCGGCCCAGGCCAGCGCTTTGCAACCGTCCTTGATACGGCCGGCATTGATCAGGCCGACGGCACGACTGGCGCAGGTACTGGCAGTGCCGAAGTTGTGGCCATGGCTGCTCAAGGCGTCGAAGGTGTTCTGGTCGACCTGCTGATTGGTGATGCAATCAGCGAGCTGCAGTTGCCCCTTACGGATCACCAACTGCTCCACCTCATTGCAACGAGCGTCCGACCAGTAGTCACCAACCACCACCGGATACGGGCTGGTGTGGCGGGTGATGCCTTTGCACACGGTCGGCAGGCCCTGGGCCAACTTGTCCGCATAGACGGTGTTTTGGCCGTTGCCTTCCCAGGTGCCCAGGAACACCACCAGCGTGGAGCTGCAAAGCGCAATTGCACCGGCGGCGATCTTGCCGCGCAGGCTCATGGGAACAGCACCCGCAGCAACGCCGGCCCGACCATCTGCGCGACCACGCCCAGCACAGTCAGTACTGCCAACATACGGGTGACCTTGGTCCCGATATCGGACACGGTGGCGGTCAGCTCGCGCTGGCCATCGTTCAAATCCGAGAGCTGTACCGCCATGTGTTCGAACTCACCTTCCAGCCGCGTAACGCGGGTCGGCACGGTTTCATGGCGTTCTTCCAGGTCGCTGACGCGGTGTTCAAGCACCGCGTAGCGGCTTTCCAGGGTGCTTTTGGGCTTTGCGCGTGCGGTCATCGGCGCTGTCCTTGCTCAATAAGGGATTGGCACGGCACGCAGCGGGTCATACCGCCCAGCGCCTGTCGCTTTTCCGGGATTGGCTTATCGCAGTCTTTGCAGTGGGTCAGGCTCGGCCCGCCCGGGCGTGCGACGGCAAGCGCGGCCGCGATCGCAGCGTCACGCTGACGTTGTTCCAGGGCTTGGGCACGATCGAACGGGCACACCATCAGCGCAGGCCCTCGATCTCTGCAGCAGCCAGGTACGGCACGCCGTTGACGCGGATAAAGTCCGGGCTGGTGACCTCAAAAGGCACCTTATGCTTGGACTTCTCGCCGCCCTTGGGGTCGACACTCAGCAGGCTGGAAACCTTCAACTTGCAGCCGAACGCCTCGATGCGCAGCTCTTCTTCGCCGGCCTTGGCAAAGAACACCGAGTCGAACGGCTCCAACTGGCGGAAGCTGCCGGCAGTGCGGGCGGCCTCGATCAGCAAGTTGAAGTTGCTGGTGTCGAACTCGAATTCACCACTGGCCGCCACGTCGCCGTCGACGTGCCCATTGGGTACACCACGGGTTTGCGCCACGGCAGTGTTGTCGGTGATATCCAGGGTGCAGCTTTCGACATGCACCTGCAGGTCGCCCAGGTTGATATCGAAGTTTTTACCGCCAATACGGGACATACGGGATTACTCCGAATCGTCGTTGGAAAGGTCCAGGGCGATGTTCGCCGTCAGGTCCTTGGGGCAATTGAGGGGCTTGATCTTGATGTACGCCTCGACCTTGGTTTTGGTGTGCCAGACCAGGACGATGTCGCCGTCCTTCGGGGATTCGATCTCGCCCGGGAACACCTGGCCGGCGAACGTCACCGACTTGGCCATCACGCGCAGCGGCTTCATAAACGCGCTGACGGCAGCGGCCATGCTGTTGGCCGTGTTGTTCAGGCGCCGATCGGCAACGCGCAGGATCAGCAGCGGGCGCACCTGGCGAGCGGCCTTGTCTGCCAATCGCAGGTACTCGACCACCTGGAAGTCGCTCGCCGGTGCATCGAGCATGTTGCCGTCGCCCCAGAACACGCCCGGGTAGTCGGGGTAGGTTTGCGAGACCGAAAAGCGCGCCTTGTCGAGTTCCGCACGGATCGCGGATGGCAGGGGCACACCGTCCTTGTCGCTGGGCACTTTGCCCAGGGCCAACACCGCGCCACTAGCCACACGCATGGGACTGTCAGCAATGCTGACGGCCGCGTTGGCCAGGCGCCCGGCCAGCACGCCCAGGTCATTACCGTGCAACTGCGGCACGACCAGGACACGCGGTGCTGCCAGGTCTTGGGTGATTTTCTTTTGCAGGGTTAGGTAGTCGGCCCAGGTCTGTTCTGCAGAGATGCCGGCAGTGCTGGCCATCACGAACATACGGCGACCGTAGGTGTTGCTGACAGCGATCGCGGCGTCATGCATGGCCGACAGTTCCGCTGCAGCGGTCACCGGCGCGGTGACCACCACGGCCTCCACAGAGAAGCCCTGCTGCTGGGCCTTTTCCAGGGCAACCCGCCAGTCGCCATCGGCAGCGATCGGCGCAGCCAGACAGGCCCAGCGGTCGCCGCCATTGGCCTTGGCCGCCGCGACCTGGGTTTTCAGGTCGCTGACGGGTTGGCCCAGTACCGCGTCCAGGTCGCTATCGGTGTTCAGCGCGATCAGGCTACCAACGCTCTTTGCGCCGGGGCCGATGAACAGGAAATAGCGCTCGATCTCGGTCACGGCACCCTGGCCGAGGTTGAGATTGTTAACGCTGACTTTGCCAAGTGCCATGCAGTGCCTCGTTATTTAGGGGAGTTGAGGATTTGTGCCAGCACCTGGTTAACCAGCAGGCTGGTATCCCGGTCGGTACTGACGCCCAGGAACTGGCGTTTCGGCAGGGTGATTTCCCAGCTTTGCGCGCCGTTGCCCTCGGCCTTTTCGTCGGACAGGATGCGTATCAGCAGGCCCGCCTTGGCGTAGTTCACGTGTTCTTGAATCCATGCCACGGATGGCCGGGAAAGGCTTTTCCTGCCTTTCTGGCGTACCTTGAAACCCAGGCGGCGCAGGCGCTTGGCCTGCTTGTCGGTCGCGGCCAGGCCCTCGGGCACCTTGTTCCAGCGGCGCATCTGCGCGGCAGTACGGCGCTCGGTCGCGCCGTGGTGTTGCTGCGCGGCGACCCAGCCGGTCAGGCCGTTACGCCATCCCAGGGTTGCGGAGTCCGCGCTCACGCTGGTGACCTGGAGCAACTTGCCCAGGCCGGCTTCCATCTTCTTTTTGCCCTTGCCGTCGCCCTTGCGCGCATCGAAGGCCGAGCCGTCCAGGTTGCGCTGCTCGCGGATTCGCTTGCGGCTCATGGTCCGCACGCGCTTGGTGACGTTGTTGAGCAAACGCCGGCGCAACTGAGGGGGCAGGCTCAACAGGGCCAATTGTTCGCGAACGCCCAGGTGGCCCCGCACGTCCAGCTCGAAAGACCTACGCGCCACCGCCGCGGACCTCGCCGTGTTCAGCCGTCCACAGGTCAAAGGCGATCAGGCCCCACTTTTTGCCGAACGCCTCGATCAAGCCGTTGGGGTCTTCGGACAGGTGTTGCGCCTCCACAAACTCCAGGGTCAGTTCCAGATCCGCTTCGTCGGGGGTCACCTGGTCGACGGCGAACGTCGGCGCCGGCAGATCGTCGTCCCGGCCGGGATCCTGGGTTTCCAGCCAGCCGCCCAGGAGCGCCATCAACAACGCCGGGTTGCCGGCGAATCGCTCAATCACCACCACGGCGCGGTAACGCATATCGCCCATGTGTAGGCCTTGGGTCGTGTCCTTCCAGATCAAATCCAGGTTGACCTGCTCGGCCCAGCTGTCGATCTGCTCGGGCAGCACCAGGTTCAGGCTGATCAGGTAGGTGGTCAGGGCGCGCAGCTTGTTCATAGCAACGCCGCCGTGATGCGGCCACGGCCCTGCAGCGAGCGCACAGCTTGTTGGCTGAATGCCAGGAAGGTTTCCGGGCGATCGGGCAATTCCTTGCCCAAGTTCTCCGCGCTGTCGCGGCGGATGATGGTCACGAACTGCGGCAACAGACTGGCTTTAGCCCTGCAGTAAACGGCGCGTTTGTACGTCGCTGCTTGAAATGTGCGCTCCGGCAGCACCATAGGGTCAGCAGATTCCAAGGTGGTGACACCTTGGTTCTGCCAACGCGCTTTGCACGTGGCCAAGTCGCCGTTGACCTCGGTCATCGCCGTGGTCAATTCAGCCGTCAGCAGCTCCACCAGGTATTCCGCCGGCAGGCGATAACCCTTCTGGAACTCGCCCACATCGAGGTTCGGCCAGAAGCCGTCATTCTCGATCGCCAGTTCCACAAGGGTGGTGGGTTTACCTGAAAAGCTCATGCTGACCGCTCAAATAGGGCGGGGAGCCTGTTTTCAGTGGGACGGTCCATAAATGGGCGGCTCACTTCCACAGGTCCCCGCTGGGGGGGGTAGTCGGTTATTCGGAAGCCAGGTTAGCGGCCGCTTGTTTTGCCAGGGCCTTGCGGACCTTTTCGATACGGGTGTCGTTGCCGGCCTGGGCGTACAGCTCGGTCGAACGCTCCAAGTGCTTGAGCGCGGTTTCCAGCTGCCCAGCCTCCAGGGCACGAATCCCAATCAACTTGTGGTACTTGCTCGGGATCTGCTCTGTCAGCTGCCACTCACCGTCAACCAGTGGCAGCAGATCGGAGAGGTAAGGCTCTGGGCTGCGGTTGGCTTTGTATTCGGCGTAGGCCCACTCGCACACGGCGTCGGCCACAAAGGTCTGGATGTCGCGGCGCTTGAAACGCTCCGGCATCTGCTGGCCCTGTTCGATCAGAAAGTCGGCCAGCTCCAGGGCGTCATCGAATTGGGCGGTGTCGAACAGCCAGACCATCACCTGCACAGCAACGCGGTTTGGAAAGTTCAGGCCCGATTCGCAATAGCGCTGGACGTACTCCTGGTACTTGGGCAGCAGCTCTTCGCGCTTGAGTGCCTGGCGTCCTGCCAGACCGTTGATTGCGCTGATACGTGCCAGGTCCTGGTCCAAGGCCGCTTCCTGCAGCAGCAAGTGTTTGCGCGCATTGGCCGGGCTGCTCAGGGCTTCCGCCGGCGAGTAAGGAAGCGCTGCGGAGACGGCAGCCGCCGTAATGGCGGCGCCTCCCAGCGCGATAGTGCGGCGCTTGTGCGCAAGGGCCAGACTCACGCCACAAGCTCCACGTTTTCGGTCATGGCGAACTTTTCCAGCTGCTCGATCACATAACCTTCATTGCGGCTGTTGTAGTCCTCAACGCGGGAGCGCTTTGGATTGTCGACGGTCTGCTTGCGCCAGCTGGAGTCCTGGAAGTAGATCGACAGGTTGTCCCAACTGGTGACGACCACACCGTTGACCGGGAAGAACGGCACACTAAAGCTCGGCAGGCCGCCGTAGGTGGCGATTACCTGGGCTTCTTCGATGCGCTCTTTTTCGGTCGGGGTGTCGCCCTGCTTCGAATACAGCTTGGCCTTGTCGGCGGCCAGCAGGTCGGTGCCGATGATCGCGATCAGGTCGCCGGCATCGCGCAGACGTTCGTCCACCAGTTGTTTGGTGTCGTGCACCAGGGCATCGAGGTTGGCATAGTCGCCACCGGCGCCGAGGGTGACTTTGCCGGCGACCTTGCCTTCCTTGAGGACCTGGGCCGGGATCTGTTCACGTGCCTGTTGCAGCCAGCCTTTGTTGACGTCCTGCAGCATCGGGTATTTTTCGATGTCGGTCTGCACGGCAGCATGGGTGCCATGGAAACCGACCATGATGCGGTCCAGCGCGATCTGTTTCTGCACAGCTGCGGAGTAACGCTGATGGAAGTCCGGGAACTTGGCCCAGGCATCGATCTTGGCGTAAGGCAGGCCAACATCGGACTCGGTGGAAGACAGCTCGTAGGTGTCCTGATCCAGCGACGACGCATCTTTGGCTTCGCGATCGGTGGTCTTGGTGTTCGTGCGACCAGTGACCGGACCCGACACGCCAATGAAGACCTTCTGGCCTTTGATCTCGGTCACAGGAATGACGTTGATCCGCTCCAGGAAATCCGACTTAGCCGTGATAGCGTCGTTCAGCTCCTGAGCAATGGTCGGGTCGACGCTAAAGTGCTTGCTGGCCAACTCCACGCCGTAGCTTTCAGCGATGGCCAACTGCAGTTCGGCGTACATCTTGGCGCCGTAGGCGCTCAGTGAATAAGCCATGTCAGAGCACCCGCTTTTTGACGGTGGTTACCGGGCCGGGATTGCGCGGCAACTGGCGACCGGTGGAGTTGTTCTGCAGGGCGCTGAACTGCTTCTGCAGTGCATCCAGCTTGGCAAGTACGGACTGGTTGCCCTTGCTCTGGCGGCGGAATTCGCGCTCTTGCTCGGCGGTGGCCACGATGTCATCCACGGCCGTGCTGACGTCGTCGATCAAGTCCTGGTCGGGCTCAGGTGCATCTGCGGCGGCCGGCTCAATGACGGCTTGAAGGCCGGCAGCGACAACCAGCAGCTGCTCCACCAGGGCCGTCAAAGCCGTTGCTGTAGCTTCATCCATTGGGGGTTTGCTCTCTGTGTTGGGTGGAATGGTTTCGGTGGGCAGCGCACCTGCAGCGAAACGCTTGAAGAAGCCGGTCAGGGCATCGATCAGTCCGGTTTCGGCGGCGTTTGGGCTGTCGTCCTGCAGGCGGCCGAGTTCGACCGACGCGGCGTAGTAGGAGGCGCGGTTGTTCTTGTGGGAGAAGTAGAGTTCCTGAGTGCCCACGCTGGCAGGCTGGTCGGTAACGCCCAAACCAGTCAGGTAGGCTTTGCCCTTGCCACGGAAGTCCGGGGTAATTTCGATGCTGCTGAACAGCTTCTGGCCCTGGTCATTCAGATACAGCAGGCGGTCGTTGGGCTTCAATTGCGCTTCCAACGCCACTTCGCCGGGTTCCAGGTCTTCGGCTTCTTCCACAAGACGCACCGCGTATACGGTGCCGTGGGAGCCTGGCCAACGTTCGTGGTCGCACCAGATCACCGCCGTGTAGAAGGACGGTTTGTAGGTTTCAGCGATGTCGCGCAGTTCCTGGGGAAGGATTACGCGCCCATCAACGGTGGCTCCGCTGGTGGCGACACGTTTCCAGAACGAAACAAGGGAACGGGGCATGGGTTTAACTGCGCTCAATCGCTGAATGAGCCGCCAAGATAGGGAGCCGTCAGCCCTCAAACAAACGGTTCAAATGCGCGTTTCTCCTATATTCGCGATATAGGCGGATCACGGAATTTAACCCCGCGTTTCCAGCGTTTTCGCCGCATAGACTGCGGCCCATGTACTACTCGA
>Ga0157370_10002648_pt1 | contig 21500 bp, 23 predicted proteins | sample C35metaG_FD_113463 | JGI IMG/M metagenome (GOLD analysis project Ga0157370, IMG submission 113463) | Corn rhizosphere microbial communities from Kellogg Biological Station, Michigan, USA - C3-5 metaG | ecosystem: Host-associated > Plants > Roots > Rhizosphere > Soil | place: USA: Michigan...
ATGCTGATCGCGGTGCCCACGGCCGTGAAGATCTTCAACTGGATCGCCACGATGTGGCAGGGCTCGATGACCTTCGAGACGCCCATGCTGTTCGCGGTCGGCTTCATCTTCGTGTTCACGATGGGCGGCTTCACCGGCCTGATCCTCGCGGTCGCGCCGATCGACACGCAGCTGCAAGATACGTATTACGTGGTGGCCCACTTCCATTACGTGCTGGTGGCCGGCTCGCTGTTCGCGATGTTCTCGGGCTTCTACTACTGGGTGCCCAAGTGGACCGGCGTGATGTACAACGAAACGCGCGGCAAGGTGCATTTCTGGTGGTCGCTGATCTCGTTCAACGTGACCTTCTTCCCGATGCACTTCCTGGGCCTCGCGGGCATGCCGCGGCGCTATGCCGACTACCCGATGCAGTTCGCCGATTTCAACGCGCTCGCGTCGGTCGGTGCCTTCTTCTTCGGTTTCGCCCAGCTGTATTTCTTCCTCTTCATCGTGCTGCCGACCATGCGCGGCAAGGGCGAGAAGGCTTCGCAGAAGCCGTGGGAAGCCGCTGAAGGCCTCGAGTGGGAAGTGCCGTCGCCGGCACCGTTCCACACCTTCGAGAACCCGCCCAAGCTCGATCCGACCGCCACCAAGGTGATCGGCTGATCGACCGCACGAAATGACGACGCCAGAGCAAAGAAGGAACAACCGTCGCATGGGGCTCACGCTGGCCTCCATCGCGGTGATCTTCTTCATCGGCTTCATCGTGCGCATGGTTTTCTTCAGCGGTCGCTGACCGCTGGCCAACGAACCGGAGCAGCTCGCATGAGTCTCGGCCAACGCATCCGCCGCGCCAATGTCCGTATGGTGGGCAAGCTCGCCGTCGTGACCTGCGGCATGTTCGCCTTCGGCTATGCGCTGGTGCCGATGTACCGCGCGATCTGCGAGATGACCGGCATCAACATCCTCGCGCTCTCCGAGCTCGAGGTGCCGGGCGGCGCGAGCGGCGGCAAGAACGTGCGCGTGCCCGACAACACGCAGGTCGACATGACCCGCACGATCAAGGTCGAGTTCGACTCCAACGTGCGCGGCGGTCTCTGGGACTTCAAGCCCGCCGAGCGGACCATCGAAGTGCACCCGGGCCAGCTCAACACGGTGATGTACGAGTTCCAGAACGTGCAGAACCGCCGCATGGCCGCGCAGGCCATTCCGAGCTACGCACCGCAGCAGGCGGCGCCCTACTTCAACAAGCTCGAGTGCTTCTGCTTCAACCAGTACACGCTCGATCCGGGCGAGAAGAAGCAGTGGCCGGTCGCGTTCGTGATCGACCCGAAGATCTCCAAGGACGTGAAGACCATCACGCTGTCGTACACCTTCTTCGAGGTGGGCGGCAGGACGCCGGCGGCACCGGTGGCCGCAGTCACAAGCACCGCCAGTGAGCCGCGCTCGTGATGACCGTTCCGCCATCGAACAAGCCGAAGGCCACGCTGTGGGACACGGTGAAGGCGGTGGGCTGGTCGTTCTTCGGCGTTCGCAAGAACAGCGCCTACCAGGAAGACCTGGGCAAGCTCAATCCGTTGCACATCATCGCGGTGGCATTCGTCGCGGTGATCGTCTTCGTCGTCGGGCTGGTGCTGCTGGTGCGGCATGTGGTTGCCACGGCCTGACGAAACCCACGATAACCAGAATCCATTGAATCGAGAGAAGAAAGAAAGCCAGGAGCTGATATGAGTTCAACCACCCACGGCACCACGCCCTACTACTTCGTGCCCGGACCATCGGCCTATCCGGTCATGGCCGCGACCGGCCTGTTCTTCGTGATCCTCGGTGCGGCGCAATGGATCAATGGCCACGAGTGGGGCGCCTGGTCGCTCGCAGCCGGCATGGTCGGCTGGCTCGCCACGCTCTTCGTGTGGTTCCGCGCGGCCATCGGCGAAAGCGAGAGCGGGCAGTACGGCCACAAGATCGACCTCTCGTTCCGCTGGAGCATGAGTTGGTTCATCTTCTCGGAAGTGATGTTCTTCGGCGCCTTCTTCACGGCGCTGTGGTGGGCCCGCACCCATGCGCTGCCGACGCTCGGCAGCCTGGACAACGCGATCCTCTGGCCCGACTTCAAGGCCGTGTGGCCGAGCGTGGCCGCCGGTGCGACCGCTTCGCCGGCGGACATCGTCGAGCCGTTCCAGACCGTGGGCCCGTTCTGGCTGCCCACGATCAACACCGCGCTGCTGCTCAGCTCGGGCGTGACGCTCACCATCGCCCACCACGCGCTGCGTGCCGGCCATCGCGCGCAGACCATCCGCTTCATGTGGCTCACCGTGCTGCTGGGTGTGATCTTCCTGGGCGTGCAGGGCTACGAATACCACCACCTGTACACCGAACTGAACCTGAAGCTCAGCTCGGGCACCTACGGCTCGACCTTCTTCATGCTGACCGGCTTCCACGGGCTGCACGTGTTCATCGGCATGCTGATGCTGCTGTTCATCACGCTGCGGTTGCAGAAGGGCCACTTCACGCCCGAGCGCCACTTCGGCTTCGAGGGTGCGGCCTGGTACTGGCACTTCGTGGACGTGGTGTGGCTGGGTCTCTACATGCTGGTCTACTGGCTTTGAGCGAAGAGCCTCGCGTCATTCCAGAAAAAAGGCGCCGCAAGGCGCCTTTTTCATGGTTCTCCTGGAACGAGCACCATCTACTTGCCGAGCGGGAGCCCGGTGGGCTGGATGTAGCCGAGTTTCCAGGCGAGCAGCATGCAGAGGAACAAAAACACCGACAGGCCGATCCGAAAGGTGAGCGCGCGCGCCATGCCGCCGCTCTTGGCGCGCCCATTGCGCCCGTCCTTCAGCATGAAGTACAGCGCAAATCCGAGGCTCGCGAAGATGCCCAGGAACACCAGGGCGATGAAATATTTCATGACCCGCATTATCGGCCGCACGCCCCGTCCTCTCCAGTGATCCCCGAACCCCTGAACAGCGAAGCACCGCGCCGCCGCGGCCGCTTCTGGCTCCTCACCATCGTGACCATCCTGACGCTGGCCGCCACCGTCTCGCTGGGTCGCTGGCAGCTCTCGCGGGCCGCGCAGAAAGAGGCGCTGCAGGCCAGCATCGATGCCGAAAAGCAGAAGCCCGCGCTCGACCAGGCCGAGTTCCTCGCACTTCCTCAGGCGAGCGATGCGCTGCACCGTCCGGTGCGCCTGCGTGGCCTCTGGCTCACACCGCAGACGGTCTACCTGGACAACCGCCAGATGCACGGCGTGCCCGGCTTCTACGTGCTGACGCCGTTCGCGCTCGAAGGCACCGAGCAGACGGTGATGATCCAGCGCGGCTGGGTGCAGCGCAATTTCGTCGATCGCACGAAGCTGGGAGCGGTCGAAACACCGACCGGCATCGTCGAGGTCACGGGGCTGATCGAGCCGCCGCCGAGCCATCTGCTCGAGCTGGGCGCATCGTCCACCGCGGCCGCCCCGTTGCCCGCTTCGGCGGCTTCCGCGCCTGCGCAGGCACCGGCCGCCGAGGGGTCTTCGGCCATCCGGCAAAATCTCGACCTGGAGGCGTTCCGTGCCGAAACCAAGCTGCCGCTGCGCACCGACGTGTCGCTGCAGCAGACCGGCCCGGCCTCCGAGGGCCTGCAGCGCGACTGGCCGGCCCCGGCGCTGGGCCTGGAGAGGCACTACGGTTACGCATTCCAGTGGTTCGGCCTTTCGGCCCTCGTCGTCATCCTCTATGTCTGGTTCCAATTCATCACCCCCTTCCGCCGCTCGCGGCGCCGCGCACGCGATGAGCGCCGCTTCTGACGAGCCGCTGGGCCTGACGGTGCACTCGATGCCGTCGCCCAACCAGGCGCTCGACGGCGCTGAGGGCCGGCGCACGGTCGTCGGGCGCTGGAAGATGATCGCGGTGCTGCTGATGTGCGCCGCGCCGGTCATCGCGTCGTACTTCACTTACTACGTGATCCGCCCCGAAGGCCGCAGCGTCTACGGCGAGCTGATCAATCCGCAGCGCGAACTGCCCAGGTTGACCGCCACTGATCGCAATGGCGCGCCGGTCGACATCACCACCCTCAAGGGCCAGTGGCTGCTGGTTGCGGTGGCGGACGCCGCCTGCGATGCGCTGTGCGAGCAGCAGCTCTACCTGCAGCGGCAACTGCGCGAAAGCCTCGGCCGCGAGAAGGACCGCATGGACCGCGTCTGGCTCGTGAGCGACGCCGCGCCCGTGCCCGAGCGTCTGAACAACGGCCTGCATGGCGCGACGGTGCTGCGCGTGCCGGCCGACCAATTGACCAAGTGGCTCGCGCCGGTTTCGGGGCATACCCTCGCCGAACATCTCTTCGTGATCGACCCCATGGGCAACTGGATGATGCGTTTCCCCGCGCGCATGGACGCCGCGGGCGCGAGCCGCGCCAAGCGCGACCTCGATCGCCTGCTGCGCGCCTCGTCCTCGTGGGACGAACCCGGCCGCTGACCTGCCCATGACCGACACGAGTTCCCTGTACGACCTCACACCGATCGCCTGGCTGATGGCGGCCGGCGTGCTGATCGCGCTCGGGCCGCTCATCTGGGTGTGGCGCCGCAACGCGGGGCATGGCCCGGCGCGGCGGCTGCATGCGCTGACGGTGCTCACGCTGTTCCTCACCTTCGACCTCACGCTGTTCGGCGCCTTCACACGCCTGACCGCTTCGGGCCCCGCCTGTCCCGACTGGCCCGGCTGCTACGGCAATGCCAGCCCGGTCGGCGCGCGGCACGAGATCGCGATGGCGCAGTCGGCCCAGCCGACCGGGCCGGTGACGCACAGCAAGGCATGGGTGGAGATGGTCCACCGCTATCTGGCAACGGGCGTGGGCGTGTTGATCCTTGTCCTTGCGGTCGCAACCTGGATCGTGCAGCTGCGCCAGGCATGGAAGGGCGCACCGCCTGTGGACGGCCGCGACCATGCGGCGCTCAGTGCCTGGTGGCCTACGTTTACCCTGGTCTGGGTCAGCCTGCAGGGCGCTTTCGGCGCGATGACCGTCACCTGGAAACTCTTCCCCGCGATTGTCACGCTGCACCTGCTTGGCGCCATCGTGCTGCTCGCGCTGCTGTGCATCCAGGCGGTCCGCTACCGGCAGGTGGCCGCAGACCGCTTGCCGACCCCGGTGTCGCCGGCCTTGCGCAACGGGTTGATCGCGACCACCGTGCTGCTTGTGCTGCAGATCGCGCTCGGCGGCTGGGTCAGCACCAACTACGCGGTGCTCGCCTGCACCCAGTTCCCGACCTGCCAGGGCAGTTGGTGGCCGCCGATGAATTTCGCGCAGGGCTTCGAGATCTGGCGTCACCTCGGCGTGACCGGCGACGGCCAGCCGCTCGACTTCTCGGCGCTCACCGCCATCCACTACGTGCACCGTTTGATGGCCTATGCGGTCTTCGTCGCATTGGGCGTGCTCGCCTGGCGCCTGCGCCGCATCGAAGCGTTGCGCCCGCAGGCTCATTGGCTCGCCGGCCTGGCGTTGCTCCAGCTCGCCACCGGCCTCGGCAACGTCCTGCTCGGCTGGCCGCTGGCCGCCGCCGTACTTCACACCGGCGGCGCCGCGGCGCTGGCCGTGGTGCTGACCTGGGCGCTGTGCGAAAGCCGCCGTGAAGTCGCCGCAACCGCCACAGCGCGCGCCGACGACAATGCACGCGGTACCTCCACGACCCCTACCTCGAAGAAAGCCCCCGCGTGAGCACCCCGATTCCCGTTCAGCACACCAGCACCGCGAACGTGCTGCGCCAGTTCTACGCGCTGACCAAGCCGCGCGTGGTGCAACTGATCGTGTTCTGCGCGCTGATCGGCATGGTGCTCGCCGTGCCCGGAATGCCTTCGTGGTTCGACGTGCAGCGCGCTGTGCTTGCCTGCATCGGCATCTGGCTGGTGGCCGGTGCAGCGGCGGCGTTCAACTGCCTGGTCGAGAAAGGCATCGACGCCAAGATGAAGCGCACCGCGTGGCGTCCCACGGCGCGCGGGCAACTCAGCGACCTGCAGGCGCTGGTGTTCTCGGCGCTGCTGTGTGCAGCAGGTTCGGCGCTGCTGTGGTTTACCGTCAACCCGCTCACCATGTGGCTGACCTTCGCCACGTTCGTCGGCTATGCGGTGATCTACACCGTGATCCTGAAGCCGTTGACGCCGCAGAACATCGTGATCGGTGGTGCCTCGGGTGCGATGCCGCCGGTGCTGGGCTGGGCCGCGATGACGGGCGATGTCGGCCCCGAGGCGCTCATCCTCTTCCTCATCATCTTCCTGTGGACGCCGCCGCATTTCTGGGCGCTCGCGCTCTATCGCGTCGAGGATTACCGCAAGGCGGGCCTGCCGATGCTGCCGGTCACGCACGGCAACGAGTTCACGCGGCTGCAGGTGCTGCTCTACACCTTCATTCTTTTCGCAGCCTGTCTGATGCCCTTCATCTACGGCATGAGCGGCTGGCTGTACCTCGCGGTCGCCGTGGCAGTGAGCATCGGTTTCACGGGCTATGCATTCGCGCTCTGGCGCAACTACTCCGACACGCTCGCACGCAAGACCTTCCGCTTTTCGCTGATCCACCTGAGCGTGCTGTTCCTGGCGCTGCTCGTCGATCACTACCTCCATTGAATTGAATACCACTGCTCCCATGAACAAGCGCAACGCTCTCCAATTGATCGCCGGCAGCATGGCCATGGCGGCTCTGGGCGTGGGGCTCTCGGCCTGCGGCGAGACGAAGCAGAGCTTCAATGCGGTCGACATCACCGGCGCCGACTACGCCAAGGACTTCTCGCTGAAGGACGCCGACGGCAAGGTCCGCACCATGGCCGACTTCAAGGGCAAGGCGGTCGTGCTGTTCTTCGGCTATGCGCAGTGCCCCGACGTCTGTCCGACCACGATGACCGAGATGGCGCAGGTCAAGCAGCAGCTCGGCAAGGACGGCGACAAGCTGCAGGTGGTGTTCGTCACCGTCGACCCGGCGCGCGATACGCCCGAGGTGATGAAGGCCTACATGGGTGCGTTCGACCCGAGCTTCGTCGCGCTGATCCCGACGGCCGACGAACTTGTCGCGACCGCCAAGGACTTCAAGGTCTATTACAAGAAGGTCGACGGCAAGACGCCCACCAGCTACTCGATGGACCACTCGGCCGCGAGCTTCGTCTACGACCCGCAGGGCCGGCTGCGGCTCTATGCGCGCTATGGCGCGGGCGTGCCGTCGATGGTGTCGGACCTGAAGACGCTGCTCGGTTCCTGAGGAGGGCCGGCCTGTGGACGCCGCTGTTGCCGTTGTTGCGTCGGTCGATCACCTGAAGGGACGCAAGGGCGCCTTTCGCATCGCGCTCATTCCGCCTGAGGTGCTGCGCGCCCTGAACGACGGGCTGCTTGAGACCGTCAATCTCAACGAGTTCATGGCGCTCGAATTGCCGCAGCTCGCGCGGAGCGTTGCGGGCCACATCGGGCTCGATGCGGCGAGCGAACGGCTGGGGGACACCATCGCCATGCTCGGCGCCTTCAAGCCGATGCAGCGGCACACCCACATTGCCCGCGCGCTTTATGACCTGACGGCACTTCACGCTGAGCGTGACGCCGTCGCGCACCGGCTGGCCACGCATGCGAGCGACGTGGCGCGCTGCTGGGCGGCACAGTGGGTCACGTTGTCGGGACTGCCTTTGCCCGCGCAGCTCGAAGCAGTGCGCCGCTTTGCCGCCGACTCGCATTTCGGCGTGCGCGAGATCGCATGGATGGCGGTGCGCGACGCGGTCATCGCATCGCTGGACGAAGCGCTTTCACTGCTGCAGCCATGGGTGTCCGATGCCGATCCGAACATCCGCCGCTTTGCCAGCGAACTCACGCGTCCGCGCGGCGTGTGGTGCGCGCAGATCGAGGCGCTCAAGGCCGAGCCCTGGCGTGCCCTGCCGTTGATCGAGCCGCTGCGGGCCGACGGCAGCCGCTATGTGCAGAACTCGGTGGCGAACTGGCTCAACGACGCGAGCAAGACGCAAGGGGAATGGGTCGAGAAGCTCTGCAGGCGCTGGGTCTCGGAGTCGGACACCGACGCGACGCGGTACATCGCGAAACGAGCCTCGCGGACGCTCTCCAAGGGCCCATGAAAAAAGCCCGGCATTGCCGGGCTTTTTGCTGGAAGAGGGCGGCTTACGCGTAGTCCGCCAGTGCTTTCTTCATCTTCTTCATCGCAGCGACTTCGATCTGGCGAATGCGCTCGGCGCTCACGCCATATACCGCAGCCAGGTCGTGCAGGGTCATGCCGCCCGAGCCGTCATCGTTGACCTTGAGCCAGCGTTCTTCCACGATGCGGCGGCTGCGGTCGTCCAGCGCTTCGAGCGCGGTTGCGATGCCGTCGCTCGACAGGCGGTCGCGCTGCTGTGATTCGAGCAGGGCGGTCGGTTCCTGCGTGGCGTCGGCCAGGTAAGCGATCGGGCCGAAGGCTTCGTCGCCGTCGTCCGACGGACCCGGATCGAGCAGTACGTCGCCGCCCGACAGGCGGGTTTCCATCTCGAGCACTTCTTCCGGCTTGACGTTCAGCCGGGTCGCCATCTGCGACACCTCGTCGGGGCTTAGCGTGTCGCGGTGCGTGCCGTTGTCGGACGCGGCCAAGTCGGCCTTGAAGCCCTGCTTCATCGAGCGCAGGTTGAAGAACAGCTTGCGCTGAGCCTTGGTCGTCGCGACCTTGACCATGCGCCAGTTCTTCAGGATGTACTCGTGAATCTCGGCCTTGATCCAGTGCATGGCGTAGCTCACCAGCCGCACACCTTGGTCAGGGTCGAAGCGCTTCACGGCCTTCATGAGGCCGACATTGCCTTCCTGGATCAGGTCGCCGTGCGGCAGCCCGTAGCCCAGGTACTGGCGGGAAATGGAAACCACGAGGCGCAGGTGCGACAGGATCAGCGCACCTGCGGCGTCGAGGTCATTCTGGTCGCGCAGCTTGCGTGCGAAGCCCTGCTCTTCTTCGAGCGTGAGCAGCGGCAGGCGGTTGGCGGCCGAAATATAAGCATCCAGGTTGCCCAGCGGGGGGACCATCGACCATGGATTGGCGACGGCCAGCTGGTTGGCAGAGACTCCAGACAGCGTTGTCATCAGGGGAAACTCCTTTGTGTTGGCCATATTAGCACTCGGTTAGAGGGAGTGCTAAACCAAGGGTTCCCTTGAGTTTTTATCGTGTTGATAGCCAAAGACTACCAGCGTACGCCCATCTTCAGGAAAAGCTTCGACAAAACGAACAGCGGGCCGACCCAAAGATATTGGATGTCTTCGAAGAACGATGGTTTCTTGCCTTCGATCTTGTGGCCCACGAACTGGAATATCCAGGCCACAACAAAGATAGCGGCTGAAACCGGCAAAACAAGCCCACCCATCGCATGCACCAGCGCCAGGGCCAGCGCGGTGAGCACCAGCATCGTCACCAAGAAGGCCGGTGCGCGCAGCAGTGCGTAATAAACAAGGCTCGCTGCCACGAAAACATAGGCCACCCATGGGTGAATCGCGAAAAGCAGCCCGACGATGCTCAGCATGATGGCCGGAATGGCGATGTAGTGGATCAGCTCATTGGTCGGGTTGCGGTGGCTTTCCTCGTAGTGGGCGAGCAGCCGGTCGACCTTGCGGTCGCTTGATGCCAACGGGGCGGAAGCGGTGTGCATCATGGTGAGTCTCCTGAAGAAGCGCCGTTCGATGCGGCGAGAGTTCGATGGTGCCCACCGCGCTCGCGGATGGCAAGTGTGGCAAGCATCCGCAAATGCTACTGAAAAAGTAGCAATTCCGGCCCGGTGGGCGCACCGCGCCATGACTTAGGGCACTGTCGCAGGCCCTTTGCCCCGCTAAGATCAAACGCGTGACTCCCTTCGATTCTTCTTCCACGCCTCCGCCAGAGACAGGGGGGGCGGGTCTTCCGGTTCGTGCTCCGACTGCGATTCTGGTCGTGGACGACCACGACCTGCTCCGCCTGGGGGTCTGTGCGCTGGTGCAAGCGCAGGCCAGTTCTTCGGGCGGCCGCATCGAGGTCTTCGAGGCCGGCAACGTCACCGACGCCCTCGCGCTGTACGAGGCCCATCAGTCCGCCATTGGCCTCGTGCTGCTCGACCTTGCGCTGCCCGACACCCACGGATTGAGCGGCCTGGCCGAGTTTCGGCTGCGCTTTCCGGCGGCGCGCATCGTGGTGCTGTCCGGCACGGGCAACAGTTCGCTGGCGCAGGGCGTGCTCGCATTGGGTGCCAGTGCTTTTCTTCCCAAGTCGGCCGACCTGAAAGAGGTGGTGAGCTTCATCCGCGCCTGCGGCCTGCTGGATCCCGACGCTGCCGACAACCCGCCGCCCACCGTGCCGAAGGCGCTCACCGGCTATGCCGAGTTCGCCCATGCCAGCGCGTGGCAGGAGCTCACGCCGCGCCAGATGCAGGTGCTGCAGTGGGTGCTCGAGGGCAAGGCCAACAAGGAAATCGCCCAGCTCGCCAACCTGAGCGAGGGCACGGTGAAGAACCACGTCTCGACCATCCTGCTGCTGTTCGGCATGCGCTCGCGCGCTCAGTTGATCAGCACCTTGCACTGAGCTGCTGAGCAACCGGCCGTGGCGTCCAGCGACCCGTCCGCCGACCACACCCTCGGCCAGCGGGTGCTGCGCGAGCACGTTGCCTCTGTCTACGACACCTATATCGTCTCGACGCTGACCCATATGGCGTTCGTGGTGGTGTTCGGCTGCATCATCTATTCGCAGCTACGCAACCTGAGCCTGTTGTTCTGGATCGGCGGCCTGGTGATTGCCGACATCTACGTCTTCTTCACGCCGCGCTGGACCCCGCTGCGCCCTGCGCGGGAAAGCGCGTACTGGGCACGCAAGATCTCCCGCATGGTCACGCTGGTCAGCATGATCACGGCGGTGGTGCCCTGGCTCATCGTGCCCTACGACAACCTGCCGATGACCTCGCTGCTGATGGCGGTGATCGTGGGCAGCTGCGCCCGGGCGGCGCAGTCGCTCTGGCCGCTGAAGTCGGCACTCTTCGGCTACACGCTCCCGATGTCGCTGGGCCTGATCACCGCGCTGGCATGGCAGGGCGATGGCCTTCATCTTTTCCTGGCGGCGGCCGGCGCGGCCTACCTGCTGCTGACGCTGCGCGCGGGCATCGGCCAGCACAGGCTGCTGACCGAATCGCTCATGCTGCGCTTCGAGAACGAGGCCCTCGCCGCGCGCCTGGGCGAGCAGATCGCCGCAACCGAGCGCGCCAGCGAAGAGAAAACGCGCTTCCTCGGCACCGCCAGCCACGACCTGCGCCAGCCGCTGCACGCCATCGCACTTTTCGGCGCCGCCCTCGAGAACGAACTGCGCGACCGCCCCGAGGGCCGCAATGCCGAGCGCCTGATGCGGGCGGTGAATGCGCTCGGTGCCTCGCTGGACACCATGCTCGACGTCTCGCGGCTCGATGCGGGCGTGATCACGCCGGTGCCGCAGCCGGTGCAGCTGGACGCGCTGTTCCTGCCGCTCAACCACACCTTCTCGGCGCGCGCCGAGCAGAAACAGCTGCAGCTGCGCGTGCGCGCCAGCGGCCTGTGGGTGCACAGCGATCCGCAACTGCTGCACCGCATGCTGTCGAACCTCATGGACAACGCGCTCAAGTACACGGCCCACGGCGGCGTGACGGTGATAGCGCGCGAGCGCGGCGATTCGGTGTGGGTCGAGGTGCGCGACACAGGGATCGGCATCGCCGCCGAGCAGTCGGGGCGCATCTTCGAAGAGTTCTATCAGATCAACAATCCGGGCCGCGACCGCTCCCGGGGCCTGGGCATCGGCCTGTCGATCGTGCAGCGGCTGTCGCGGTTGCTCGGCCATCCGGTGCAGATGCATTCGCGACCGGGGCGGGGAACCCACTTCCGTGTCGTGCTGCCGGCCGCACGTGCGCAGGCCGGCGGGTTGCTGCCTTCTTCCTTTCCATCCGAGACGGCCGACGCATCGCAGCAGGCGCCGCAGCGCAGGGTCGCAGCGCCGCTGCCGGGGCGCGTGCTGCTGTTGGACGACGAACTCGAGATCCGCGAGGCCATGATGGGCCTGCTGCGCTCGCACGCGATCGATGCGCACGCCGTGGCCGACGAGGCCGGTGCTGCCGCAGCCTTGCAAAAAGCGCACGGTGAAGGCCGCCCGTTCGACTTGCTGTTGTGCGACTACCGCCTGGCCGATGGCGTAGACGGCCTCGATGCCGGCCTGCGCCTCAGCCAGGGGCCGGGCGAGGGGCGCGCCGAAATCCCGCTGCTGCTGATCACTGGCGAGACCTCGCCGGCCCGCCTGCAGCGTGTGCGGGAATCGCAGGTGCCGGTGTTGTTCAAGCCGGTCGTGGCGGCCGCGCTGCTCCAGGCGATGGCCGAACTGACCGCAGCGAAGCCGGCTGCCGAGCCGTCGCTGATCGACGTCTGAGAACATTCGTAGTAGTTAAATACCGATCGCCGAATAATCGCTCGTGTAAAGAGCGGTTGGCATGACTTTCGGCACTGGTGAGCGTTCACCCCATCCCGTAACTTCGTGGCATCGAACGGCTTTCGGCCGGTGCAGGCGGGCAGTTTCCGCCTCACGTTGAATCATCGAAAAAACGGAGAAGACCCAGTGAAATTCAAGCTTGCGGCGGTGGCCGTCGCAGTGGCGGCAACGCTTGCCCTGACGGCATGTGGTGGTGGCGCTATCGGACCGAGTACGTCTTTCCCGATGGCGGCGGCGTGATCTACACGAAGGACTTGTCGCAGGCGGCCACTTTCAGCTTCTACGGCCTCGCGCCCCAGGGCAACAGCACGGCCTTCATCCAGCAGGCGAACACCGAAGGCGCCAAGGGCGCGGGCCTCGTCGGCGGCATGGGGTTGCCCAGCGGCTCGATCCAGACGCTCTACTTCACGCCGGTCAATTGCAGCAGCGGGCCGCTGTGCATGCCGGTGTCGCTGTTCGGCCTCTGAGCCAGCCGGACACACCAGACACACACTCGCGCAGAGGCAAAAAAATCAGGGAACCAGGGGGAAAGGGAGAAGAGAAGAAGTGAAGAGCGGCCCCGGCGAAAGCGGGGGCCGCTTCTTTTTTTCCAGCGTCTGCCCAGTCAGCCGAGCAGGGCCTGCGCGAATTCGCGCGCGTTGAAGGTCTCGAGGTCTTCGAGCTTTTCCCCCACGCCGATGAAGTAAACCGGGATCGGCCGCTCTCGCGCGATGGCGCACAGCACGCCGCCCTTGGCCGTGCCGTCCAGCTTGGTCACGATCAGGCCGGTGAGGCCCAGTGTCTCGTCGAAGGCCTTGACCTGCGCGAGCGCGTTCTGCCCGGTGTTGCCGTCGATCACCAGCAGCACCTCGTGCGGTGCGCTGGCGTCGGCCTTGGTGACCACGCGCTTGATCTTCTTGAGCTCGTCCATCAGGTGCAGCTGCGTTGGCAGGCGGCCGGCGGTGTCGACCAGCACCACGTCCTTGCCGCGCGCCTTGCCGGCATTCACCGCGTCGAAGCTCACGGCCGAGGGGTCGCCGCCCTCGTTGCTCACGATTTCGACCGTGTTGCGGTCGGCCCAGATCAGCAGTTGCTCCCGCGCCGCGGCCCGGAAGGTGTCGGCGGCCGCCAGCAGCACCGAGGCGCCCTCGGTGGCCAGGTGCTTGGTGAGCTTGCCGATGGAGGTGGTCTTGCCCGCGCCGTTGACGCCCGCCACCATGATGACCGTGGGCGTGAACTGGCCGATGACCAGCGGTTTCTCGAGCGGGCGCAGCAGATCGGCGATGGCTTCGGCCAGCAGCACCTTGACCTGCGCCGCGTCGGTGGCCATCTGGCGCTTGACGCGGACCTTCAGGTCGTCGAGCAGGTACTCGGTGGCCTTGACGCCGGTGTCGGCCATCAGCAGGGCGGATTCGAGCTCTTCGTACAGCGCGTCGTCGATCTGCGCGTTGACGAACACGGCCTGGATGCCGGTGCCCGTTTTGCGCAGGCCGGTCTTGAGCTTGTCGAACCAGCTCTTGCGCTCGGGAGGCGCGGCTGCTTCGATGACGACGGGTGTCGGGGCAGCGACAGGAGCGGGGGCGGCGGGAGGAGGCGCCGGGATGGGCGCAGGCGCGGCAACCGGTGTTGGCGTGGGGGCTGGAGTCGGAGCGGGGGCCGGGGAGGGTGCTGGGGGTGCCGCCGGCGCAGGCGCCGGCTCTTCGGCTGCGGCCTTTCCGCCAAACCAGCTCGAAGGCGAGAACACCGAGCGAGCCGGTGCGGCCTCGGCAACAGGTGCGGGGGCGGCGGGCGTCGGTTCGGCTGGCGGGGGAGGCGCCGGCGCGACCGGGGTTTCGGCAGGCGGTTTTTTCTTGAAGAAACTGAACATCAGGAGCTTTTTACAATCCGACCCATTCTATGAAACACCTCTCGCCACGCAGTACTGCGTCTGGTGCGGTGCTGGCGGTGGCGCTGATGGCGTCCGGGGCCATGCATGCCCAAGCCCAGTCCACGCCGACCCCCGCTTCCACCTCCGCCACCACCGCGGCAGCTCCGGGTCCCCAGCAATTCACCCTCGCGAACGGCATGACGCTGATCGTCCAGCCCGACCGGCGCGCGCCCACCGCGGTGCAGATGGTCTGGGTCCGCGTCGGCTCCATGGACGAGGTCGACGGCACCTCCGGCGTTGCACATGCGCTCGAACACATGATGTTCAAGGGCACCAAGAGCATCAAGCCCGGCGAGTTCTCGCGCCGCGTGGCGCAACTCGGTGGCCAGGAAAACGCCTTCACCACCCGCGACTACACCGGCTACTACCAGCAGATTCCGGTCGGCAGCCTCGAACAGGTGATGAAGCTCGAGTCCGACCGCTTCGCCAACAACCAGTGGCCCGACGACGAGTTCAAGCGCGAGATCGAGGTCGTCAAGGAAGAACGCCGCCTGCGCACCGAAGACCAGCCCCGCGCGCTGCTCGGCGAACAGCAGAACGCCGCCGTCTTCATCGCCTCGCCCTACCACCGCCCGGTGGTCGGCTGGATGAGCGACCTGGACGCGATGACGCCTGACGACGCCCGCGAATTCCACAAGCGCTGGTACGTGCCCGCGAATGCGGTGCTTGTGGTGGCCGGCGATGTCGACGTCGCCAAGGTCCGCGCGCTGGCCGAGAAGTACTACGGCGTCATCCCGTCGCGTGCCGTGCCCACACGCAAGCCGCGCATCGAACCGGTGCAGCGCGGCATCCGCCGCCTCGAATTCAAGGCACCTGCCGAGCAGGCATATGTGTCGCTCGCCTACCGCGTGCCGCAGCTCGCGAACATCGACGACACGAACAGCGATTCGTGGGCGCTCGTGGTGCTCTCGGCCGTGCTCGACGGCTACGCCGGTGCGCGCCTGGACCGCGCGCTCACGCAGGGCCCCGACCGCGTGGCCGATTCCGCCGGCGCCTATTCGGGCTTCATCGGCCGAGGCCCGCAGCTTTTCGTGCTGGACGGCGTGCCTGCCCACGGCAAGAGCGCCGAAGTGGTCGAAGCCGCGCTGCGCGCCCAGGTGGCACGCATCGCCAAGGACGGCGTGGGCGAAGCCGAACTGGCCCGCGTCAAGACCCAATGGGTGGCGAGCGAAACCTACAAGCGCGACTCGGTGATGGCGCAGGCGCGCGAACTGGGCAGCAACTGGATCCAGGGCCTGCCGTTCGACGCGAGCGAACGCATCGTCGCCCGGCTGCAAGCCGTCACCGCAGCCCAGGTGCAGGCCGTGGCTGCCAAATACTTCGGCGACGACCAGCTCACGGTGGCCACGTTGCGTCCCCTGCCGCCCGAAGCCAAGCCCCGTGGCCGCGGCTTCGCGGCACCCGCAGGCGAGATGCGCTGAAAGACAGGTCCGGAATCTCCATGAACACTCTCAAGAAACTGGCGCTGCGCGCCGTGTTTGCCGGCACCGCCGTCCTCGGCCTGACCAGCGCGCAGGCCGCGCTCCCCATCCAGCACTGGGCGCTCCCGAACGGCGCCCGGATCTATCTCGTGTCGACCAACGCGCTGCCGATCGTCGACGTGCAGGTCGACTTCGACGCCGGCAGCCGGCGCGACCCGGCGCCGCAGGCGGGCCTGGCCAGCGCGACGTCGGCGATGGTCGAGAAGGGCGTGCGCGCCGGCAAGAACGGCGAGCCGGCGCTCGACCAGAACGCCCTGGGCGAAGCCTGGGCCGACCTGGGCGCGAGCTTCGACGTGAGCGCGGGCACGGACCGCATGAGCTATTCGCTGCGCACGCTTTCCGATCCGGCGCTGCTCGGCAAGGCCGTCGCGCTGGCCTCGCGCGAACTCGGCGAGCCCTCGTTCCCCGACGACGTGTGGCTGCGCGAGCGCGAACGCATCAACGCTTCCATCAAGGAGGCCAACACCAAGCCCGCGACCATCGCCGGCCGCGCGTTCGCGCAGGCCGTCTACGGCGTGCATCCGTACGGGCAAGAGGTCACCGAGGAAACGTTGGCGCGCATCGACACCGCTGCGATGCGCGAGCGCTACCAACAGCTCATCGTGCCGTGCCGCGCCAAGCTCAGCATCGTGGGCGCGGTCACGCGCGCCGAGGCCGAGTCGATCGCGATCACGCTGATGTCGCGCCTGCCCGCGGCCGACCGCTGCGCGCCGCTGCCCGCCATCGCGCCCGTGGCCGCGCTCGCCGGGCCGAAGGACGAGCGCATCCCGTTCGACTCCGCCCAGGCCCACGTCTTCATCGGCCAGCCCGGCTACCCGCGCAAGGACCCCGACCACTTCGCGCTCACACTCGGCAACTATGTGCTGGGCGGGGGCGGTTTCGTCTCGCGCCTGACCAACGAGGTGCGCGAGAAGCGCGGCCTCACCTACAGCATCTACAGCGGCTTCGCGCCGGGGCTCGATGCGGGCGCCTTCCGCATCGGCTTCCAGACCCGGCCCGACCAGGCCGAGGAGGCCGTGAAGATGTCGCGCGAAGTGCTGGCGAAGTTCGTGGCCGAAGGCCCGACCGAGAGCGAGCTGAAGGCCGCGAAGGACAACCTGATCGGCGGTTTTCCGCTGCTGCTGGACAGCAACCGCAAGCTCATCGGCAACGTCGCCAACATCGCCTGGCACGACCTGCCGCTGGACTATCTCGATACCTGGACCACACGCATGAACGCCGTCACGGCGGCCGACATCAAGGCGGCGTTTGCGCGCAAGCTGCAGCCCGCACGGATGGTGACGGTGGTGGTGGGCGGCAAGTAGCCGCTACGCCAGTGCGTGCGGGCCGCTTGTCGCGGCCGCACGCACCGCCGCGCCGAGCCGCTTGAGCAACTGCGGCGCCGCGCGCGCCTGCTGCCAGTAAAGCGGCACCGGCAGCGTCGAGCCGGGCACCAATTCCACCAGCGCACCTTCGCGGATCGCGTCGGCCACCATGCTGGCCGGATGCATGCCCCAGCCCATGCCCGCGCATGCCGCCTCGACGAACGCGTTCGACGATGGAATCCAGTGCCGCGGCGTCTCGACGTTGCGATGGCAGATGCGGCGTACCCAGCGCGCCTGCAAGCGGTCCTTGCGGTCGAACACCAGGCTGGGCGCGCTCGCCAGCGTTCGCGCGCCGACTCCCTTGGCGAAATGCCGCTTCACGAATTCGGGGCTCGCGGCCGCCACGTAGTGCATCGTGCCCAGCGCCTCGCTGTTGCAGCCGGCCACCGGCTCGGCCAGCGCGGTCACCGCCGCGAGCACGGCGCCGCTGCGCAGGCGCTCGGCCGTGTGGTCCTGGTCGTCCACCGAGAGATCGAGCAGCGCGGCTTCCTCCTGCACGGCGAAGGTCGTGGCCGCGGCCATGAACCAGGTCGCCAGGCTGTCGGCATTGACGGCCACGCGCACCGTGACGTGTTCGTGCGCCTCGCCCCCCATGCCGAGGGCGGGGAGGGCGTCGCGCAGTTCGTGCTCCAGCATGCCCACGCGCTCCACGTGCCGGCACAGCTGCAGGCCCGCTTCGGTGGCGACGCAGGGTTGGCCGCGCACCAGCAGCGCGCCGCCCGTGCGCTCTTCGAGCAGCTTCACGCGCTGCGAGACGGCCGAGGGCGTGACATTCAACGCGCGCGCGGCGCGCTCGAAACTGCCTTCGCGCACGACGGCAGCCAGGGCATTGAGGGCGGCGTAGTCGAGCATCTTGATTTAGCCAAACTGAATTGAAGTTAAGAGGTTTAGTTTGAATTAATACCTGACGCGCGGCAAGCTTGGGCCCATGTCTGCCGAATTCGCCACCACCGCTTTCTTCCACGGGCTCTTCATGAGCCTGGTGCTCATCGTCGCCATCGGCGCCCAGAACGCCTATGTGCTGCGACAGGGATTGCGGCGCGAGCATGTGAGCGCCGTGGTGCTGTTCTGTGCGGCCAGCGACGCTGTGCTGATCGGCGCCGGCGTGGCCGGCATGGCCGAGGCGCTGAGGGGCCGGCCGATGCTTGCGACGGTGCTCGCGGGGCTCGGCGCGGCGTTCCTGTGTGCGTACGGTTTGCGCGCGCTCTGGCGTTCGCGCCAGCCCGGCGCCCTGCAGGCGACGGCGCAGGGCGTTTCGCTCTCGCGCGCGGCCGTGGTGGCGCAGGCGGCGGGCTTCACGCTGCTGAACCCGCATGTCTACCTGGACACGGTGCTGCTCGTAGGCAGCGCGGGCGCGCAGTACGCAGGCTCGCTCAAGGTCTGGTTCGTCGCGGGCGCCTCGATGGCCAGCGTGCTGTGGTTCACCGCGTTGGGCTTCGGCGCGCGGTTGCTCGCGCCTGTGTTCGCGCGTCCGCGCGCCTGGCAGATGCTCGACGCGCTGATCGGCGGCACCATGCTCGTGCTGGCCGCGATGCTGGCGCGGCGTGCCTTGACGGGCGCCTGAGCGGCCGGTCGCCGATGCCGCGGCGTTAAGCTCGCCGCATGCCCCAGAAGAAAGCCGCCGCAGCCCCCCGTCCGCCCGCAGCCAAGCGCCCTGCGCGCCCAGCGCGACCCAGCGAGGTCCGCATCATCGGCGGGCAATGGAAGCGCACCCGTCTCGCGGTGGCCGACAAGCCGGGCCTGCGCCCCACGCCCGACCGCGTGCGCGAGACGCTCTTCAACTGGCTCGCGAGCCTGGCGGGCGCGGGCGGTGGCGAACTGCCGGGCTGGCATTGCATCGACGCCTTCGCGGGCACCGGTGCGCTCGGCCTGGAGGCGGCTTCACGCGGCGCGGCCAACGTGCTGCTGTGCGAGCAGGATGCGGGTCTGGTCGCGCAACTGCAGGCCGCGAAAACCAAGCTGTCGGCCGAGGCCGTGCGCATCGAGCGCGGCAACGGCGTCACGGCGCTGGAGCGCACGACCGCGGGCAGCCTGCACGCCGTCTTTCTCGATCCGCCCTTTGACAGCACTGCGCTCTACGAGCCTGCCCTGCGCGCCGCGGCGCGCGCGCTGCGCCCCGGCGGCGTCGTTTATCTCGAAGCCCCGCGCCAATGGAACGACGAGGAACTGGCAGCCTTCGGCCTCGCAAGCTTTCGTTACCTGAAAGCCGGTGCGGTGCATGCGCACCTGTTGCGGCTGGCCTCGGAGGGGACTGCATAATCCGCCGAACAAGCCGCACCGGCTGCATGAGGAACAAGCAACCATGGCCAGCAACGTCATCGCGGTTTATCCGGGCACATTCGATCCCATCACCCTCGGTCACGAGGACGTGGTGCGCCGTGCAACCCAACTCTTCTCCAAGGTGATCGTCGCCGTCGCGGCGGGCCATCACAAGAAGGCGCTGTTCACCCTGCAGGAGCGCATGGACATGGCCCGCGAGGCCGTCAAGCCCTACAGCGACCAGGTCACCGTCGAGAGCTTTTCGGGGCTCCTGCGCGACTTCGTGGTGGCGCGCGGCGGCAAGGCCATGGTGCGGGGCCTGCGCGCCGTGACCGACTTCGACTACGAATTCCAGCTCGCCGGCATGAATCGCTCGCTGATGCCGGATGTCGAGACCGTGTTCCTCACGCCCAGCGACAAGTACCAGTTCATCTCCAGCACCTTCGTGCGCGAGATCGCCATGCTCGGCGGCGAGGTCAACAAGTTCGTCTCGCCGAACGTCGAGCACATGCTGGCGGCGAAAGTTCGCAGCCTCGGCCGTGAATAAACCGCGATGAGCGGCTTGCCGCCACCCCGCCTGCATCTGCTCGGGGATGCAGCGCTCCTGTGCGAGCTGCCGGCGCCGGCCACGCTGGTGCAGCAGCAGCGCATCTGGGCGCTGGCCGCCGAAGCCCGCGAATGGCCCGGCGTCGGCGAAGTGCTGCCGGGCATGAACAACCTCACGCTGACCTTCGATCCGACCGCGATCGAACTCGATGCACTCACCGCGCAGGTACTCGAAGCCTGGCCGAAGCTTTCTGCCAAGGCCGTCGAAGGCCGGCTGGTCGAGATCCCCGTTGCCTATGGCGGCGAGCACGGACCTGACCTCGGCGACGTCGCGGCCCACACCGGCCTCACGCCGGCGGAAGTCGTGCGGCGCCACAGCGCGGGTGAGTACGTGGTGTACCTGCTCGGATTTCTCCCTGGCTTCGCCTTCATGGGCGGCCTTGCCCCCGAACTTGCCACGCCCCGCCGCGCGGAGCCGCGCACCGCGGTGCCCGCGCGCTCGGTCGGCATCGGCGGCGAACAGACCGGCATCTATCCGCTGGTGTCGCCGGGCGGCTGGCAGCTCATCGGCCGCACGTCGCTCGAGATGTTCGACCCGACGGCCGGGTCGCCCACCCTGCTGCGTCCGGGAGACCGCGTGCGCTTCGTCGTCGAGAGCGTGCAGACATGATCGTCGTCCAGAAGCCCGGCCTGCTGGCCTCGGTGCAAGACCTCGGGCGGCACGGCCATCGCCAACTGGGCATCTGTCCCGGCGGCGCGCTCGACGTGCTGGCGCTCACGCTCGCGAACCGGCTGGTCGGCAATGTGGATGGCGCCGCGGGCCTCGAACTCACGATGGGCGGCTGCGAAGTGCGCTTCGAGACCGACACGCGCATTGCGCTCGCCGGTGATGACTTCAGCGCGCAGCTCGACGGCATGCCGCTCTGGCCCTGCTGGAGCGTGCCGGTGGCGGCGGGGCAGGTGCTCAAGCTCCAGGGCGCGAACGCGTCTGGCGCGAAAAAGACGGGCCTGCGCAGCTGGCTCGCGATTGCGGGCGGCATCGACGTGGCGCCCATGCTCGGCTCGCGCAGCACCGACCTCAAGGCCGGCTTCGGCGGCCACGAAGGCCGGGCCCTGCGCAAGGGCGACAAGCTGCCGCTGGGCCCGTCGCGGCTCGACGCCGCACAGCGCGCACGCAAGCCCTTCGGCCTGCGCGGCCCCGACTGGGGCCCCGAAGAAGCCGACGGCGCTATCGCCCTGCGCGTGCTGCCCGGTCCCGAATTCGAACAGTTCACGCTCGCCGCGCGCGAGGTGCTGTGGGGCGAGCGCTGGCGCATCACCTCGCAGAGCAACCGCATGGGCAGCCGGCTCGCGGGCGCCGAACTCAAGCGCAAACGCGCGGGGGACATGCTCTCCTCGGGCGTGATTCCCGGCACGATCCAGGTGCCGCCCTCGGGCCAGCCGATCATCCTGATGGGCGATGCGCAGACCACAGGCGGCTATCCGCGCATCGGCGTGGTGATTCGCGCCGACCTCTGGAAGCTCGCGCAG
>Ga0157370_10002649_pt1 | contig 21493 bp, 17 predicted proteins | sample C35metaG_FD_113463 | JGI IMG/M metagenome (GOLD analysis project Ga0157370, IMG submission 113463) | Corn rhizosphere microbial communities from Kellogg Biological Station, Michigan, USA - C3-5 metaG | ecosystem: Host-associated > Plants > Roots > Rhizosphere > Soil | place: USA: Michigan...
AATAATTACATCATCAAAGTCATCACCACCTAAGTGCGTATCACCATTTGTAGACAATACTTCAAAAACGCCATCTCCTAGATCCAGGATAGAAACGTCAAACGTACCACCACCTAAATCGTAAACTGCGATTTTTTGATCTTTGTGAGCTTTATCCATACCGTAAGCCAAAGCTGCTGCTGTAGGCTCGTTGATGATTCTTTCCACTTTAAGACCAGCGATTTCACCAGCCTCTTTCGTAGCTTGTCTCTGAGCATCGTTAAAGTAAGCCGGAACAGTGATTACCGCTCTTGTTAATTCTTGTCCAAGATAATCTTCAGCAGTTTTCTTCATTTTCTGAAGAATCATTGCAGAGATCTCTTGTGGTGTATATTCTCTGTCGTCGATTTTTACTTTTACCGTATCATTTGGTCCGCTTACAACCGCGTAAGGCACTCTTGAAACTTCAGAAGCATCATCTTTAAAATGTGTTCCGATGAATCTTTTGATTGAATATACCGTTTTTGTAGGATTCGTAACAGCCTGTCTTTTTGCAGGATCTCCTACTTTTCTTTCACCATCTTCTATGAACGCTACGATAGAAGGCGTCGTTCTTTTTCCTTCTGCATTAGGGATAACTACAGCATCTTTACCTTCCATTACTGCAACGCAGGAGTTGGTTGTACCTAAGTCAATTCCGATTATTTTACTCATTGTTTTATATGTTATTTTTTGTTATTATTAATATTTACAATGAGCAATTCTCAATATTTGTACCACGTCAAAAAAAGTGACAAATTGTCATTAACAAAAAAACTCCGCCTTTCGACAGAGTTTCAGATTTATATTTAAATAAAATTATTTCTTGATAAACTTCATTGATTTCACAAAACCACTTTCGTTATAAGTTCTGACATAGTAAGTCCCTACAGGAAGATTTTTCACATCAATTTTATCAGTTTCATTAGCAACAGTCGCTTTTTTAACCAGTTTTCCATCATTAGCAAAAATTTCAACTTCGTTGATTTTAACTAATGGAGAAGCAATCGAAATATAGTTAACAGCCGGATTTGGGAAAAGGTTGATTGAGTTTGATTTCTCTACATCATTAACAGCCAAAAAAGTACAAGCGTTAGAATTTAAAAGACTTGCTCTTGGACCAGACATTGTATTTTGAGCAATTGTTTTTTGATCATTTGTGAACAACCCCATTACTGAATCATTTGTATAGTCCATATAATTCATAAACATAGCTCCCGCTGTTGTACTAACACAAGTATATGTATTATTCCCTATAGCAGGTTTGTTAAAATAAGGATAATAAGTTGCTGGGGTATCTGCGCAAAAATCACTCCAACCCGTAGTCCCACAAACCGATTTAATGGGTGAATCACCGTAATCTGCTTCTCCCCAAATATGTTCAAGCCCAAAATAATGACCAATCTCGTGTGTTGCTGTTCTACCTTTGTTATACGGAGAAACAACAGTCCCAGTATTCCCAAAATACTGATAACCAATGCAAAGCCCATCATAAGCAGCACCAGCAGCATCTGGTAAATAAGCCCAGCCTAACAGATCCTGGTCTGTAAATGCACCAACCCAAATATTAAGATATTTTGTAGGATCCCAAGCCAGCGCACCAGCAGTTTTGTAGTAATTAGTATCAAAATTAAAACTTGATGCTACAGATTTTCTTTCAATACCAGTGGTGGTTGCACCAGTCGGTGTCTTAGTTGCCATACAGAAAGCTAATTCCATATCCGCTGCAAGAGGTTTAAAAGCTGTCGGAACATTAGTATTAAAATCAGCGTTCAGTTTTCTAAAATCATCATTTAAGATTTTAATTTGAGAAGCAATTTGTGCATCTGTAATATTTTGCGTAGCATTTTTATACAAAACATGCACAACAACCGGAATTGTTACAACGCCCTCTTTCTTAGATAATTTATAGTCATTATTGACCAAATAATCTTTCAAAGCTTCTCTGTTTGCTTTTGCCAGTGGGTTGGCTGCAAAAAATTCTGCCATTTTCTTATCTGTCCCACAAGTTCTTTGTCCATAAGTACTCAAGAAAAAAGCACCTGACAGTAGTAATAAAAATTTCTTCATATTTTTCAAAATTAATTAAAGGGTTGCAAATCTATATTTTTTTTCAACATGTTTTACAAATTTTACTAAATATTTTAAAATAAATTATTCAATCCGCAACAAAACCTTATGGTTACTATATTTAAAAATTAGTTTACACTTCTGAAACATACAGCCACCAAAGAACATTGTAGTTTACAAACCCAAATTAATACAATGAATTTTACTAATTTTGAGATCATCAAAACTTCATTAATGCCACAAGAATTTAATCCGCGTGATGTCACCTGGCTCGGTTTCAACGCCCGGGTTCTCCAGGAAGCGATGGACAAAAGCGTTCCTATACATTTGAGAATCCGATTTTTAGGAATTTTCTCCAATAATCTTGACGAATTTTTCCGGGTAAGAGTTGCAGGATTAAAACGTGCAATGGATTTCAAACAAAAGGTTCTGAGCGAATCTTTTTATGATGCACCTTCAAAAATTTTACAAAAAATAAACAAGCTTGTCATCCACCAGCAAGAGGATTTTGACAAAACTTGGAAGGATGTTCAGCGCGAAATGGCGAAAGAAAAGGTTTTTATAAAAGACCACAAACATCTTACTGCCGCTCAAAAAGAATTTGTTGTTAAATATTTTGACGAAGAAGTAGAAAGTAATGTCATCCCTGTTCTTCTTCACGACAATAAACCTATGCCTTATCTTCGGGAAAAAAGTCTTTTCATTGGTATTGCGATGCGCAGAAAAGAATGGCAATATGAGAGTCAATATGCTATTATTGAAGTTCCCGTAACCGCTAACGGAAGATTCGTTTTGCTCCCGACAGAAAATCCCGAGCAGAAAGATGTGATGCTTCTGGAAGATGTCATTATTTATAATCTTCCGCACATCTTCTCTTATTTTGGTTATGATGAATTTACGGCACATTGTTTCAAAGTGACAAAAGATGCCGAATTTGACTTAGATAATGATATCAAGACAACATTAGCCGACAAGATAGAAAAAGGTGTAAAAAGCAGGAGAAAAGGTAAGCCAACACGTTTTGTCTTTGATAAAGAAATAGATAAAGCATTGCTTGAATTCCTAATCAAAAAATTAAATCTTACTAAAAAAGACAGTATCATTCCGGGACAAAAAATTCATAACTTCAGGCATTTTATGGATTTTCCTGATGTGTTTAAAGCTTATGAAAAGCCTGTAGAAAGAACATCCTTTATGCACCCTGAATTTGCTAACAAGCAAAGAGTGACAGATGTTATTATCAAAAAAGATGTTCTGTTGACTTTCCCTTATCACTCTTATGATTCCGTGATCGATCTTTTGAGAGAAGCGGCAATGGATCCTGATGTGAAATCAATTCAGATTACCGCGTACAGGTTGGCATCAAGTTCCAAAATTGTAAATGCGCTGATCAATGCTGTAAGAAACGGAAAAGAAGTCACAGTAATGCTGGAATTACGAGCGAGGTTTGATGAAGAGTCCAATCTGATGTGGAAGGACAAGCTGGAAATGGAAGGTGTAAAGGTTCTTCTCGGAATTCCAAACAGAAAAGTGCACGCAAAGTTGTGTGTGATTAAAAAGAGAGTTCATAATAAGACTATTCAGTACGGTTTTGTCAGTACAGGAAACTTTAATGAGAAAACGGCAAAAATCTATGGAGATCATCTTGTAATGACTTCCAATAGAGCAATAATGGCAGATATTAATAAAATATTTTCTGCACTCAACAAACCGAAAATTGACCCGACAATTACCTTGAAAAGCTGTAAAAGTCTGATGGTTTGTCCGGAGTTTATGCGGGAAAAAATAATTGCTCACATAGATAAAGAAATTGAAGAAGCCAAAGCCGGAAGAAAGGCCGAAATGATCATCAAAGTCAATTCTCTGAGTGACAGAACACTCATTAAAAAACTATACGAAGCTGCAGAAGCCGGTGTCAACACAAAAATGATCGTCCGCGGGATCTATTGCGCCGTAAATCAGAAAGAATTCAAGAAAAAAATCTATGCGATAAGTATTGTGGATGAATATCTGGAACACGCCAGAGTGATGTATTTCTATAACAAAGGCGTAGAAAACATGTACATCTCTTCCGCCGACTGGATGACGAGAAACCTGGATTACAGAATTGAGGCAGCAACACCAATTTTACAGAAAAACCTGAAAAAAGAATTGAAAACACTTCTCGATCTACAGCTTGATGATAATGTAAAATCCAGAATTCTCGACAAGAATATGAGAAACGAATATGTTGAAACTAGCAAGACCGATCAAAAAAGATCACAAATCGAGACTTATAATTTTCTTAAAAATCAGAAATATTAAATATTTACATTAAATTTAATCCTTAATTAAGTCCAAATGATAATCGCCGCCATAGATATAGGAAGTAATGCTGCACGTTTGCTCATCAATGAAGTGAAGGAGACCAATGGCAAAACAGAATTCACCAAACTGAATCTTCTGAGAATTCCACTCAGATTGGGTTTTGATGTTTTCAGCAAAGGGGAAATTGGTCCGGAAAGAAAGCAGATGGTCATCAACACCATGAAGATCTTCAGCCAGCTGATGGAGATGTACAAAGTGGAACATTACCGGGCGTGTGCCACAAGTGCGATGCGGGATGCCAAAAACGGACAGGAAATCATTGATATCGTAAGGGAACAGGCTGACATTAATATAGAAATCATCACCGGAGATGAAGAAGCAACGTTGATCTATGAAAATCACGTGGCGGAAGGATTGGACAAAGATTTTGCTTATCTGTATGTAGATGTTGGCGGTGGTTCTACAGAGCTCACTTTCTATGAAAACGATGAAATGCAATACGAGCATTCCTTCAACATCGGGACAATTCGCCTCTTGAATGGATTGGTTACACCAACAATTTGGGACGATATGAAAGATGAAATCCAAGACAAAATCAAAAGCAAAAAAACGGTTGTAGCCATTGGTTCCGGCGGGAATATCAACAAGATATTTTCAATGAGTAAGACCAAAGATGGCAAACCGATGCCTGTTTCTGTGATCAAGAAATATCTGAAAGAAATGGAAAAGCTTTCCGTAGAAGAAAGAATGCAACTCTATCAGATCCGTGAAGACCGTGCAGACGTTATCGTTCCGGCTTTGCAAATCTTTAATAATGTGATGACCTGGGCAGAAATCAAACATATTTATGTTCCAAAGATCTCTGTTGCAGACGGTCTGGTTCACAGCATTTATACGAAAGTTACAGAAGGAAAATAAGGGCATGCAAGATGCGGAACTTTTCGCTTCAGATCAATTATCTTAATAATAACTGTTGATTAATTTTCATTTCAAATCTTATAAAAACAACCATTTTTAAAGGGATTATTAAACATTACTTAAAGTTCATTTAAAGTTCCCGGACAGGATATTTTTTCATCTTTACGCCAATCTAAAATAAAAGTAAAAATGAAAAACAAATACCTTTTCAGAGGTCTTTTGCCGATTGCCGCGTTATTTCACGGCCTTGCTTCGGGACAAACTTTGGTTCACTACTGGAACTTCAACAACAACGCTTCCGTTGCAGCCATCACAACTCCAACCTCAACACTTTTGAATGGTTCCATCACTGCTGTTTCCACAGGAACAGGCTCTACAGATACTTTCATAGATTTTGCGGGAGGAACGGGACAAAACTTCAATGTTGATAATCTGAATGCAAGAAACGGTGATGCTTCCGGAACACATTTGCGATATAATTATCCAATCAATGGTAATGTGCAATTCAATTTGCCAACAACCGGATATAATAATGTTGTGATAAAATTCACAACAAGACGGTCAGGATCTGGGGCAGGAACACAAACCTGGTCTTATTCTACAAATGGAACTACTTTCACACAATACCAAACGGTAACTTCCCAGGATGCAAATCCGCAATTAATCACATTTGATTTCTCAAGTATTTCAGGTGTTGCAAATAATCCCAATTTCAAATTAAAAGTTGAGTTTTCTACAGGCGCAGGCGGAAATGTTGGAAATAACCGTTTTGATAATTTTACAGTGGATGCAAACCCGATTTCAGGCGCAGACACAACCGCTCCAACAGTCACTTATTCACCAGCTAATAATGTGAACAACGCTTCTACAACAGCAAATCCGACCATTACATTTAATGAAGATGTAAGACTAATTGACAATTCTGCCATTACAGATTCAAATGCTCAGAATTTGGTTGAATTAAGATTAAATAATGCTACAGGAAATACAGCTCCTTTCACAACAACTTTCAGTAATAATAAAATTACGGTGATACCTACAGCCGGACTGATTCCAAATCAAGCTTATTATTTAGCTTTAAAGCCGAATACAGTTGAAGACACAAGTGATAATGCAATTACTTCTGCAACCTCATCCAATTTTACAACGGCCGGAACAAGCATTTCTTTAGATAAGACTTTTATTAAGGTTAATGAAAATGCGGGAACTTTAGCATTCAAAATTAATGTAACAAATCCTTCGACTGCAACCGTAAATTTGGTTGTGAAAGCTGCGCCTTTCAGTACAGCAAACAGCAGTGATTTTACTTTATCAAATCAGACAATTAATATTACGCCATCTACTACAAGTGTTACTGTAAACATTCCGATTATTGATGATACAATGGCAGAGCAGCAGGCAGAATATTTTGTTCTAACTCTTGAAAATCCGGTTGGCGCAACAATCTCCGGCGAAGCTTTATCCACAATTTATATTGTTGACAATGACAAACAAGCGCCGGTTGCATCCAAACAAATTGAATTAAATTATTTAGGCTTTTTCGATCCTTCCGGAAACAATAACAGTTCAACTGAGATTGTGGTTCACGATCCAACAACGCAAAGACTTTTCACGATCAGTTCTTTGACAGATGTTTTTGATATTATTGATTTCAGTAATCCAACCAGCCCGAGTGTCATCAAAACTGTTAACATGTTGCCTTACGGCGGAATCACAAGTGTAGCTGTGAAAAACGGAATCATCGCAGTTGCTTCTCCAAACGGAACCAATGCACAACAAAATGGTTCAGTTGTCTTCTTTGACATTGATGGTAATTTCCTGAAACAAGTGACTGTTGGCGTTTTGCCAGATATGATCACTTTCACACCAGACGGAACAAAAGTGATGACTGCCAACGAAGGTGAACCGAACGATGCTTACACAGTAGATCCTGAAGGTTCTATCAGCATTATCGATATCACCGGAGGAATCTCAAATCTTTTGCAATCGAATGTGACGACACTTTCCTTTGCTGGTTTCAACGGTCAGGAAGCAGCTTTGGCAGCATCCGGCGTGAGAAAAGTAAAATCTACCAGCACATTTGCTCAGGATCTTGAACCTGAATATATTGCCATCAGCGCAGACAGTCAAAAAGCCTGGGTATCTTGCCAGGAAAACAATGCCGTAATTGAGGTTAATTTAGCCACGAAAACTTTAGGAAACATTTGGGGATTAGGGCAAAAAGACATGAGCCTTCCAGGAAATGGTTTCGATGCTTCTGATAATAATGGTGAAATCCTGATCGCAAACTGGCCGGTAAAAGCTTATTACAATCCTGATGCAATGGCTTACCTTAAAGTTGGAAATACAAACTACATCGTAACAGCTAACGAAGGTGATGAGAAAGATCTTGGCGGATTCAGTGAGAGAACCACGGTTGGCGCAAATGGTTACGCATTAGATTCAACAATCTTCCCGAATGCTTCTGTATTAAAAGCAACTCATAACTTAGGAAGATTCCGGGTGACGAGCGTGAACGGAAACACAGACAGTGACAACGAATATGAAGAGATTCATGCTTTAGGAGCAAGATCATTCTCAATCTTCAATGCTGATACGAAAGCCATTGTTTATGACAGCGGCGATCAGTTCGAAAGACACGTTGCCGCCTATCATCCTTTGATCTTCAATGCAGATAATGAGGCTAACGGTGCTAAGAACCGCAGCCGTGCAAAAGGACCAGAACCGGAAGGCGTAACGCTTGGAAATATCAAAGGAAATACTTTCGCCTTTATTACTTTAGAAAGAACTGGCGGCGTAATGGTTTATAACGTAACAGATCCGAATAATGTAACATTTACAGACTACAAACATTCCAGAATGACAACCGCTTACGGAGGCGACAATGGTCCGGAAGGAATCACTTACATTGCTCCAGAAAACTCAGCAACAGGAAAAGGTTACGTAATCGTTGCCAACGAGATCAGCGGTACTTTATCTATGTACGAAGTTGTTCTTTCTCCAACATTAGCAACTGGCGATGTGAAATCTGAAAAAGCGACATTCAACATCTTCCCGAATCCTGTAAATAAAGGAAATACACTTTATTTCAATCAAACTAAAGACTACGAATTATACGATATGTCGGGTAAATTACTTTCTAAAGAAAGCAATGCTCTAACAATTGATACTTCAAAACTTTCTACAGGCGTTTATCTGGTAAAAACTTCAGATGGCGACGTGAAGAGAGTCATTGTAAAATAATCCTTTTCTTTTAAATTTTCTTTTTGAGCCTCGGACATTTCCGGGGCTTTTTGGCTTAGATTGCAATTTGGAATAAAATTAACTTTAAAAGATCGATTTATAATGAAAGTAATTTTTATGTAGTAAATTCGTGCAATCTCAAAATTTCGCATAGGAATAATGAACATTTTAAAAACAAACAGAGTACACTTCCATACTTTTGACTCATTGCGATTTTTATCTTTTTTGCTCGTTTTCTTATATCATTGTGGAATTCCTGAGAGCAATTTTTTACATTATTTCGCTAAAGCTGGCAGAATTGGTGTCTCATTCTTCTTTGTTTTGAGTGGATTTCTGATTACCTATATATTGCTGCTGGAAAAGCTGAATAATCGAAACAGAGTTCCATTGAAGAAGTTTTTTCTAAGGAGAATACTGAGGATTTGGCCACTCTATTATGCGATGGTTTTATTTGCGATCTGTACGCCATTTATTCTTGCTATTTTAAAAATTCCTTATTCCAACGAAGGCTACCAGCCAAATTGGTTCTATACAGTTACTTTTCTGGAGAATTATGTAATGATGTATGAAGACAGGATACCCAATGTCTCCCCTATTCTCGTGATATGGTCGCTCTGTGTAGAAGAACACTTTTATATCATCTGGGGATTGATTTTTTATTTTATTTCCTTCAAACACGTTCCTAAGCTGATTGTGATTAGTATTTTAATTTCAATTATTTCCAGAATAATTTATGAAAAGTACCATATTCCAACACTGGACATTTTTACTAATATTCACTATTTCGCTTTTGGTGCTGTTCCTTCCTATATTTTTGTTTTTCATAAGGGAATTATCGAGAAAACCGAAAAGATATCTGCATTCTACAAATATGCTTTTGCAGTGTTTGTTTTATTATTCATTGTAATGATTACAAATTTCCCGATTATTACAGACCATACAGTCAATTCTGTTGTTTTGGCAGTACTGTTCTCGGTTTTGATTCTGTCAACATTAGGGAAAAAAAATGCTTTCAAAATTTCTGACAACAGCATTATGGCCTGGCTGGGGAAATACACTTATGGGTTATATCTAATACATACAATATGCTACAATTTTTTTATTAAAATAGGATCAGGATTTGAGTTAAATTGGTTTGCCATCCTTATATTATCATTCTTTTCAACTGTTCTATTATCCTATTTATCTTACCATATTTTCGAAAAGCAATTTTTAAAACTTAAAAGATCAGTATGATTATCCGTCTGTCATAATTACCCTACATCAATGCAGGAAAAATTCTGAAGCCGTAGATTTGTTCTATCAAAAAATGAGACTATTATGGAATTAGGAATAGGAATGTTCGGAGATGTTGCTCTGGACACCAAAACCGGAAAATATAGAGATGCCAGCGTAAAACTAAACGAAATCCTGGATCAGGTAAAACTGATGGATCAAGTTGGATTGGACGTTTTTGCAATGGGCGAGCATCACCGTGAAGATTATGCTGTGTCTTCTCCGGAAATTTTATTGGCCGCGGCGGCAAGCATTACCAAAAATATCAAGTTGGCAAGTGGTGTAACTGTATTAAGTTCATCGGAACCAGTGAAGGTGTATGAGGATTTTTCAATGATTGATTTAATCTCAAAAGGACGAGCAGAAATCTTTGTCGGAAGAGGAAGCTTTATAGAATCTTTCCCTTTGTACGGCTATGATCTTCCGGATTACAATCAGCTTTTCGAAGAGAAATTAGATTTATTAATGAAAATCAATAACGAAGAAAATGTAAGCTGGAGCGGAAAACTTCGTGCACCAATGCAAAACCAAACCGTTTATCCAAGAGCGTTCAATGATGGTAAGTTACCAATCTGGATCGCTGTCGGCGGAACTCCGGAATCAGTTTTAAGAGCTGCAAAATTGGGTTTACCATTAATTGTCGCCATCATCGGAGGAATGCCAAGACAGTTCAAAAACCTCATCGAGTTTTACAAACAGGAATACATCAATGCCGACCACGACGAGAGCAAAATGCAGATTGCCATCCATTCCCATACTTTTGTGAGTGATGACCAGAAAGATATTGATCAATATTTTTTCAATTACAAATCCCAGATGGACAGGATTGGCAGAAGCCGAGGATGGGCGCCTTACAGCAAAGATCAATACGAAGGCGGACGAAGCAAAGACGGAGCACTCTTCATCGGAAGTGCCGATGAGGTAGCTGATAAAATATCTGAAATGAAAGAATTATTCGGTTTGACAAGATTCATTGGACATATGGACGTAGGCGATCCAGCACACGACGTGATGATGAAATCGATAGAATTATTCGGAGAGAAAGTAGCGCCGAAAGTGAGATAAAAAGAAAAATCCTGAACCAGAAATTCAGGATTTTTTGTTGTTTTTTTTACAAATTTTGACCTTTGGAAAGCACAATGGATAGAACGTTTGCTGAGGTAGCTAAAACCAACTTGATGTTTTAATAAAAAGGTCTTGATGTTTTTTTAGGATGGTCAAACTATTTTAACTCATATTTATTACCTTCAAAAACAAAAGCTTCGGCATCTTCAGGATAATAATTGACTTGATAATCCTTAACCCTTCTCGAAATTAAATATGGATTGATAACGAAATCTTTGATCTTTTCTTCGTTCTTATGATCCTTCAGCCAAAAAACAATTTGGTCTTTATCCTTCACACTGATGACCTTGTCTTTGTAAAAACTTTGAACAAGAACTTCTTTCTTCTCATAATTATAAGTATTAAATCCAATTCTCAATCCGAAAAATAACAAAACACAAAAGCTGAAACGAAGAAGATATTTGAGATTGAAAATATCTTTAATCAAAAATTTAAGACAATAAATTCCCAAAAACAAAGCACTCATTTCTAGTAAATTAAGTGACATGTTTTTATTCATTAATGATTCGAAGCCGGAAAACCAGTGAATCGCTTTCAGAACATAAAGAATAAAAGCATCAAAAATCTGATAAACCAAAAGATATTTCATTCCAAAAGCAATGGTAATTACCATTACTAAAGACGAAATAATAATCAGTTCCGAAAGCGGAATAATAAGCAGATTCGCAAAGATCGACATAAAAGAAAACTGATGGAAGTAAAAAATCGCTAAAGGCAAAGTCGCAATTTGCGCCGCAAAAGTCATTGCTGTAATACTGTAAACGAAATCTTCAAACCAGTATCTGGGCTTTCTGAACAATTTTTTAATCGGATTCGATAACCACCAAATTCCCAGGACTGCAACATAACTCAGTTGAAATCCGACATCAAATAATTGCTGAGAATCTACAATCAAAAGAATAAAAGCGGACAAGGCTAATGAATGTAAAAGATCCGGTTTCCGCTCTAGTAAAACCATAATATAATAACACGAAATCATCAGGCAACTCCGCATTACCGAACTTCCGTAATCAATGAAAACAGCGAAAGCCCAAATTAAAAAAAGACTTAAAATAATGGAAACACTTCTAAATTTAACCGGAATAATTTGATTGAATGCAAACAAAGTGATCCAGAAAATAATAACCATATGCGAACCCGAAATTGCCAGCAAATGCACCAACCCAGTTTGATTAAAATCTTTCACCGTTTCGGAATCCATTTCTGTTCTGTCCGACAAAATGATTCCCTTCAGGAATTCCTGAATCTTTGGAGAAAGTGGGGATTGATTGATCTTGTTGAGAATCTCGAGACGGGTTTGCCTGATTTTATCCTGAAAGGAGACTTCGGTTTTTTCTGTTTTGAGAATATCATTTGGTAAATAAGCCTGTAAATAAACATCTTGTCTTGCCAGATATTTTTTATAATCAAATTGAAAATCATTATTGATACTTTCCGGCTGATGAATGTAAACTTCTGCATCATAGAAATGATCAAAATCTAATAATTCCTGATCTTTCGGAATACTGAGAACTGTTTTGATTGGAGAAAAACCTTTAATTTCTCTGGATGGAATTGCTAAAACTTCAACAATGTAGCGTCTGTTCTTCTCATTGGAATTTAGTTTTTTTTTAAGCTCGAAGAAGATATTTTCTTTTGAATTAAGTTCTGGAATTTCTGGCTTGTCAGAATTTGATAATTGAACAAATATTCCGATCGAGAAAAAGAAAAAGCCTAAACAATAATATTTGATACGTTGGAAAAATGTTGTTTTAATTAATATCGAAAATAGGGAAATTACCGAAATTATCAGGAGTAAAGTGGAGACGCCCTGACTCATTATCAGGTACTCCTGAAATAGAATGCCGATAATAAAGCATATCAGCAATATCAGTAAAGGTTGTTTTTTCATCGAAGTTCATTTGTGTTTTGTGTGTTTTTTAGTTTTTCAAAATATCATCAACGATTTTCAGATGATGATTTGTGTGAAGCCACAAAAATTTCAAAGTGGTTTTCTTGTCAAAATCCCCTAAAAATGGATGTGTGATGAATGATTTTTCCGGAAGATTTGCTGCAGTGTCTAATCTTTCTTTTGCCAAATTAATCAGTTTCGAAATGCTGTCTTGAGTCGGAATTTCTAATGGAATGAATTGTTTTGGTGCTCTTATTTTTCCTCTCGGAATCAATCCGAAATTCAGGAAAACAAATTTATTGATGCTGAATTTCGGCTTATAATCTTTCGGATTTGTCATCGTCAAGCCCTTCAGACTGGAGTTCAGAATTAGTAACAAATGTTCCAGATGCCAGCCAACAGACGCTTTGGAAACTTTATCATTTGTCACATCAACCTTTGGCAGAAGCGATTCGATTTTCAGTAATTGATCTTTTATATTTTCCATCATTTTGAGTTTACAATAATTTCCGCTGCATTATTACTTGCGCCGCTTCCACCTAGTTTTGACCTTAATATTTCGTAATCATTCAAAACCTGATTACGTTTTTCTGTATTAAGGATTTTATTAAGTTCTTTGACAAGATTATCCTTTGTCAATTCATTTTGAATCAATTCTGTCACAACTTCTTTATCCATAATTAAGTTAACCAGAGAGATATATTTGATATTTTTTATAAGTCTTTTCCCAATTTCGTAAGAGATTCGGCTTCCTTTGTAGCAAACTACTTCGGGAATATTAAGCAGAGCTGTTTCCAGAGTCGCCGTTCCGGATGTTACCAAAGCAGCTTTTGAAGATCTTAAAAGATCGTAAGTTTTGTTGGAAACAAAGTGAACATCAGCATCTACAAACTGTTCGTAGAAATCTTTCTCGAGACTTGGCGCACCGGCAATTACAAACTGATAATCCGTGAAATAGTCTCTTACAGACAACATCAGTTCCAGCATTTTTGTAACTTCCTGTTTTCTGGATCCTGGAAGAAGTGCTATAATTTCTTTTTGATTGAGACTATTTTCTGATTTAAATTTTTGAATATCTATTGGCTGTAAACCTTCTATTGCATCAAGCAACGGATGGCCAACGAAATGAGCATCAACCTGATGTTTTTTGTAAAAATCTTTCTCGAAAGGGAGAATGACCATCATCTCATCCACATATTTTTTGATGGTTTCCACGCGGCCTTCTTTCCACGCCCAAAGTTGTGGCGAAATATAATAAACGACCTTGATTCCCAATTCTTTGGCAAACTTCGCAATCCTCAAATTGAATCCCGGATAATCTACCAAAACCAAAACATCGGGTTTATATTCCTGAATGTCTTTTTTGCAGATTTTTATATTATTAAGAATGGTTTTCAGATTCTGAACAACTTCCAGAAAACCCATAAATGCGAGATCGCGGTAATGCTTTACCAGAGTTCCGCCCTGTTTCTGCATCAGATCGCCGCCCCAGAATCGGAATTCTGCATTCTGGTCTTTAAGTTTGATGGCTTTCATCAGGTTGGAAGCGTGCAGATCGCCGGAAGCTTCGCCTGCAATAATGTAATATTTCAAAGTTTGGATTTTAGATTAATAGAGTTTGGATGATAGATTTTTAAAATTAAGTTTTTTCTGTGAAATCATTAACTTTGAACAAAAATAAATCATTTTGGTTTATTGGGATTGGGAAAGTGCGATTGTTGACAAAATTTGATTGACCGACAAATCCCATAGCCCCGATAGCAGCGGCATCCTTTTTTGTCTTTCTGAAAACGTTCTACGGATGACAAATTGCCAAAGACAAAAAAGATATAGCGGATAGCGGGATTAAGCTCCTGAAAAATATTTAAATTTATAAAATGGAAGAAATCATAAATAAAGTGGCGGGAAGTGGATTGGTAAACTTTGATATTACCGACCTGTATCCGAAGGGGAAAAGAATCGGGATCGACATCAAGGATTTTCTTTGGGAAGGTATGATCCTGAAAGAAAAGGACTTCCGTGAAAAAATAAAAAATATAGATGCGGAACTTTATAGGGATGCATACGTTTATATCTATTGTTCTGAGGATGTGATCATTCCTCTTTGGGCGTATTTCCTAATCACTTCCAAAGTGACAGAAGAGGCAAAAAAAGTGGTTTTCGGAAACCGTGAAGATCTGGAAGTTTTGCTGATGCACAATGCGATACAAACCTTTGATTTTTCTGAGCTGAGAGACAAACGTGTTCTTGTAAAAGGCTGCAGTGATGAGCTGATTCCAAATAATGCATATGTAGAATTGGTGGAACAGCTGAAACCTATTGTAAAGTCTCTAATGTTCGGTGAAGCATGCAGCAATGTTCCTATTTTTAAAAATTAATCTATGACAAAAAAAACTATAACCTTTTTAATTTTTCTTACTTTTTTGATTATTTATTATGCCGGCAGTTTTTCCAAAATATCATTTGGAGATTGTATCGGTTTTGTTCTGGATGTAGAAAAACGGGAGTTTCTTCCTAATTTTATGCCGCTTACGCATTTCCTTTATATAAATACGGCTATTTTTTTTACAAAATTTCTGGGTGCAGACAGTGTATTCGTAATGCGGATGATGTCTGTAATTCCGGCTGCAATTACTGTAAGTTTAGTTTTTGTTTTGATAAAGGAGTTTATTGAAGAAGACTGGATTGCTATAATGTCAACATTCATTTTTGGCTTTTCTTTTACTTTTTGGCGAAGTGCAGAAACAGTGGAGGTTTATACTTTTAATGCGCTTTGGATTATTTTGTTTCTCGTGTATTCGGTGAAATCTTTGAAGAGTAACTCTAAGAATTACATAATCATTGTTGGTATTCTATTAGGATTTAGTCTTTGGGTTCATATTCAGAATATTATGCTGATTCCTGCGTATCTGGTTTTGCTTTATCTATTAAAATCTGACAAAAAAAAAGCGGCAATATCTATAACAGCGTTTATTATCCTTTTTTCATTTATGTTTTTTGTAAACAGTCTTCATAACTTTGAAATGAAATTTATATTTGCTTCAAAAAAAGGACCTTGGGTTCAGGATACTTTTAATCAGAGCTTTATGGATTTGATAAAGGATGTAGTTAAGGCTGTTGCATTTTTGATCTATAATTTTAATATTTTTATCTTGTTCAGTGTTGGTGGAGTCGTTTATTTATATAAAAACTTCAAAACAGAATCACTTTTTCTTTTCACGGCTTCACTTTTTACATTAGGCTTTGCTACTTTTTATGCAGTTTCTGACAACTATGTTTTCTTCATTCCTTTTTATATAGTCTTTACTTTGCTTATTGCTTCGGGGATAAAAAAATTAAGTTCAAAATATGCTGTCAGAAAACTAAGATTTACGCCGGTTTTAATTCCAGTATTTTACATTTGCAGTCTTTATATCGTTTCTTTGACGCCTCAAGGGCAGAAATTCCATAAGGAAAAACTATACAAAGACGGACTCACTTATTATATGCTTCCCTGGCTTCACAACAATATCGGCTGTATAGAATTTACGCTAAGAGACGGACAGACAAAGGATCACATTATAGTCCTGAAAGAATCATCCAGAGAGTTTATACAACTTCGGAAGAAATATCAATCAATGGAAGAAATTAGGAAACTTTAGAAATTTAATAATAAATATCAGCAATAATTTTTATCTTTGATTTGAATCAAAAACATAAATTATGAGTTTATTAGACTTAATTACAGGTAGCACAGGCAACCAGGTTGCAGAACAGGCTGAGAACAAATTCGGGATCAGCAAAAATCAAATCATTGCTCTTTTAATAGTTGCAGCACCTTTGGTAATCAGCTATTTAAAGAAAAAATCAGAAAATTCTGACGAAGCGGACAAACTAAATGCGGCTCTTGAAAAAGATCACGACGGAAGCATTCTTAATAATCCAGCACAAGCACTCGACAGAGAACAGGAAGGAGATTCTATCTTAAGCCACATCTTCGGAGGCGAAAAAGCAAATGTAGAAAACCAACTGTCTCAAAACACAGGAATTTCTATGGACAAAATAGGACCAATCTTAGCAATGTTAGCGCCAGTTATTATGGGTTATATCGGTCAGCAAAAACAAGCTAACAACGTCACTTCTGGTGGTGGATTGGGAGATCTACTTGGTGGAATCCTTGGCGGTTCAGCTCAGGAAGCGCAGGCATCCAACAATCCTTTGAGTGATATTTTGGGAAGCGTACTTGGTGGCGCAACGCAATCTTCAGGCGGCGGATTAGGCGATATTCTTGGAAGCGTTTTAGGAGGAGGAAATCAACAACAGCAATCTCAACAAGGTGGACTCGGCGGATTATTAGGCGGACTTTTCGGAAAATAAATAATCACATAACAAATACAAATCGGGCTCGTAAAATTTACGAGCCCGATTTTTTATTTTTCTTCAGTTTCCTTTGGTTTTTCAGCCTTCGCTTTCGTAGCTTTCGGCTTTGGTTCTGCTTTTTCTTTTGCTGGCTTTTCCGCCACTACTACAGGTTTCGAGGTTTTTCTAAGTCTGGATTTTCCATAACTTCCTCGCGCGATTTTTCCTTTGGTAGATTTTTGGTCTCCTCTTCCCATAATAATTAAATATTTGATTTCCACTAAATTACAACAATTTTCCGAGACTACCAAGAATCAGGGCGTGTCCCTCGCATTGGCGTGTCATCCTGAGGTTCTCGAAGGGCAACCGCTCGGGCCGGGCTATCCGTTACTATCTTTTTTTCCTCAGCTAATTCCATCCGCCAAAAAAGGATATCCACTACTATCCCTCACGCGCTTCGCTAAGATTGAAGGTTTTCAATCAAAAAAAGCTTTCCACATCAATCAAATTAATTCCCATCAAAACATTATCTTTGCACTCGGAAATTGGACGACCAACTGTCTAATCTCTAAAGTCTAACATCTAACATCTAAAAAAATGTTCCGTACACACACAAACGGCGAACTGACGCTGAAAAATCTGAATGAAAAAGTAACACTTTCCGGCTGGGTACAAACCATCCGCGACAAAGGTTTTATGATTTGGATAGATTTGCGAGACCGTTACGGAATCACCCAATTGGTTTTGGACGAGGACAGAACTTCCAAAGAACTTTTGGAAACCGCTAAAAAATTAGGCCGTGAGTTCGTCATCAAAGTTGAAGGAACCGTAATCGAACGTACTTCCAAAAACCCAAAGATTGCAACCGGAGACGTAGAAATCTTAGTTGAAAACCTGACAATCTTAAATGAATCTCAACTTCCACCTTTCACCATCGAAGACGAAACCGACGGTGGCGAAGAATTGAGAATGAAATACAGATACTTAGATATCAGAAGAAATCCCGTAAAAGACAAACTGATTTTCCGTCACAAAATGGCGCAGAAAGTAAGAAATTATCTTTCCGAAGAAGGCTTCATCGAGGTTGAAACGCCTGTTTTGATCAAATCAACGCCGGAAGGTGCAAGAGATTTTGTTGTACCAAGCAGAATGAATCCGGGACAATTTTACGCATTGCCGCAATCGCCACAAACCTTCAAACAATTATTGATGGTCGGCGGAATGGACCGATATTTCCAAATCGTGAAATGTTTCCGTGATGAAGATTTGAGAGCCGACAGACAGCCGGAATTCACCCAAATCGATTGCGAAATGGCATTTGTAGAGCAGGAAGATATTATGAATGTTTTCGAAGGAATGACAAAAGTTCTTTTGAAAGACATCACAGGAAACGAATTTCAGGATTTCCCAAGAATGACTTTCGCTGATGCGATGCAAAAATACGGAAACGACAAACCGGACATCCGTTTCGGAATGGAATTCCACGAACTGAATGACTTAACCAAAGGAAAAGATTTCAAAATATTTGATGACTCAGAATTGGTCGTTGGAATCAATGTTGAAGGCATCGCAGATTACACCAGAAAACAAATCGACGAATTGGTGGATTGGGTAAAACGCCCTCAAATTGGCGCAACTGGATTGGTTTGGATTAAATTCCAGAATGATGGCGTTGTAACTTCGTCTGTCAATAAATTCTATTCTGAAGAAGATTTGAAAAAAATCACAGAAGAATTCGGCGCAAAAGCTGGCGATTTGATTTTCGTAATGTCCGGAAACGCTGACAAAGTGAGAACGCAACTTTCCGCTTTGCGAATGGAACTTGGAAATCGTCTTGGATTGAGAAAAGGAAACGAATTTGCGCCACTTTGGGTTGTAGATTTCCCATTGTTGGAATTTGATGAAGAATCTGAAAGATACCACGCAATGCACCACCCTTTCACGTCTCCGAAAAGCGAAGATTTCCACCTTTTGGAAACCGATCCAGGAAAAGCAAGAGCAAACGCTTACGATTTGGTCTTGAACGGGAACGAAATTGGTGGTGGTTCTATCAGAATTTTTGACAGAGATTTACAATCTAAAATGTTTGACCTTTTAGGATTCTCAAAAGAAGAAGCCGAAGCGCAATTTGGATTCTTGATGAACGCTTTCAAATATGGCGCTCCGCCTCACGGAGGTTTAGCGTTCGGATTTGATAGATTGGTCGCAATCCTCGACGGAAATGAAGTGATTAGAGATTACATCGCTTTCCCAAAAAATAATTCTGGCCGAGATGTGATGATTGATGCGCCGGCGCCAATCCATCAGGAACAGTTGACGGAACTGGAACTTAAACTGGATTTAAAATTATAAATTAAAAGCGATGAAATAATTTCATCGCTTTTTTTATATCACCTAAATTCATTAATTTTCCGTAAATAAATTTGGAGTAAATACCAAAACTTGGTACATTTGATTTTAGAAATAAATTAAAAAGTTATGGCTAAAAATACTTCGATTTTATTAGGCGATTATTTCGACAATTTTATCAATTCACAAATAAAAACGGGAAAATATTCTTCCGCAAGTGAGGTTGTAAGGGCTGCCTTGAGAATGTTTGAACACGAAGAAACCAAGAAATCTGAATTGATTAAAGAACTTAAAAAGGGAGAAAAATCTGGATTTTCTGTAAATTTTAATCGTGAAACTTTTAAACAAAATCTGCATAAAAAATATTCGGCTGAATAATGAATTATAAAGTCAGTAAACAAGCTGAAATTGATTTAGAAAATATTTGGCTTTATACTTTTGAAGAATGGTCGCTGCAACAAGCTGATTATTATTTTGATTTATTGATGAACGAAATCGAATATATTTCTGAAAATCCAAAATCTGGAAAAGATTACAGCAACGTGAGAAAAGGATATTTTCGTTCTAAAATTAAATCTCACTTTATATTTTACAGAATCAATCTTAAAGAAGATGAAATAGAAATTATCAGAATTCTTCATCAACAAATGGATATTGATTCGCATATTTAATGATATTTTAACCGATTTTAAAAAAAAACATTTGTAATTAAATGAAAAAATTTAATTACAGAACTTATAATAAACCTCATAATTTTCAACAATTATGAGGTTTTATTTCATTAAAAAATCAAGTTTAAAAATAATTAAAATTCATTATTTTTACTCAAACACAAATTTTGAATGATGAAATCTCCATTAGAAATATTACAGCAATATTTCGGCTACGACAATTTTCGACTCGAGCAAGCGAACGCTGTTGAAAATGTAATTTCGAAAAAAGACACGTTCGTCTTGATGCCAACTGGCGGTGGAAAATCGCTTTGTTACCAAGTTCCTGCATTGGTTTTGGAAGGAACTGCGATTGTGATTTCGCCGTTGATTGCTTTGATGAAAGACCAAGTTGACGCGTTGCGTGTGAACGGAATTTCTGCTTCGTATATCAATTCTTCGATGTCTGTTTTCGAGCAAAATGAAACTTTAAATAAATTAAAAAACGGTCAACTTAAACTTTTATATGTTGCGCCAGAAAAATTGAGTTTTGATAATGGCACATTTTTAAAGTTGTTGAATGATGTCAATGTTTCCTTATTTGCCGTCGATGAAGCGCATTGTGTTTCGCATTGGGGTCACGATTTCCGTCCGGATTATTTGTTTTTAAATGGAATTAAAAAGCAATTTCCAAAAGTCCCAATCATCGCGTTGACGGCAAGTGCGGACGAAATTACGAGGAAAGATATCATCAAACAACTCAATCTTCAAGAGCCGTTGGTTTTGATTTCTTCTTTCGACAGAGCGAATATCAAATATTTTGTACAGCCAAAACAATCTGTCTTCCAAAATATCATTCAATATCTCAATGAACATCCGAACGATTCGGGAATTATCTACTGTTTATCGAGAAAAGGAACGGAAGAAATGTCTAATAATCTGAGAGAAAATGGCATCAATTCCGCATTTTACCACGCAGGAATTTCTTCCGTGGAAAGAGCGAAAGTTCAGGAAGATTTTTTGAAGGACAAAACACGGGTAATGGTTGCTACGATTGCCTTTGGAATGGGAATCGACAAAAGCAATGTCCGTTTTGTAATGCACGCAGACTTGCCCAAAAACATAGAAAGTTACTACCAGGAAACGGGACGTGCCGGACGAGACGGTTTGCCGAGTGAAGCGATTTTATTTTATTCATTTGCTGATGTGATAAAATTGAGAAGATTTGCAATGATCGAAGGCAACGAAGAGCAATCTGACCTGATGCTTCAAAAACTCCAGCAAATGGCAGACTTTGCCGAGATGCAAA
>Ga0157370_10002650_pt1 | contig 21487 bp, 19 predicted proteins | sample C35metaG_FD_113463 | JGI IMG/M metagenome (GOLD analysis project Ga0157370, IMG submission 113463) | Corn rhizosphere microbial communities from Kellogg Biological Station, Michigan, USA - C3-5 metaG | ecosystem: Host-associated > Plants > Roots > Rhizosphere > Soil | place: USA: Michigan...
ATCAAAGCCACCCCGCGAATCCGCAGCACGCTGTTCTCCGTTGACCCAGAAGCCACTGCCGAAACCCTGGCGGTTTTTCTGGTCGAGACGCTGGCGTCGGTCGATGTGATGGTTCATCAGTTGGTGGATCATCTGGAGGGTGAGTCGCGTTATGCCTTGTTGGGCATTTCAAACAGCATCATGGTGGCGGAGATCACCGCGAACCGGATGCTGGACAGGATTGAGCCGCCTGCGTAACCGCTGTCCCTCGTCACAGGTTTCTCATCGTTCGATCTATCTGTTTTCATAAAATCGGGGCGCTCAGCGCCTCGTTTTTTTTGGTGCAAGTCTCAGCTTCCTGCGCGCCTGTTTAGCGTCTCTTTCTCTGCCACAAGGGTGTAGGCCGACTAATGGGTGTCTCCTTTTCTGCATGGTTAACCGTATTCAAGATGTCATCGCTGCTGTACCTGGAATCAGGTTGATCTCGCAGCTTGGTCCACTGCGACCGTCACTGACGTAAATGCCCTCGCGGATTTCAAACTGACCGGCTACGGATCCATCCGAGTGAGCGGGATCATGTATCGTGAATGTTGTGTGGGTCTTTGGTAAATTCGGCTGACATACAGACTGCTTGGCGCGCAGCTTCAGATACTGAGCTTTAAATTCGGAAATCTTCATGGCAAAGAAATCAATAGCATCCTCCACCGACACATCGGTGACAGCAGCCAAGAAGGGTTCCAGCCTGACCTTGATTGATGTTGCCAAGGTGGCGGGTGTTTCGCCGATGACCGTTTCCCGGGCATTGCATCGACCGGAATTGGTTACCGAGGATACTCGCGAAAAAGTTCGTGAAGCCGTGCGTAAGACTGGGTATGTGCCGAACATGCTGGCCGGGGGATTGGCGAGTAATAAAAGCCGTTTGGTCGCGATTTTCCTGCCGACTATCGCAAACTCGATTTTCGCAGACACGGTGCAATCATTGATGGACCGCCTGACCCAAGCGGGCTACCAAACCCTGCTGGGTCTTACCGGCTACTCCGCCGAGCAGGAAGAAAACCTGCTTGAAGCGGTTCTTGGTCGGCGTCCGGACGGGATTGTTTTGACTGGCACACTTCACACCGAATCAAGTCGGCTACGCCTTGCTCAGGCGGGTATCCCGGTCGTTGAAGCGTGGGACTTGAGCGAAGCGCCCCTGGATATGCTGGTCGGTTTCTCTCATGAAAAAGTGGGGGAGGAGACCGCACGGCATTTGTTGAAAAAGGGCTACAAACGTTTCTCGGTGGTGACGATCAGTGACCCTCGCGGGCTGCGCCGTTGCAACAGCCTTATCGCGGAGTTGAAGCGCCACGGCATCGAAGAAGTCCCCATGGAAGTATTGGCGCCGCCAGCCACGCTCGAAGTCGGCAGGGAAGGGCTTCGACGACTGTTGGAGCAACCCGTTCGCCCCGACATCGTGGTGTGCAGCTCCGACACCGTGGCACAGGGCGTTTTGGCAGAAGCCGCCAGCCGAGGGATGAGTGTGCCCTCTGATCTCGCCGTCATGGGGTTCGGGGATTTGAGCAGCGCGGCACAAGTTTATCCATCGTTGTCGACCGTCAGCGTCGATGGCAAAAACATTGGCCTGCAAGTGGCTGAGGCACTGCTCGAGCGTTTTGAACAACCCAACGCCAGTCATCCTCCTGTGCGAATCGACACAGGTTTCACCCTCATCGACCGCGCCAGTACCTGACCTGAAAAATCTGTTTTACCGACAAACGCATGGTTGAATGATTGCGCAATCAGTGTAATATCGGCTCAAAGGCTCTATCGACGGGGCCTTTTTTAGCAACCTGTATGATTGCGCAATCATTGCCCGATCAATCCGCTATCAGGAGCAGTAAGGGCCACAAGGATTTATTGCTGTACTCACAATAAGGAAAATAATAGTGATCAACCCTACGCAAGCGGTAGCGAAGACAAACGTCCGCTATCTGATCCTCGTGATGATTTTCATCGTCACCGTTTTCAACTACGTTGACCGGGCAACGCTGTCCATTGCGGCCCCCAGCATGCGCACAGATCTTGGCTTCGATGCCATGACCATGGGCATCGCCTTTTCGGCATTCGGCTGGGCTTACACATCGATGCAGCTTCCTGGCGGCATCATCCTCGATCGATTCGGGTCACGCCTTGTTCTTGGGATGAGCCTTATCATCTGGTCGGTTTTTACCTTCCTGCAAGGCTACGTCGACCTGTTCAGCTCGGCCTTTCTCGCGCTGTTTGTTTTGCGTTTCATGATGGGTGTTGCCGAAGCTCCTGCGTTCCCCGCCAATAACCGTTTGACCGTTATGTGGTTCCCGCGCCACGAACGTGGTTTGGCCACGGCGGTGTTCCAGTCCGCTCAGTATTTTGCCCTCGCAGCTTTCACGCCCTTGATGGTGTGGCTGGTCAGCACCTGGGGTTGGCAGCACGTGTTTTGGGTCACAGGTGGCGCCGGTATCCTGATTGGTTTTATGTGGTTCCGAATGGTTCAGGAGCCACGCAAAGACAAGCGTGCCAATCAGGCCGAGATCGACTACATCGAAGCGGGAGGTGGCCTGCCAACCATCGGTGACGTGAAAACGCCGTTCAGTTGGAAGCGCATGAAGGCCATCGGCGGCAACCGGATGATGGCGGGTATTTATCTTGGGCAGTTTTGCCTGACGTCGATTACTTGGTTTTTCCTGACCTGGTTCCCGACTTACCTGATCGAAGCCAAAGGCATGACCATGCTGAAGGTCGGTCTGGTCGCCGCCATTCCACCTATCGCCGGGTGCCTGGGTGGCATGATCGGCGGCGTCTGGTCGGATTGGATGCTACGCAAAGGCTTCAGCCTCACCGCGGCGCGCAAGACCCCGATCATCTGTGGCTTGTTGCTCTCCAGCAGCATCATGGTCGCCAACTACACCCAGTCGATCACCTTGGTCATTCTGGTGATGTCCGTCGCCTTCTTCGCCAAAGGCGTCGGCAACCTGGGCTGGTGCATCGTCGGTGACGTTTCCCCGGCGCGGGCCATGGGCGTCAGCGGCGCCATGTTCAACTTCTGCGGCAACCTCGCCAGCATTGTGACGCCTATCGCCATCGGCGTGATGATCAACCAGTTGGGATCCTTCGATGTCGCGCTGATGTATGTCGCGGGCATGGGATTGCTCGGCGCGTTTTCCTACCTGTTTATCGTCGGGCCACTCAAGCGCCTGCAACTTGATGATTTCGAAGATCTACCGGTCAACCCTGCCGAAGGCGTTGCGGTGAATCCCCAGTTTTCGAATCCCCGTACCTGATCTCTTTCAAGACCTCATCACTGTTAAGGAGAGCAACATGCTCGCACAACAAGAACCTATCAAATCCTCCGACGATGATCGCATTGCCTGGGTTCGGGTCTCTTCGGTAATTCTGCCTCTGGCCAATCCGATCAGCGATGCCAAGGTGCTGACCGGACGGCAAAAGCCGATGACCGAGATCGCCATTCTGTTCGCGGAAATCGAAACCATCGACGGTCACCGTGGCCTTGGTTTCAGCTACTCCAAGCGTGCAGGCGGGCCGGGTCAATTCGCCCACGCAAAGGAAATCGCTCCGGCGCTGATCGGGGAAAACCCGAGTGACATTTCCAAGCTTTGGACCAAGCTGTGCTGGGCTGGCGCGTCCGTAGGCCGCAGCGGCATGTCGACTCAGGCCATCGGTGCCTTCGACGTGGCGCTGTGGGATTTGAAAGCCAAGCGCGCCAACTTGTCACTGGCCCGATTGCTCGGTGCTCAACGCGATTCGGTACGCTGCTACAACACCTCGGGTGGTTTCCTTCACACGCCGCTTGACCAGTTGATGAAGAACACCGACCTGTCCCGGGAGAAGGGCATTGGTGGTATCAAACTCAAAGTCGGGCAGCCGGATTGTGCCATCGATATCAAGCGTGTCAGCACCGTGCGCAAGCACCTGGGCGACAACTTCCCTCTGATGGTCGATGCCAATCAGCAATGGGATCGCCCGACGGCCCAGCGCATGTGCCGCCAGTTCGAAGAGTACAACCTGATCTGGATTGAAGAACCGCTGGACTGCTATGACGCCGAGGGCCACGCCGCGTTGGCACAACAATTCGATACGCCGATCGCAACGGGTGAAATGCTCACCAGCGTTGCCGAGCACGCCGAGTTCATCAAGCTGCGCGGCGCTGACTTCCTGATGCCCGATGCACCACGAGTAGGCGGTATCACCCCTTACCTGAAGGTCGCAGCAATGGCCGAGCAAGCGGGACTGATGCTGGCTCCGCACTTTGCGATGGAGTTGCACGTTCACTTGGCGGCGGCGTACCCGACCGAACCGTGGGTCGAACACTTCGAATGGCTTGAGCCGCTCTTCAACGAACGCCTGGAAACCCGCGACGGCCGCATGCTGGTCCCCACACGTCCCGGTTTGGGGCTGACACTCAGCGAGCAAGTCAAACCGTGGACGGCGCAAGAAGCTGAGGTGGGTGCTCGTCCCTGAAAAACGTTGGTCGCCCGGTGTAATGCTGTTCACTTAAAAAAGCGTTGCTGTTGATCGTTCCCACGCTCTGGCGTGGGAGTGACTCTTGGCAGGAACTCTGCTATTCCCACTGACCCGCCAGCGGCTTCGTTCAACCTGGTGTGTTTGGTCGTCGTTGAATTTGAATGATGACACCTGACGCTGCCAGAATGGTTGCTCAGCCGAGATGAGTGTTCTAAATGCCGCTACCCGATATTGTGACCGCCGAAGCCGTTGCGCTGCACGCAGGCGTATCCCGTTCTGCGGTGTCGAGAACCTTTACCCCTGGCGCCAGCGTGTCGGCGCGCACACGGGAGAAGGTACTTCGGTCCGCTGAGGCGTTGGGTTATCAGGTCAACTTCATTGCGCGAACGATGAACAAGGGCAGCAGCAATTTCGTTGGCGTGATCACGGCAGGATTCGAGAACCCGTTTCTGGCGAGCCTGCTAGGGCCATTGACTCACCATCTGAATGTCCACGGGCTGATGCCATTGTTGATGAACGCCAACGACCCCGAACAACTTGAGCGCTCGATGCATGACTTGCTTAGCTATCAGGTCGTGGGCGTCATTCTCACTTCTTCGGCGGCATCGGTTGAACAGGTCGAGCGCTATCTGCACAGGCAAGTGCCACTGACCATGATCAACAGCGCCATCTCGGTCAGTGGCGCCAATGCGGTCACCAGTGATCACGTGGAGGGCGGCCGTCTTGCGGCGAAAGAACTGTTGCGAAACGGAGGGAAACGTCTGGCATTCATTGGTCAAAGTGAAAGTCATTACAGCTCTCGGCAACGCCTTCTGGGGTTCCGACAGGAGTTGCTCGCGAACGGGATGGAGGCGTTCGTAGAGCATTACGAAAGTGCGGGTGGCTACGAGGGCGGACGTCGGGCGGCACTCGCGTTGTGGAGCAGGGCTGCCAGGCCAGACGGCATTTTTTGCGCGACAGACATGCTGGCGCTCGGCGTGTTGGACGTCCTGCGAGTGCATAAACAAGTTCGCGTTCCTCAAGACGTAGCCGTCGTCGGGTTCGACGATATCCCCCAGGCAGCGCAGGATGCGTATGGCTTGACGACTATTCGCCAAGACCCGGATGCGCTGGCGCGTTTGGCAGTTCGAGCCACTTTGGAAGGAAGCGACACCCCTTTGGTGGCGCCGGTCGCCCTGACGAAACGTTCCACTACCGTGGAATAAATAGTTTAAAAATCTGTTGAAAAGAAATTTTATTTCATGTTTTATGAGGGTGACGTTTTTCCTGAAACTCGTCGAAGTGACCTTGTCACTTTTTTTTAATCCCGCTTTGCACACGTGTGCAATGCGCTCCGAAAGCGAGGTAGAGAGGTTATGCAGCCACATCGGCAGGCGTCCTGTTTCCTGGATGACCAAGCGCTGCAAGCGCGCTATGCATGTGCGAAAGCGTTGGCCATGGAGGCGGCGCAACGGGCTCTGGGGCCATACCATCAGCGCGATCAACTTGTTGTCGGTCACAAGGGTGATGAGCTTCAGGATTTGGTCAGCGCTGTTGATAAAGATGTCGAAGCATTCATCAAAACGCGCCTGGCAGAGCTTTTTCCCGAAGATGGTTTTCTGGGCGAAGAAACCGGAGGTGCGGCGTTGAATGCCCGTTGCATCTGGGTCGTGGATCCTGTCGACGGCACAAGTTGCTTCGTCAACGGGCTACATAGCTGGTGCGTCTCCATCGGTCTGTTGGTGGATGGCCAGCCCTGGCTTGGCGCAGTCGCCGACGCTGTGCATGACGAGTTGTTTCATGCCCTTGTCGGGCAGGGTGCCTGGGTCAACGATCAGCGTCTTTGCGTGCACAGTGCGGTGGATGTCCGGCACGGTGTCATGGGCGTCGGTACTTCGCATCGTCGTGGCAAGGAGCATTTCATCCCGTTCGTTTCACAGTTGCTGGAGCAGGGAGGCACCTTCATTCGAAATGGATCAGGCGCCTTGATGATTGCCTACGTCGCAGCCGGGCGGCTGATCGGTTACTACGAAACTCACATCAATAGCTGGGATTGTCTGGCCGGGTTGGTCCTGGTGAGCGAGGCGGGTGGCGTCACCAACGATTTCCTGCGCAACGACGGCCTGGTCAATGGCAACTCGCTTTTGGTGGCCGCCCCGCGAATCTACGAGCAGGTGGCCTCAATGATAGGTGTATCGCTGGAAGACTAATTAACCAGACCGTCTCACCAAGCACGTACAGCAAGCACAATAACAATAGGAACTGTCGGCTATGAAATCACTACTCAGTCTGCTCAAGGCAGCGCCTGCGCGTGCGCAGGACCCCACTCTGGATTCCACAGCGTTCAAGCGCTTGCGTCTGCAAACCCTGCTCTCAATGTCGCTGAGCTATGCCCTGTTTTATGTCTGTCGGTTGTCTTTCAACGTTGTCAAACCGGCGCTGGTGTCGCAGGACATCCTTAGTCCCAGCGAACTCGGCGTGATCGGCTCGGCGCTTTTTTTCACCTATGCGGTCGGTAAGCTGGTCAACGGCTTTCTGGCCGACTACGCGAACGTTCGTCGATGCATGATGCTGGGGCTGGCACTCAGTGCGCTGGTCAACGTTTGCATGGGGCTGACCACCAACGCGGTGGTGCTGACGCTGGCCTGGGGTATCAATGGCTGGGCCCAATCGATGGGGGTGGGGCCTTGTGTGGTCTCGCTGGCCAGGTGGTACAGCGATCGCGAGCGCGGCACTTACTATGGCTTCTGGTCTATCGCTCATAACCTGGGTGAGGCGCTGACCTACATCGCCGTGGCGGCGGTGGTGGTTTCCTGGGGCTGGCAGTACGGCTACTGGCTCGCGACGGCCATGGGCATCCTGGGGATCATTCTGGTATTCGGCTTCATGCGGGATTCTCCTGAGAGCGAGGGTTTTGCGCCGGTCAATTCCAAGCCTCAACTCAAGGCCGCCGAAGGCGTGTCCAGCGTCACCTCCACGCAGTGGCTGCTGCTCAAGAGTCCGGCTCTGTGGCTGCTCGCCCTGGCATCCTGCCTGATGTACATCGGTCGCTATGCCATCAACTCCTGGGGCGTGTTCTTTCTGGAAAACGCCAAGCACTACGACACCCTGAGTGCCTCGACGCTGATATCGATCACCAGTGTCTGCGGGATTGTCGGCACCGGCTTGAGCGGCTTTGTCTCCGACCGCTTTTTCTCGGGTCGCCGCCATGGCATGGCCATTGCCCTTGGCCTCATGAACGCTGCAGGTCTGGCGCTGATCCTGTACGTGCCGGCTGATCATTACTGGCTGGACGTTCTGGGCATGATGATTTTCGGCAGTTCACTCGGGGCCTTGCTGTGCTTTCTCGGAGGGTTGATGGCGGTGGACATTGCGGGCAAGGCAGCCGCAGGCGCAGCGTTGGGCATGATTGGTATCGTCAGTTACACCGGTGCCGCCGCCGGTGAAATGCTGACAGGAATCATCATTCAACACAGCACCACCCTCACAGCCTCAGGCACCAAACTCTACGACTTTCATACCCTCTCGCAGTTCTGGGTAGGTGCATCGCTTGCATCGGTCTTGTTCACCTGCCTGCTCGCAAGAGTTTCTGCAACGCGACGCGGCAACGCTCGGCACTCGCCCCTGCACACACCCTCCTGACGCCCTGTAGTTGACGCCTCCCGGCGCCAGTCGCCGGGATGGGCAAACTCATGCCTGAAAAACGAGAACAACAACAATGAAACGTACGTTAATCGGGGTTTCCCTTTCCAGTCTGGTTGCAGCATTGAGCACTATCATCCTGCTGCCCACCGCTTATGCCGAAGGGTTTGTCGACGATGCAAAGGTTGGGGTTACCTTGCGCAACTTTTACATGAGTCGAAATTTTGTCGACAACGGCGCCTCCAAGGCGCTTCCGGGTCCCACCAAAAGGGGAGCCGCGATCGAATGGACTCAGAGCTTCATCCTCGATGCCCGCTCCGGCTTTACTGCCGGTACTGTGGGATTCGGTGTGGACGCGCTGGGCATGTACGCGCTCAAGCTGGATGGGGGACGTGGCACCTACGGCACCCAACTGCTACCCACTCATGATGGTAATCGACCTGCTGATGATTTCGGCCGCCTGGCGATTGCTGGCAAGGCGCGCTTTTCAAGCACTGAGTTGAAGGTGGGGGAGTGGATGCCCGTGCTGCCCATCTTGCGTGCCGATGATGGCCGGTCTCTGCCGCAGACGCTGGAAGGCGCTCAGCTCACCTCAAAGGACATTCCCAACATGACCTTGTATGCGGGACAGTTTCAGGGCAACAGTCAGCGCAACGATGCAAGCATGGAAAAGCTGTCGCAAAACGGTGTGGGCGTATCGCTCCATGGCAAGAACAGCATCGAGTCTGACCATTTCAATTTTGTCGGGGCGGAATACGGATTCAACGAAAAACGCACGATGGTCGGTGCCTGGTATGCCCAACTCGAAGATATCTACCATCAACAATTCTTCCAGCTCATTCACTCTCAACCCATTGGCGGTGTCGTTTTGGGTGCCAATCTCGTGTATTTCAATGGGCAAGAAGACGGCTCGGCGCGGGCCGGCAATCAGGACAATCGCACGATGTCGGGCCTGTTCTCGCTCAAGGCAGGCGCCAATGTGTTTTATGTGGGACTGCAACGACTGACGGGAGACAGTGCCTGGCAGAGGGTGGCGGGCGCCAGTGGTGCCACGGTCGCCAATGACAGCTATGGGTCAAGCTACGACAACGCCGGTGAGCGGTCCTGGCAAGTCCGGCATGACTACGATTTCGCTGCGCAGGGCATGCCCGGGCTTACGCTGATGAATCGCTACATCAAGGGCTCTCATGCTCATACCGGCAGTGTGACCGACGGCAAGGAGGCTGGTCGAGAATCGGAAGTCGGCTACGTGGTGCAGAGTGGCAGCTTTAAATCGTTGTACGTACGCTGGCGCAATGCGACGGTGCGCCGGGATTACGGGAACACCAACAGCTTCAACGAGAACCGGTTGATCATTTCCTACCCGTTGTCGATTTTTTAGTGCTTCAAGGGCCCTTGCCGAGTAGCAACATGGTTGGGGCCGGTAGCGAATCCCAAGCTTCCGCCTATTCAGTACCCGTGCTTCGATACCTTCTGAGCCGTCCTCGTTTTTCACGCGATGGAGCTTAAGGGCAGCTTGATATAGGACATAAGGCCAACACGTACCGAAAAGGTCAGGAATTGCACTCGGTTTTTGCGACCGCCCCCCAAGGTTGACGCCTATTCCCGGCTACCCGTTCGCTTATCCGTTAGTTTCCTTCTACATTAAAGAGGTGCACACGGAGCCAACAGCAAATGAAGACTTTGAAGTATTATGAGAAAAATCGACACACCACATGGTTGGAGTTGTTTTTTGACCTGATCTTTGTTGTTGTAATTGGCAAGGTGACGCATATTCTCGGAGATGTTCATCAAGGCCACTTTGAGCATGAGCAAGTATGGACATTTGTACTGCTTTTTGTTCCATTATGGTGGGTCTGGTCTAGTCACACGATTTACGCCAACAGGTTTGATACAGACAGTAATTCTCACCGTTTGGCAACATTATTTGTAATGTTGCTGCTCATTGTGCTGTCTGCGCTGATAGGGGATGAACCAGAAGTAAACTATCCGCTTATTATTGCCTGTTATTTTGGTATACGTGTCGTCATCAGTATTATGTACATTTCATCCAGACGTAAACTTAATGGCCGTGGCGAATTCTCCTCCAGGCTTGGCTTTGCCCTGTTAGTTAGCGCAGTTGTTACTCTTTCATCTATTCTTTTTGACCCGCCTATGCGTTACCTTGTCGCTTACTTTGGGATTTTTCTCGATATTCTCCTCCCTGTATTTGTTGGGAGTAAACTAAAGCCGTTGCCAGCACATACAGACCACTTGGTTGAACGACTGGGCTTGCTCACCCTCATCTTATTGGGCGAGTCAGTATTTAGTCTTTCTGCAGGGTTATCTAACATTCAATGGGGTCTTTATAATGTGATGACGGCAATCACCGGATTTATCATGATTTGCAGTATCTGGTGGATATATTTTGACAGCTTTTACCTGCTGAGCAAAAATGAAAGCAGTATGACTGGGCACTCCTTAATCTACTCGCACCTTTTTCTATTTATGGGGCTAGCACTCCTCGCCAATTTGATCAGGCATGCGATCCTGAATGACATTGCGATACGCGATTTCCAGATTATGTCAATCATCGGCATGGCCTTGTTTTTCCTGGGCAAGCAATATGGCTATTTCATAGCCGTGCCTAAAATAAGGAAATATATAATACAAAACACTTTGATCGTGTTCTCTTTGGGTGCGTTGGTTATATTCCTACCCCGCGTCGAGTACATATTGGTCGGCCTGACAGCAACCATGATCTGTTATGTTTTCCTGAATTTCAGATATCGTGGAATGTTTATTAGGCCATTAGTTGGGGGGCGCCCGCGAAACCCCGCAGACAAAATCGAACAACCCGCCCGCGAGCATGGAAAAGCGGATTGATAAATTTTCCAATCCAATTGCCCTAAAAAAGTGATCAGGCAGCTGACCTGCGGCTTACGCGCTGCCCACTACGTCATTCTCAGTGTCCGTGGGCCACTCGCCGCTACCCTTTGTCTCTTTGGGTTTGTAATCCTGGGATCGACGACCATAGTTAAGAGTCCGGTGTCCCTTGTGGCTATCGCGATCTGACAGCGCTGTATCGCGGCACAGACAACCACGATTACGCTTGCCACCGGTCCGATAGTGCTAACCGTGCGCTACCGCTGCACACCGCCAAGGCATCGATCGAACAGCTCTCGGGCGGGCGGCTAGTGCTTGGTGTCTCCTCGGGCGACAGACCAGATTGCCGCCAGCCTCGGGGCACACGTCATCGCGACGACAAGGCGGCGCAACCACGACTTCGAGCATGACCCTACGGTGCTCGACTACACATCTGAGGATGTGGTCAAAGCCATCAAGCGGTGAGCAGGTTAACCCTCCTCACCAACCGCTTATGCGTGAGGAGCGAGGCGCAAGGATCCGCTTAATCCACTAAAGGAAATCGAAAATGATGCTCGATTGGAACGCCTACCATCAACAGCTGCTCGCCACGATTGGCGACATGGCCAAGCTCAGCCCAGACACCGTTCACGGTTATGGCCAGTTAAGCGAAGCCGGCACGAAAACCGGACGACTGGACGCCAAGACACGCGAGTTGATAGCGCTCGCCGTGTCTGTCACTCGTCAATGCGACGGCTGTATCACCGTGCACACGGAAGCGGCGATCAAACATGGGGCAACCAGGGAAGAAATCATGGAGGCGCTGGGCGTGGCCATCACCGTGAATGCCGGTGCCACCCTGGTTTACTCGGCGCGAGTCCTGGATGCCTACACCGCTAAAACAACCTAGCAGCGGCAGCACACTCAACGGCGGCAGGATGGCTACTGACTGAGGGCGAGGCCGGGCAGCTGAAGCCGATCATTGCCAAGACCTTCCCCTTCAAGCAGATCGTCGAGGCGCACCGTTACGTGGAATCGAACCAGCAGTTCGGCAAGATCGTCGTCACCGTATCCCGGTAGAGGCAGTTCGTGAAAGACCAGGGGAGGGCAGAGTCGCCTTTCCCAAGATTACGGAAATGACTCGGCTCTGATCTCTCGGATAATTTCGATAGGAGGTAAACCTCATGCCCGTATCCACCGAATCTGCAGCGCAACAAGGCGCTATGCCGCAAACGTCCAGGGAGTTGCTGTTTCAACCCGTCAAACTAGGGCGCTACGAGCTTCCGCACCGGATGGTCATGGCTCCCTTGACCCGCTCGCGCGCCGGCCAGCCGGGCAATGTCCCGACGCCACTCAATGCCTGCTATTACGCGCAACGGGCTTCAGCCGCCCTGATCATCAGCGAGGCGACCCAGGTCTCGATGCAGGGCCAGGGCTACGCCTGGACCCCGGGTATCCATAGCCGCGAACAGGTCGAGGGCTGGCGACGGGTCAGCGACGCCGTGCATGAAGCCGGCGGTTTGATTTTTATGCAGCTCTGGCATGTCGGCCGCATCTCTCACCCGGCGCTGCAACCCGATGGCATGCTGCCGGTCGCGCCCTCGGCGCTCAAACCGAGCGGTGAGGCGTTTATCGAGAACGAGAACGGCGAGGGCGAGCTGGTGCCCTTCGTCACCCCGCGGGCCTTGCAGATCGAGGAGATGCCCTACCTCGTTCGGCAATTCGAGCGCGCGGCCAGGAATGCGCTGAGCGCCGGCGTCGACGGCATCGAGGTGCACGGCGCCAACGGCTACCTGCTCGACCAGTTCATCAATTCCGGCACCAACCAGCGCAGCGACTGCTACGGTGGGCAGATCGAAAACCGCGCACGGCTGCTCCTGGAAGTGGTCGAGGCGGCCTGCGAAATCTGTGGGCCGGACCGCGTCGGCGTGCGCCTATCGCCGCTCGGCACCTTCAACGACATCAGCGACGACAATCGGGAGGCGACCTTCGGTTACCTCGCCGAAAAGCTGAGCGACTACAAGCTCGCCTATCTGCACCTGGTCAACCCGGCAATCGCCGCGCTTGAGCAGGGCCTTCCTCCCACCCCTGAGGCCATGCGGATGCTGGCGCTGATGCGGGAAAAATACCGTGGCACGCTGATCCTCGCCGGCGGCTTCGACCACGACACGGCTGAGGCCTGGCTGCAACGGGGCAAGGCAGACTTGATCGCCTTCGGCCGCAAGTTCCTGGCTAATCCCGACCTGCCGGAACGCTTTCGCACGCGCGTGTCCCTCAATGCCGAGGATCACTCCACCTTCTACGGCGGCGGCGCCAAGGGCTATACCGACTACCCATCCCTGACCAAGGAGCGCTGCGAGGAAGCGAAACCCTGCGTCGATGAGAGTTGGCGCTAGTCCGCAAGCCGCTCGAGAACCAAGGAGCAGCCAGAATGATGCTCGAATGGAACGGGAACGATTACACGCTGTTCGAGCTGACCGGTGACCCGCAACGCTGGAGCTGGGCGGCAAATCGGCGAATATCGCGTCGGGCTTACTGGAAAGCATGGCGCATGATGATGTAGGCGTAACAACAGGAGGCACGTCATGGTCAAAGTAGCGTTGTTCGTTCGTCTGGAAGCAAAACCCGGGAAAGAGAAAGAGGTAGAGAGCTTTCTCTTGAGTGGCCTTCCAATGGTAGAGGAAGAGCCGGCCACTACGGCTTGGTTTGGAATCCGCTTGGGCCCGTCCACCTTTGGCATCTTTGATGCCTTCCCGGATGAAGCAGGCCGGCAGGCTCATCTTTCGGGCAAGGTCGCAGCGGCGCTTATGGCGAAGGCTGGCGAGCTGTTTGCCAAACCGCCGTCAATCGAGAAGGTTGACGTCCTTGCGGCCAAGCTACCCGGCTAAGCAAGCCCAACAAGGCCCCCAACCAACGTCACCGGTATGGAGCCGGACGCAGCACCGAAACCCACCAAAGCGCTGACCCCGGTGTCGCTGGACGATCACAGCCAGATGTTCAGCAGTTGGCTGTGGCAGGGCACCGGCAGCCTGAACGTTAAACGGTTGCGCGCATGGCTCAACGCATTGCCCAGTCAGTCGCCCGGCCGCGTCATGCGGCAGGACCGACGACCGCGCGGTAGTCGGCTCCTCGGTTGCGCACCATCAGCAGCGCCAATCCCAGTACCGAGACGAGGGCACCGACCAGCCCCATGTAGGAAACGCCAACGGTACTGATGGTCACCCCGCCCAATACCGAGCCCAAGGCGATGCCGAAGTTGAAACCGGCGATGTTCAGGCCGGCCGCCACGCCATAGGCGTGCGGCGCATGCTGTTCGGCGATGCCGATCAGGCGGGCCTGCAAGGCCGGCACGGCAGCGAAGGTGAATAGGCCCAGCAACGCGACAAGTACGCCCATGGCAAGCGCCGAGGAGGCGAAAGCCCACACGCCCAGCGCAACGAAGGCGATACCGCTGATCACGATCACGCTTGAACGATCCACTCCGATCCGGTCGGTCATCTTGCCGCCAATCACGTTGCCAATCGCGGCGAGCACGCCATAGATCAGCATGAAGATGCTGACCGTGGCGCCACTGACGTGGGTGACGTCCGTGAGCAGCGGCGCGATGTAGGTATACGCGGTGAACGAGCCGGCATAGCCCAGCACCGTGACGAGCGCAGCAACCAGCAAGGTCGGATGGAAGATCGCCTTCACCGCCTGCCCGACCGAGTCGGCTCCAATGTGCCCTTGTTGCTTGGGCGGCTCCTTCATGCCCAGCAGCAGTCCCAGGAAGCCCAGTGCGCCGAACGCCGCGATCGCGCCGAGCACCGAATGCCAGGAGATCACGCCCCCAAGGTAGGTGCTGATCGGCACGCCAATCGCCATGGCAATGGTGAACCCGCCAAACACCACAGCCACGGCACTGCCGGCCTTCTTCGGCCCGACGAGACGTGCCGCGGTGCTCGAAGCCACGGCGAGGAACAGGCCGTGGCCCATACCGGCCACAAAGCGCGCAATCAGCAGTGTTGACAGGTTGGTAGCGATTGCCGCGAGCAGGCTGCCGACAGTGAAGACCAATACCGTCACCAGCATGACTTGCTTGCGTGACCATCCGGCGGTCAAGGCTGTCAGGACGGGCGCCGCGAAGGTCGCCCCCAATGCGTACAGGGTCACGGCGCTACCGGCCTGTTCGATGCTGATGTCCAAGCTTTGCGCCATGACCTCGGTCAGGCCTATGGGCACAAACTCGGCAAGGCCCAGCGCGAAGGCACTGAGCGTAAAGATGTACACGATGAGTGGCATGAGAATCGCTCTCGATCTTCAGGAAAGAACAGCCTTGGGCCGCAGTGCCGTGAATCGTAAAGAAGGTCTATGGATATGAGGAATTATCATTTAATGGTCTATGGATAAAAAATTTTATGGCTGACATACTTTTTTCATGCAGATCGACTTGCGAACGGCGGTCCGGAGCCGAACAGGTCGCTATCTCCACCAGAACCTTCCGGAGGACGTCGCCAGCAGCGGCGTGACACTATCCATGAGCCATCTTGATCATCTGCGCACATTTATCGAGGCTTACCGGCTGCAGTCGTTCTCACGGGCGGCGGAATCTCTTGGCATGACACAACCTGCGGCATCCCTGCACATCCAGGCGCTGGAAGCCTTTGTGGCCAAGCCGTTATTCGTACGTCGTGCCCGTGGCGTCACGCCGACGGAAGCGGCTGACGAACTGGCGCGAGCGATCGGCCCGATGATCGACGGGCTGGAGATGAGGATGGCCTCATACCGTCTGGGCGGTGAGATGGGTGGCACCGTGCATATCGCCGGGCCTTCCGACTTCATTTATTCCAAGATCGCGGCGGGACTGGCACCGCTGATGGCGCAGGGATTTCAGATCCGCGTGCACACGGGAAACCGCGACCGCATCTACAGCCTCCTCAATGCCTCGACTGCGGACCTGGCCATCACCGCCTCCATGCCGAATGAGCATTCGCACGGATTCGCCAGGCTGTGGACCGAGCGTTTTTTGCTTGTCCTCGCTCCGGAGATGGCCAAGCAATTGGGCAAGCGTCCTACTGCGCAAAGGCTGGCGAAGCTCCCGCTTATCGCGTTCGATGAAGACCTGCCGCTGATTCGGCCGGTGTGGACCGCGCTGTTTCAGTTTGCGCCAACATTGCAGGCCGCGCTCACAATCGCCGACCTGCGCATCATTCAAGACCTGGTCGTGAAGGGGCACGGATGGAGCGTTTTACCGGATTACCAGTGCGCCGAGGCGCTGGAATCAGGCCTGTTGGTGTCGATCACTTCGCGTCAAGACGCCCCCACCAACAACCTGTATCTGGTTTGGCAAAAAACCGTTATGCGCAATCCACGCATCGTCCATGTACGCGACTTCATTCTGGGAATGTTCGGTAGCGACACATAACAGCGTATTGTCGGCTGCTGCTCAAACAACAAGTAAGCGGACTGGCCTGCTGTTAGGCCCCATTGTGGGTCCGGGGCCGAGCGGCCAATTGCGAGCGGGGCGTCAAGATGGCCAAGGCAACCGCCACGATGAAGAGCGCCGGCACGTCACCTGCCAAGTGTCCCATTTGCCCCGGCTGGGTGACCGCCTGGACGGCCATGATTCCTCCGTGTACGGCGCTAGACCACACGGTGAACCAAATTAAGCTCAGATTGGCTAATGGATCACGTGCGGCCAGGATCAAGAACACGCCAAGTGTGGCGTAGATGCCAACTATCATCATCGGGTAGTCCGAGTGACCGACGTGCCAGGCCCAGCCAGACGGCCAGAACAACATAAGTGGGTAGAGCGCAAGGCACGCGAGGCCAGCCAAAACTAGAACGACGCGCAAATACCTGAGGCGATCGACTACGGTCATGGCGGAGTCCTCTTTGGACCTGACTCTAATTTGATCCCAAGTGGGGTGATAACACCCTCAGGGGCTTGGTGGATAGCATTCCTTATTCAGTCGTCTAGCCCTGACTAGACCGGGCACTGTGACAGTCGGGTGTCCGCTGAAGGGGGGTTGTACGCCATCGACGCAAAAGCCCAATCTGCTCAAATAGTTCCGGCAGCAGACCAAGCATAGCTACTCATTAGCTATCGTTCCGTCCACCGGCTGCTTTTGGCCGATTTCTGCCTTCCACGACCGGCTGAAAACGACCCAAACCGGTCATTCGTGACGGGCAGAAAACGGCCAAAACCTTCCCGTCACAACAGACCGGAAATGGCCCAAAGCTCTCATCGTAAATCCACAAAAGGATGGCATGGTTTTCGCTGTTTTCAGCGTCGCGCAGACAGCTGTTGCGGCGCCAAAAATGCATCGTGGAAATAGTTACGAAACGCCTGCATCGCCGGACTGAATTCGCGCTCGCGATGCCACGCCAGTCCGACACTCATCGGGGTCACCTTATCGGTGACAGTCAGGGTTTCGATGCGTTTTCCTTCCAGTGACCAGGGGCGGTGCACCAAGTCCGAGAGGATTGCCACGCCGCTGCCATTGGCGACCATGCTGCGCACCGCTTCGACTGAACTGGTACGCACCCGCACGTTTGGCTGCTGTCGCGCGTGTTCCCAGTAACGCATGGCACTTTGTTCGGCTTCATCGACGGTCAACAGAATGTAGGGTTCCTGGGCAACGTCGGCGAGGCTGACAGCCGAACGCTCGCACAGGGGATGATGGCTGGGTAGCCATAGTCGGCGTTCGGAATTGAAGAGAGTTTCCGAGACGATGTCCGGGTGAGTGAGGTTCGCGGTGAGCACCACTGCCATGTCGAATCGACCTTCCAGCAGACCCTGCTCGATGGCCGTCCGTTCTTGTTCGTGGACTTCGATGGCCACGTCCGGATGCCAGTGTTCAAGCCGTTGCAGGTGGTGCGGCAAGAAGTAGCCGATCACGGTATAGCTTGCGGCCAGACGTAACAAACCACTGGCGCGTATGTCGGGCAATGGGCTGTTCAATGCGTCATCGACGCTGCGCAAGATTACGTAGGCCCGATTAAGAAAGTGCCGTCCGGCATCGGTCAGGCTCATGCCCTGAGCCGAGCGCTGGAACAACAGCGTGCCAAGCATGCCTTCCAGTTCCTTAATCGCAGTGGTCACTGCCGACTGGGAAATATTCAGATGAATCGCCGCTTGGGATATTTGCCCGATCTCGGCGGTGGCGACGAAATAGCGGACCTGGCGCAGGGTCAGTGACATGAGCACTCCGGACGAAGGAGTATCTGTTTTTCAGAAGATACCCTATCTGTTAATAGATCTTCCCAAGGGGGTTGCTGGAATTTAACGTGGTCCGCATGAAGTCACAAGCGTCAGGAGCAAGCATCATGCAGGCAGTAGATTTCAACTCGGACATGGGCGAAGGCTTCGGCCCATGGACCATCGGTGATGGCGTCGATAATGAGCTGATGGCCTTCATCAGTTCGGCCAACATCGCCACCGGTTTTCATGCCGGCGACCCCAGCACCATGCGCCGCACCGTCGAGCAGGCAAAGCGCCTGGGTGTGGCCATCGGCGCGCATCCCGGGTTTCGCGACCTCGTCGGCTTTGGCCGACGGCACATCAATGCTCCGGCCCAGGAGCTGGTCGATGACATGCTTTATCAATTGGGTGCCCTGCGTGAGCTCGCCCGGGTCCAAGGTGTGGCACTGCAACACATCAAGCCTCACGGCGCGCTGTACATGCACTTGGCCCGAGACGAGGAGGCCGCCCGTTTGCTGGTGGAAAACCTCCAGCGCCTGGAGCCTGAGTTGCTGCTGTATTGCATGCCTGATTCAGTGATCTGGCGTGTCGCCAAGGAACTTGGTCAACCAACGATCCGCGAGTTCTACGCCGACCGTGAGTACGACCTTAGCGGCTCCATCGTATTCACCCGCAATGTGCGCGCTTACGACCCGGCCCACGTCGCCGAACGAGTGCTGCGTGCTTGCCAGCAAGGCGTAGTGCGCACCGTCGAGGGCGAAGACCTGGCGATCGAATTCGACTCCATCTGTTTGCACAGCGATACGCCGGGTGCCCTGGCGTTGGTCGAAGCCACACGTCATGCACTTGATGGCGCGGGCATAGAGGTCCGGGCGCCGCGCTGAGACCGAACGAAAACACCTGGCACACAGACGCCAGGGTTTGCCCACCGATTCAATTTTTGCCTGCCTTTCTACAACTATTCCAAGAGGAACAGACATGGCCGAACACACTGTAATCACCCCGTTGCCGGGGACCTTCTACCGCAAAGCTACCCCGGAATCGGCGAACTTCGTCGAGGTCGGCGCGCAGGTCAGCGCCGACACGGTGATTGGCTTGATCGAGGTCATGAAGCAGTTCTCCGAACTGACAGCCGGGACGGCCGGTCGCCTCAGTGCCTTTTTGGTAGAAGACGGTGATCCGGTGGAGCCGGGTCAAGTCGTCGCAACACTCGACGACGAGTGAGGGTGCGATCATGACCCACGCCATTCATAAATTACTGATCGCCAACCGTGGCGAGATCGCCGTACGGATTATCCGCGCCGCCAAAGAGTTGGGGATTCCCACCGTTGCCGCGTGCAGTGAGGCGGACGTTGATTCCCTGGCTGCGCGCATGGCCGATGAGGTGCACGTTCTCGGCCCGGCCCGTGCCGACAAAAGTTACCTGAACGTCGAGGCCTTGCTCGGCGCCTTGAAAGCCACGGGCGCCAACGCAGTGCATCCCGGTTACGGCTTTCTGTCGGAGAACGCCGATTTCGCCGAAGCAGTGGTGGCTGCTGGCGCCATTTTCGTCGGTCCGAGCGCGGAGACGATCCGGCGCATGGGCGATAAAGCCGAGGCGCGACGCACGGCACAAGCCGCTGGCGTGCCGGTGGTGCCGGGCTCACCCGGTGAACTGTTCGACGTTGAATCTGCGCTCAAGGCTGCCGAATCCGTTGGCTTCCCATTGTTGATCAAAGCTTCGGCCGGTGGCGGCGGGCGCGGTATCCGGCTGGCAGAAAACGCCGAGCAACTGAGCGAAGAGTTCCCCCGTTCCCAGCGCGAAGCCCAAGCGGCGTTTGGCAATGGCGCGGTGTACCTGGAGCGGTTTATCAGCCGGGCCCGGCATATTGAAGTGCAGGTGCTGGGCGATGGTCAGCACGCCGTGCATTTGTTTGAGCGCGAGTGTTCGCTGCAACGTCGCCGGCAGAAAATTTTCGAAGAAGCGCCATCGCCGGTCCTCAGCCAGCAGCAACGGGAAACGCTGTGCGCCAGCGCCGTGCGCTTGACCGAATCCCTGGGCTACAAGGGCGCCGGCACTCTGGAATACCTGTATGACGATGCTACCGGTGAGTTCTTCTTTATCGAGATGAACACGCGGATTCAGGTGGAGCACCCGGTCAGCGAACTGATCACGGGCATCGACCTGGTCCAGGCCATGTTGCGCATCGCTGACGGCGAGCCGCTGGGTTTCAAGCAAAGCGACATTCGACTCAATGGCGCCGCCCTGCAAATGCGCCTGAACGCTGAAGACCCGGCGCGGGATTTCTTCCCGAGTCCAGGCCTGGTCGAGGAACTGATCTGGCCAAACGGCAAGGGTATTCGCGTCGATACGCATCTGTATCAAGGCTACCGCGTGCCGCCGTACTATGACTCGCTGCTGGCCAAACTGATTGTTCACGGTGCGGATCGCGCCGAAGCCTTGGCTCGTGCGCGAGTTGCGGTGGCGCAAACCATGCTCACCGGCATGGCCAGCACCTTATCGTTGCATGGCGAACTGTTGGAACAACCCTGGCTGCACAGCGCCGACTTCCACACCGGCACTCTCGAAACCTGGCTGGCCGAGCGCCGCAGCGGAGGTGAAGCATGAGTACTCCCATCCGCTACAGCTTTGGTGCCGATGAACATTTATTCGCCGAAGTTAGCGACAGCATGTCCCTTGAAGCGTTCTTCAAGGGGCTGGCCGTCACCCGCGCGGTAGAGCGGCTTGCGCTGGAGGGCGTGCTCGATATCTGCCTGGCCAACGCGTCATTCCAGATTCGTTTCGACCCGGATCGCATCGCCCCTCACACCTTGCTCGAAGCGGTAAAAATCGCCGAGGCCGGGGCCGTCGCCGAGCGCACGTTGCAGACGCGGATCATCGAGATTCCGGTGCTCTACAACGATCCCTGGACCCACGAAACCCTGATGCGATTTCGCGACCGTCATCAGGACCCGAGCGCCACGGACCTGGAATACGCCGCGCGGATCAACGGCTTGGCGGATGTCGATGCGTTCATCGCTGCTCACAGTGGCGCGCCATGGTTTGTTTCTATGGTGGGGTTCGTCGCCGGGCTACCGTTCATGTTCCAGATGGTCGAGCGCGAGCGTCAGTTGCAGGTGCCCAAGTACCTGCGCCCGCGCACCGACACACCGAAATTGACCCTGGGGCACGGCGGTTGCTTTGGTTGCATTTACTCGGTGCGCGGCGCCGGCGGTTATCAGATGTTTGGCGTCACTCCCGCGCCGATCTACGACCCGCAACAGAACCTCGCGTACCTGAAAGAACACATGGTGTTTTTCCGTCCAGGCGACATCGTGCAGTTCAAACCGATGGACCGTGAAGCCTACGACCACGCGGTG
>Ga0157370_10002651_pt1 | contig 21486 bp, 16 predicted proteins | sample C35metaG_FD_113463 | JGI IMG/M metagenome (GOLD analysis project Ga0157370, IMG submission 113463) | Corn rhizosphere microbial communities from Kellogg Biological Station, Michigan, USA - C3-5 metaG | ecosystem: Host-associated > Plants > Roots > Rhizosphere > Soil | place: USA: Michigan...
GAAGTTGGGGTAAATGTACCCAACGCCAGCGTTATGATTATCGAAAGTGCGGAACGTTTTGGTTTATCGCAATTGCATCAGTTACGCGGACGTGTGGGCCGTGGCGCTGAACAGAGTTATTGTATTTTAATGACAAGCCACAAACTCAGCACCGACAGTAAAACGAGAATGGAGACGATGGTTCAAACCAACGACGGTTTCGAAATTGCCGAAGTCGATCTTAAACTTCGAGGCCCGGGAGATTTAATGGGAACACAGCAAAGCGGTGTTTTAAACCTTCAAATCGCTGATATCGTAAAAGACAGAGAGATTTTAAGTCTGGCCAGAAACTACGCCATGAAAATCTTAAAAGAAGATCCTCCTTTACAAAAACCAGAACATGCCGTTCTAAAAATGGTATTTTTAGAATTAACGAAGAAAAAGAATATTTGGAATTATATTTCTTAAAAAAAGCTTAGGAGCTTTTTTTAAGGTGCAAAGTGGCAAAGGTTCAAAGGGACAGAGTTTTCTTATTTAGGTTTTAAAACCTTTGTGCCTTTGAACCTTTGCACCTTTGTACCTCAAAAGAAAAAAAATACACTCCACTGCATCCAGCTTAAATTATAAGTTGTCATATTCAGGTGATTAGATTTGTTGGGGGCAAATTTTTTAGTGAATATTTGAGTGATACAATGAAGCATACTTAGTTTTATTATTTCTTTGGCGGACTTTTTTTGTCGAATATACCACTGAATAAGCCTTTGCTTATTTTGTTTTTGTCATCTTTTCCGGTTGCGATTAAATGATCGATGTATTCCATATACGTTTTCTTGCGTTCTTCTAAAAAACCAACCAGATATTCTTCAGAAGCTATAATACCGCTTGCTTCTTCTATTTGCAGCAGTTTTTTGTACAAAGGCTCAATAAATTTTGTGATAATAGGTTCCGGAACTGATTTTCTGGTTCCGAAATAGCCAACTATGTCGCCATCTCCGCTCGTATCGGCTATAATTTTAAAATCGGTTACAACCCAGTAATAACGTCCGGTTTTGGCCATATTTTTTATAATGACATGAATATTCTCGCTGGATTTGATACTGTCCCACAAGAATTTAAAAATCACTTTTGGCATATCAGGATGCCTCACAATATTGTGAGGCTGTCCAATAAGTTCAAATTCATCGTATCCGGAAACATCTATAAAATCTTCATTGGCATACAGAATTGTTCCGTTTTTGTCTGTTTTACTAAGTAATACTTTATTTTTATTCCAGTCTACTTCTCGGTCTGAGGGAGTTGGGCGGGTAAATCTGGTATCCATAAATTTTCTATTAAAAATTAATAAATAATGACTCGTTGGATATAATTTTTTTTAAACACATAGAAACATAGATTTAACGCACTCAAAAAAAAGGCGTTTCCCTTATTTAAAACACACATAGAAAGCTATGTTTTAGAAACTAGTTTCTTTTTATATTCTTTTATACACATAATTCCGAAACTTCACGACTATGGTTTCTATGTGTTAATGTTTTTTATTAATTACACTTAACGGGTTAAACAATGGTAAGGCTGCGTGTAAAAATGTTTTTTTTGGAAGTTGGATTTTTACTGTTTAATTTCTTGTATTAGTCGATTTTACGTGAATATCATTCACTAAATCATCTATTTTCTTTGCGCTTTCTCTCATCATATCCAGATAAGTCAGAAGCTTGTCATTATCCGTATGCCCCTTAGAAACATCTATTAATTTTAAAACTGAATTTACCGGAAGTTTTAAATCTAAAGTCGTTCTGTGAATGAAGTCATTATACTCTTTTGTAGCCGACATTGAACTGAATTTAGCCGAAGCCAATTTCATGTTTTCTAGTTCGTATTCATCCGAAATTTTAGAAATATGATTGTGGCTGTGTTCTTTAAAATAATACGCCCAATAACCATTCATAAAAAATACAACTGCCGCCAGAACCGTATGAATGATAAGGGTTTCTAAATCAAAATTTACCTGAGAAAAATAAACCTGAAGACCATTTGCATCATTATAAACGAAATTTTGCAAATAAGCCAGACCAGCGTGATGAAGCACGACTAAAATCGTTAACGGAATCTGCAGTTTCCAGTTTTGATAGATAATTAAAATCGTGCTGGCAATAAAAACCGTAAAATGCATTTCGAACAAACCATGCATTTGGTAAATGTACTGCGCCATAAAAATCGCCAGTACAACCGACAAAACATACTGATAGAATTTAGAATTCTTCACAAAAAACTTTGCCGAATAATACGCCAACAGGTTCAGCGTTCCTACTCCTACTCCAATTTCGAAAGTATCATATTTAAACGACAATCCGATCCCGAGAAGAAAATAAACGGCTAGAACATAATTAATAATCGTATCTGATTTTTGTGTCATAGTAGACATAAAACTGTGCAGATAATCTTGCTCATTTAAACTGGCTATTGTTTTCATAGGTAAAAAAATTAAGTTAATGATAGATTTATTTAGTGCAATTTGGTAACGAACATCCGTAAGCTCTTAGAGCTAAAGCATTAAATGAGGGCAAATTATTTTGTTTTAACAGCGAGTCAATCGCCATTTGGGCGTAATTACTATCAGCATCTGTACAATATCTTGTTTTGTTGTAATTACCACGGTAATATAAATTATGCGAAGGATCTAAAAGAACGGCCTGCGGCGTCGAAATTACACCGCATTTTTTGGCAATTCCTTCATCAAAATAAACAGGAATTTCGGCGCCGAATTTCTTTTGGATTTCTGCTATAGAAAATGTCTTGTGTTTGTTTAAGACTACAATTTTAAAATTGATTTGATCTCCGTACTTTTTAATTAATTCGCTTACATGCGGTACATTAAAACGTGAGCACGGACAATCCGGATTGAAGAAATGGAAGAAAACAGGCTTATTATCAAAAGCACAGCATTGAGACAAGTCTATTTTTGTTCCCATTGCTATACTATGATAGTTTTTAGGAATGGGTGTTGGCAGACTGTATTTAAATTCGTTCTGCCAAAAAAGAAAGCTTATTGAAGCCAATAATAAGGTAAACCATAAACTTAGGAGTATTTTTTTCTTCATATAACATTTTTATTAATTAAGAACAGAAATTATAAACACTTGTTAATACAATTATCAATCAAATTCTTTAAAAAACGCAAAAAACTACACCAAGCCTACTATTTTAACAATTAATTTAAGAGTATTCTTTAATAAATACTAGCTAAATCATCATTTTGTTTAACATATCAATAATACAAATTAAATCGATAAACTGCAAAGAAAATCGGACAAAAACAAAAAATTTTACTAAAGTTTAGTAACCACAAGCTTTCGTATGGATTTATTCTAGAAAATGAAATAATTTAAAAAAAGTAAAAAACCAGTATCTGCCTGATTTAAAACCAAATACCTTTCACCAAAAGAAAATAGTCAAAAAAAATGATTTTATTTTTAAACCTTTTATCGAAACTATAATCTAACAGCAAACTTTTTACGACTATGCACTGCTAAATACGTGTTGAAATTATTGTGATCCAAATGTTAAATAAAAGCTAACATCTTTCGGTTTCGGCACAAAAAGTTAAATTTGCTAGCTGCTAAAAACATACACCAAAATATACATTCACCTACATTTTATGAAATTAAAACATCTAATCTACGCCTTAATAATCATCGTTTTAGGAGGATTTATCACTTATAGGATAATATCTAATAAAGGTAAAAACGACGAATCTAAAAAATTTGGCGACAAAGACGCTCCAACAACTGTATCAGGAATTGTCGTAAAAACTTCGACATTTGATAATAATTTATCGTTATCAGGTTCTATCGAAGCCAATGAACAAATTGAAATTCACAGTGAAGTTTCGGGCATTGTAGAAGGGATTTATTTTAATGAAGGAACTTATGTGAATAAAGGTCAGGTGCTTTTTAAAGTAAACGACATCGAACTTAAAGCACAATTGAGACAAGCCGTAACCAAAGAAGGTTTAGCGGCAGAAAACGAAAGAAGAGCCAAATTATTACTTCAAAAAGAGGCTATTAGTCAGGAAGAAGCAGATGTTGCAAAAGCAGACCACGCTTCGGCGCAAGCCCAAACTCAATTAATTAGAGCGCAAATTTCTAAAACATCTGTAAAAGCTCCTTTTTCAGGAAAAATAGGATTACGTTCTATTTCTCCGGGAACTTACATCACGCCAACTGTTTTAGTAGCAAAACTGGTTAATACAGGAAAATTAAAAATTACATTCTCTATTCCGGAGAAATATGCTTCGCAGGTACAATCAGGATCTGTGATCGATTTTACCGTTTCCGGTTCAACAAAAACTTATTCAGCAAAAATATACGCCATTGAGCCAGAAGTAGCAGTTGCAACCCGTACACTGCAAATTCGTGCCATTGCCGATAATACCGATGGTAAACTTTTCCCTGGAACTTTTGCTGATGTTAAATTGCCATTAAATATTATTAAAGACGCTATAGTGGTTCCTTCTCAGGCTATTATACCAATACAAGACGGTAAAAAAGTTTTTATTGCCGATAAGGGAAAAGCAAAAGAAGTTATGGTTGATGCTACAACAAGAACCGACTCTTCTATTTTGATTTTATCAGGATTAAAAGCCGGAGATACTTTAATTACAAGCGGTGTCATGTCATTAAAAAACGAAGCACCAATTAAAGTTAAGGTAAAATAGTCGTAAAGTCGAAAGTCGAAAGTCAAAAGTCTTAAAGACTTGAATATAGATTTGAAGATAGCAGTAAGATTTAGCGATAAATCTGAAATCTAAAATCAACAATCTAAAATTTAAAATCACACATGAGTTTATCAACTACAAGTATAAAAAGACCTGTTTTAACCATTGTACTGAATTTATTAATCATATTATTCGGTTTTATTGGTTATACTTTTTTGGGCGTGCGAGAATTTCCTTCGATCGATCCGGCACAGGTTTCTATTCGAACAAACTATACCGGAGCCAATTCTGATATTATCGAATCGCAGATTACAGAACCTCTGGAAAAAGCCGTAAATGCAATTGACGGAATTAGAAACATCACTTCTTCGAGTAACCAGGGAAGCAGTAATATTACTATTGAGTTTAATCTGGATAAAGATTTAGAAGAAGCAGCAAACGACGTTCGTGACAAAGTTTCGCAAGCTATCAGGAGTTTACCGCAGGATATTGATGCGCCGCCCGTTGTTTCTAAAGCAGATGCCGATAGTGACGCAATTATTTCGATGACCGTTCAAAGTGATACCCGAAATTCTTTAGAATTAAGTGATTATGCCGAGAATGTTATTTCGCAGCGATTGGAAACAATTCCGGGAGTAAGTGCAGTTCAAATTTGGGGACAGAAACGTTATGCTATGCGTTTATGGATCGATCCCGTAAAACTTACCGCTTACGGCTGTACAGTGGCCGAAGTCCGTGCTGCTTTAAATACACAAAATGTAGAACTTCCGTCAGGAAAATTAACCGGGAACAATACTGAATTAACCGTAAAAACGGTTGGAAATCTTTCTAAACCAGAAGAATTCAACAATATTATCATTCGTACCGATGGTGACAAAATCGTTCGTTTAAGCGATGTTGGAGGCGCCGAATTAGGACCGGAAAATCTGGAAACAAAATTAAGCCAGTCCGGACTTCCTTTAATTGGTTTAGCTATTGTGCCGATGCCTGGTGCCAATTACTTAGATATTTCGAAAGAATTCTATAAAAAATACGAAGCCTTAAAAAAGGATCTTCCAAAAGATATTAAACTGAATATTGCGCTTGATAATACCATTTTCGTAAAAAAATCAGTACTTGAAGTTGCCGAAACTTTAGGGATTTCTATTGTTCTGGTAATCATTATTATTTATTTATTCTTTAGAGACTGGGCCATTGCTTTCAGACCTTTAATTGATATTCCGGTTTCGTTAATTGCTACTTTCTTTATCATGTGGCTTTTTGGATTCTCTATCAACGTGTTAACCTTACTGGCAATTGTTTTGGCAACCGGATTGGTAGTAGATGATGGAATTGTGGTAACCGAAAACATCTTTAAAAAGGTCGAAGAAGGAATGTCGCCAATTGAAGCTGCAATTAAAGGTTCAAATGAGATTTTCTATGCCGTAATTTCGATTTCAGTAACCTTGGCAGCGGTATTCTTACCTGTAATCTTCCTGGAAGGTTTCGTTGGCCGACTCTTTAGGGAATTTGGAGTCGTAATTGGAGCTGCCGTATTAATTTCGGCTTTTGTATCCTTGACATTAACACCAATGTTAAATGCTTATTTAATGAAAGGCGGCGAGCAGAAAAAATCTAAATTCTACATTAAAACAGAGCCGTTTTTTGAAAAAATGAACAGCAGTTATGCCGAAGCGCTGACTAAATTCATGGATAGAAAATGGATTAGTTTCCCTATTTTAATTGCTTGTTTTGGATTGATTTATTTGTTTTTTACCATTCTTCCAAAAGAAACTGCTCCTTATGATGACAGAAGTTCTGTAACCATGCGTATGACAACACCAGAAGGATCATCATACGAATATACAGATCGTTTTATGCAGGAAATCTCAAAGTTAATTGACGATTCTATTCCGGAGAAAAAAGTAAGTTTGGTTATTACATCTCCAGGATTCAGCTCAAATTCAGTGAACAGCGGATTAGTGAGGCTTACTTTAAAAGATGTTGACGAAAGAAAAAAATCTCAAAAAGAAATTGCAGATAAATTAACCAAATGGACGAAGCAATATCCTAACGCCAAAACCTCTGTAACACAACAGCCTACAATTGCTGTAAACAGACGTGGCGGTCTACCGATTCAATACATTATTCAGGCTCCTAATTTTGATAAATTAAGAGAAAAAATTCCTGTTTTCATGAATGAGGTTGGTAAAAGTGATGTGTTTTCGACTACCGATGTGAATTTAAAATTCAATAAACCGGAAATTAACGTCAGCATTGACCGTGCGAAAGCCGAAAGTTTAGGAATTTCTATTATTGATATTGCACAGACTTTACAGCTTTCTTTAAGCGGACAGCGTTTTGGTTATTTCATTAAAAACGGAAAACAATATCAGGTTATTGGTCAGTTTGATCAAAAAGACAGATCGAAACCTTTAGATTTAACTTCGATGTTTGTAAAAAACAAACAAGGTCAATTAATCCAGATGGACAACGTTGTAAACGTGGCTGAGCAGAGTAATCCGCCGCAATTGTACCACAACAACCGTTATATGTCGGCTACAGTTTCTGCAGGTTTAGCACCGGGAAAAAGTATCAGCGACGGTATTCAGGAAATGGACAGAATTAAAGCTAAAGTGCTGGACGAAAGTTTTACAACCGATTTAAGTGGAGAATCCCGAGATTTTGTGGAAAGTTCTTCGAATACTTCTTTCGCTTTTGGATTGGCTTTATTATTAATCTTCCTGATTCTTGCCGCACAGTTCGAGAGTTTTATCGATCCGTTTATTATCATTTTAACCGTGCCAATGGCCGTTGCAGGAGCTTTATTCTCGCTTTGGTTATTCAACCAGACCTGGAATATTTTCAGCCAGATTGGAACCGTAATGCTTATTGGACTGGTAACCAAAAATGGTATTTTGATTGTTGAATTTGCCAATCAGTTACGAGAACAGGGCAAATCCAAAATGGAAGCCATTCTTGAAGCTTCAGAAGCACGTTTGCGTCCAATTTTAATGACGAGTTTAGCCATTGCTTTAGGTGCATTGCCAATTGCGATGTCGCTTGGAGCTGCTTCTACAAGTAGAATTGGTATGGGAGTTGTAATTGTGGGAGGAACTATTTTCTCTCTTGCACTGACTCTTTTTGTTATTCCGGCCATTTATTTTATGTGGTCAAGAGCCCGAAAACATTATCCGGAATTTGATCATATCGACGAGTACGAAAAAGAAAGTAAATAAAAATTATTAGCCCTGAATTCACAAATTTTATCAAATAATTGGTGAATTCCAGGCAAAAGAAAAATAACATGAATAATAAAATTTTATTCCGCACTCTAATGCTTCTTTTCTTCTGCATTTTCAAAGCAAATGCGCAGGAAGTTTTGACTATTGAAGAAGCGATGAAAATTGCTTTAGAGAATAATTTCGAAATTAAAATTGCCAAAAATAATTCGACAATAAGCGAAACAAACGTTACCGTAGGAAATGCCGGTATTCTGCCAACTGCAACAGCGAATATTGTAGACAACAATAGTGTTACCAACTCAACACAGGTACGTCAGGACGGAACATCGACTACATTGAATAATGCCAAAAACAACAGTTTAACGTATGGAGTTAGTTTAGGCTGGACTGTTTTTGACGGAATGAGAATGTTTGCCCGATACGATCAGTTAAAAGAACTTCAAAAATTAGGCGATGCCGAGCTGAAAAAAACCATTTTGGTAAAAATTGGTCAGGTAAATTCAGCTTATTATGATTTAGTGCAGCAACAGCATCAATTAGCGGCTTTAGATACCACAATTGTAATTTCTAAACAAAGGGTTCAATTAGCACAAAACCGTTTCACTATTGGTAAAGCTTCAAAATTAGAAGTTTTAAATGCGCAGGTGGATTTAAATACAGATCAGGTTACTTTATTAAGACAAAAAGAATCGTATGCCAATGCTAAAATACTATTAAACCAATATTTAGCCCGTGATCCTAAAATTAATTTCACAGTGACTGATCTGGTTACAGTTGATAATAAATTGGTTTTAGCCGATTTAATGGACTTGGCACAAAAACAAAATCCGGCTTTAGAATCGCAGATTATCAATAAACGCATTGCCGAATTACAGCTGAAACAAGTAAAAGCAAGCCGATATCCAACGGTAAATTTAACTTCAGGTTATAATTTCTCTGAAAGCCAGTCCAGTTTAGGATTTACAAGCGAAAACTCTTCAAAGGGTTTTACATACGGCTTTAATGCTTCTATGAATATTTTTGATGGATTTAATCAGCATCGAAATGAAAAAGTAGCGAAACTTCAAATTGAAAATTCTCAAATCGCAATTGAGCAGCAAAATATGATTTTGAATACGCAGTTGAGCACCGCTTTTCAAACGTATTTAACCAATTTAGAATTAATTGATTTAGAAGAAGATAACGAGGCTATTGCCAAACAAAATCTTGATATAACGCTGGATAAATTTAGAATTGGAACTATTACAACGCTGGATTTTAGAACGGCTCAGCTCAATTATGTCAATGCAAAAGTACGTTACAGCAACGCACAATATGAGGCAAAATTATCTGAAATTGCGCTTAAAGAATTAGCAGGAAATATTAATTTTTAAACTAAATTTGTTTTAAAACAAATTTAAATGATCACGTATAATACCAAAGATTGGTTTACTTTTATATTCCATTTTCATAAATCAGATACCGTTAGAAAATTATTTCCCGTAATGATTGCTATCGGAATTTATTCTGCTTTAGTTGGATATCTGGAACTCCATTATTTTAAAGTCAACAAAAACGATTACATACACAACATTCCAATTATGCACGGAATGCTAGGGTTTGTAATTTCGTTATTGCTTGTTTTTAGAACCAATACGGCTTATGACCGCTGGTGGGAAGGCCGTAAACTTTGGGGCGGTTTGGTAAATAACAGCCGTAATCTTGCTATAAAACTTTCGGCTATTTTAAAAGAGGATAACGATCGAAATTTCTTCAGAAAATTTATTCCGCTATATGCTGATATTCTGCATAAACATCTAAAAGATGAAGAAACCAGTAAACAGCTTTTTGAAGATGTCGATTTAGAAATCGACCATCATAAACATAAACCGAATCAGCTTAAAAGAATCATGTATCATAAAATCAATGATTTGTATGAGGCAAAAAAAATTACCGGTGAACAGCTTATTACCTTAAATGACGAATTAGTCGCTTTTACAGATATTTGCGGTGCCTGCGAGCGAATTAAAAATACGCCTATTCCCTATTCTTACAGCGCTTTTATCAAAAAGTTCATCTTTTTTTATACAATGACACTTCCGTTTGGATATTCTGTAAGTTTAGGATATTTGGTTGCGCCTGTTGTCGTTTTCATCTTTTACGTTTTGGCCAGTTTAGAGCTTATTGCCGAAGAAATTGAAGACCCGTTTGGAGATGATGAAAACGATCTTCCAACCAAAAAAATTGCAGAAAATATCAAAAAACACGTCGAAGAATTAATTTAAAAAGATTAAGACTCAAAACGATAAAATCCTATTTTGAGTTTATCAAATGTTTTAAGACAGAAAAACCAAATAATTTCTTTCTTACTACAATTCTCAATCCTTATATTTGTATCCTCATAAAAAGAATAAAACTAAAATGAAAATATCTTACAACTGGTTAAAACAATTCATTAAAACCGATTGGACATCCGAACAAACCTCAGAATTATTGACAGATTTAGGTCTTGAAGTTGAAGTTGTCGAGAAATATCAATCTATTAAAGGCGGATTAGAAGGGGTTGTTGTAGGACATGTACTTACTTGCGAAAAACACCCTGATGCCGACAGATTAAATGTTACTACCGTAAATATTGGTTTAGAGGCTCCTATACAAATTGTATGTGGTGCTGCAAACGTTGCTGCGGGACAAAAGGTTCCGGTTGCCACTATTGGAACTGTTTTATATGATAAAGATGGCGCTGAATTTACTATTAAAAAAGGTAAAATACGCGGACAGGAAAGCCATGGTATGATCTGTGCTGAGGATGAATTAGGTCTTGGAACAGGCCACGACGGAATTATGATTCTGGATGAAAATCTGGTTCCGGGAACTCCGGCTGCCGAAGTTTTTCAAATTACAAATGATGAAGTTTTCGAAATTGGGTTGACACCTAACCGTGCCGATGCAATGAGCCATTTTGGAACTGCACGTGATTTAAGAGCCGGAATGCTGCAACGCGGTGTAAATATTGAATTGATTACGCCATCTGTAAGTAATTTTAGAGTAGACATGCGTACGCTTAAAATTGATGTTAATGTTGAAGAACCAACTTTAGCACCAAGATACTGCGGTGTAACCATTTCCGGAATTTCTGTTCAGGAATCTCCTGCCTGGTTACAAGATCGTTTAAAAGCAATTGGTTTAACACCAAAAAATAATATTGTTGACGTTACTAATTATGTTTTACATGAACTAGGACAGCCACTTCATGCTTTTGACGCAGCAAAAATCAACGGAAAAGTAATTGTTAAAACATTACCTGCAGGAACTAAATTTACAACATTAGACGATGTTGAAAGAACGTTACATGCCGAAGATTTAATGATTTGCGACGAAAAAGGACCACTTTGTATTGCGGGTGTTTTTGGTGGAAAAAAATCTGGAGTTTCTGAAGGAACAACAACTATTTTCTTAGAAAGTGCTTATTTTGATGCTGTAAGCGTTCGTAAAACGGCTAAAAGACATCAATTGAATACGGATGCTTCTTTTAGATTTGAAAGAGGAATTGATCCAACGATTACAGAATATGCTTTAAAACGTGCAGCGCTTTTGATTCAGGAAGTGGCGGGCGGAAAAATTACTTCTGATGTAGTTGAAGTATATCCTAAAAAAGTAGAAGATTTCTCTGTTTTATTGAATTTCAGCCACGTTTCTAAAATCATCGGACAAGAAATCCCGAAAGATACGATCAAAAAAATATTGGTTTCTTTAGATATTAAAGTAAACAGCGTTTCTGATACCGGTTTAGGATTAACAATTCCTGCTTACCGTGTAGATGTACAGCGCGAAATTGATGTTATCGAAGAAATTCTAAGAGTTTATGGTTACAACAATATTGAGTTTTCTAAAAAATTCAATGCAACGGTGGCAAATTCTCCAAGAACAGAAGATTATAAAGTACAAAATGTTATCGCTTCTCAATTGAACTCGCAAGGGTTCCATGAAATGATGGCAAATTCTTTAACAACAGCCACTTATGCTAAATTATCTACTGCGTTAAAAGAAGAACACAACGTTACGATGTTAAATCCTTTAAGCAGTGATTTATCGACTATGCGTCAGTCTTTATTGTTTTCTGCTTTAGAAGCAATTTCATATAATATCAACAGAAGAAATTCAGATTTAAAATTATTTGAATTCGGAAAATCCTATCATAAATATCTTAACGGTTACGAAGAACACAAACATTTGACTCTTTCAATCTCTGGAAACAGAAACAAAGAAAGCTGGACAAATCCGCAAAAAGGAACTGATTTCTTTTTATTAAAAGGATATGTAAAAGGTGTTTTAGCCCGTTTGGGAATTGAAAAAATTTCGAATGCTCCTGTTCAGTCTGATATTTTCTCAGAAGGAACTTCTATTTGCTACAACAATGATACATTAGTTGAAATGGGTGTGGTTAAAAAATCGATCTTAAAGCATTTCGGAATCAAACAAGACGTGTATTACGCTGATTTTAACTGGGATTTGGTTTTAAAAATCATTACCGGAAAAATTAAATATACCGAGATTCCTAAATATCCAGAAGTTCGTAGAGATTTAGCGTTATTAATTGACGATAAAGTAACTTACGAAAGTATCTTTAATTTGGCGAGACAAACTGAAAAAGCGCTTTTAAAAGACGTTAATTTATTTGATGTTTACCAGGGAAGTAAACTTCCAGAAGGAAAGAAATCGTATGCTTTAAGCTTTACTATTCAGGATAATACAAAAACGCTTACAGATGCTCAAATCGATAAAATCATGTCGAAATTACAGCAGACATTCGAAACTGAATTGGGCGCAAGCTTAAGATAACGGTTATTTATATACATATTCAAACCCGACAGGTTTTAAAAACCTGTCGGGTTTTGTTTTGTTATACGTTTTTATTCTTATTTCAGTTTGCTTTGAACATAATTTTACCGCAAAGTTCGCAAAGAGTCCACGCAAAGATTCGCAAAGTTTTTTATAAGTTTGTGTTCCCAGCGCGAAATCTTTGCGAACTTCGCGTTTAATTAAACGACCAACAAACCTGAAACTTGAAACATGAAACCAAAAAACTTCTCATTTAGAATATTTTAAGTACGCGCGCATTAGCTTTTCGTCGTATTTATTGGTTTTATAGGCCGGGCCGTTGTATCGCAGGGCAAAAGCAGCCCAGTTTTTACTTCGAAGCGTTTCCAGCAGGTTATTCTTTTCTAAAAACATTCCAAAAGCTTTTAGATGTTCGCCTTCATTTTCGTTCATTTTAGCTACATATTCGTCTATACTTCCAAAACCAATGGGCACAGCATTGAATCCCATAATTTGAAAAAGTCCCCATGAAGCAGAGCAGTTTGCAGCATCTCTAAAACTTTTATCTGCGCCTAAATTGGCCGCTTTTTCTAAACGATTGTATTCTTCGGCGCCGCCAACATAATATCTTCTATTAAAACTTTCAAATAAAATATTTTGGGTAGAAGCGTTAACATAGTTTCTTGGATTTATATTTCTTTTTTCGAGTTGTTTCCAAAAAATATGACCTTCGAACAGAATCTTTGGCCTTCCATCGACCAAAAAACCTTTTCCGTTGCTTTCCACTTCATTGACCGCTTTTACAACGGCTAATTCCAGATTAAACTGATGCGAGAAATCGATCAGATTTTGCTCTGAAAGTAATTTTGAATTGGATGAAAATGAAGTTCGGTTTTTCTCTAAAAGTGCCGACCAGGTTTTTAACCCCACCACTCCATCTACGACCAGGTTATTTTTTAGCTGAAAATCCCTAATCGCTTTATCTGTCGCCGCACCAAAATTATCCGAAACTATAACCGGATAACCTGATTTTGCTAAAAGCTCGTTTAAATAATAAACTTCGCTTGATTTTGTGCCTAATTTTATGGTTCTCATGATTTTTTGTTTATGATTATTTTTGCTGATGACAGGAAGTCAAAAACTTCATTTCTGGTACTTGTCAGATTATCATTTTTATCATAATAATTGACTTTATACGAAATCAAAGTATTACTGTTCAAAGTATTTTTAACAATGAAGTTGAACAAAACAGGAGTCGAAAATTCAGCTTTTAATCGTTCAAATAAAAATTTACTTCCGGTTTCCTGAACCGTTAATTCAATTGTAATTTTTGCCGTAGCAGCGCTTTGGCTTTTAATTTCAACCTGAATGTATCTGTTATATGCCGTAGATTGCGAAACTACCTGACTAAATTCTGAGCTTATATTTTCTATATTTTCAAAATCAAAAAATACATTTTTCAGTTCGCCTGATGCCGTTGGATTAAGCGCAATAAAGTCTAAAAGTTTCGTATCACTGCTGACTAACTGCGGATAATTTTTAAAAAAGATACTGTTTAAATACGTTGCGTTTTGATTGTAAACCAATAAAATAGAATTGAGTTTGCAATTAGAAATAGACTGGTTGCTGATTTTGATTTGTTTGGCCTGATTGTCAATTAAAGCTTCGACGATTTCACCAACGGTTTCTTCGATATTCAATTCGATTACACTGGTATCTTTAATTTCTTTATGTTTAAAATTGATGTTGGCGTATTGCGTAATCGTGTTGTTAAAAGCATTTATCATAATACTGGCTTCAGACAAATTTTCTGTGGAGAGATTAAATATAAAGTGTTTTCCGTCTGATGTAACACTGGCTTGCTGCAGAAAATAATTCCCGTTTATATCATACTCTGCTTCAATATCATTAGGAAACAGAAATTGAACTTTATCAAAATAATCGCTCGTGTCTCCGTCTACAAAATTGTTTTGCAATAAAGCAATTTTCAATTTCGCCAGATCATAATCTGAAAGATTTGGGCCAATGACAAACTGAAAACTAATTTTAGAAATTTCTTCAGATGTTCCGGCTCCTTCTTCATACGCATGAAAAATTGTGGTAACACAAGGCTTCATCGTATTTAAATCTTTTGATAAATTGTACACTTTAGAAATCAGCAAAAAGGTATTGGGCTGTACCATAGATTTGTAAATCGAAAGTTTATTGAAATTATAACCGGAAACGAATATTTGCTTGAACTGCGAAAAATCTTCATTTAAATTGAAAGGATTGGTTATAAACGGACCATTAACATCTCGATACAAACTCGTTGCAATGTTTGTTGGAGCTCCATATCCCAGTGTTTTATTTACTTTTAAGAGAAAAGTGCTTTTCACGTATTCCTCCTGATCATCAGCTTTAATATTATTATCACGCTGGATTTCGGATATCACGGTTTTTGGTGCAACTCTGGCTTCCATTGTCGATTTAACCATCAAAGGACTGCTTATAAGCATTGCTTTTGGCTGCAACGTTGATTTAGTAGTCAAATCCTTTTTCGTGAGATTCTGGCTTCTTAGGATAGAAATATCTCTCGCAAATAGAAAATTGCGTTTTAGTTTCGAATATCCTTTAAAATCAAAGAATAAATCGATGTTGCATTTCATTTCATTAAAATTTGAAATAAGATTCAGAAAGGCAATTTTCACAGCTTCATCGATTAAATCAAACTGGATTTCTTGTGTAATTGTATTTATAACTCCGTTGATTTTTATGATATCACGATTTACTTTTAAATTCAAAATTGCTTCTCTCAGGTTTAATGCAATACTTTTTTGGTTTGTTTGCAACGGCTTACTTTTTACGCTGTATTTAAGGGTTACTTTTCCAAGCAAACCACTTTTATTCCCTAGTTTATCTGTTACATTTTCATAATAAAAAACAGTTCCGTTATTGGGTTCTATATCAACTTGAGGAAAGAATAACGTGATTTCATTTTTAAAATAATCCTTAAAGGAAGCGTTCTCTGTAATGGCGTTATCGTCTTCTATTAAAGGAAAATAGCTTTCAAATATTGGAAAACCTATAATAATAGGAGTTGGTTTTATTTCTATCGAATGAATTATAGGATGCTCTATAACTCTAAAATCAGTTTCTTTTTTAACCGCAGCTGCCGCTGAAAACGAAGTACTGGGTTTTGCAGGCTCAAGATTGAACCTGTTTACAGGAACCAATTTTGTTCCTTCGAGCTTAAAGGTATTTAAATCTGGCATGATGTTTAGGTTTAATGATTAGTGACTTTTGAGAAAACAAAAGGGACATGAAGTCCCTTTTGCAAAATGTCTCAGAAAAATTATTCCATAAATGGAGCTCTGATCTTTTCAATATCAGCATTTTGAGCTGCAGTTCCTGTTGGAATTTCGAATAAAACATCGCCTTCCAAATAATCGATTTTTATGTAATCTGTTGAGATTGAAACTTTTTTAGCTTTCTTACCAATTTTACCGCTGCAAGTATATTTTACTTTATACTCTGTTGGTTTAATGGCATAATCTAATTCATACCAGGCTCTGTACGGAATCGCATCTTCGAAATTATCAACGGTAAACTTGAATTTTTTAGACGACATTTTGTCGACTTTTAAAGTTACCTCCAACGTATCGCAATCGTAAAGTTCTTCTGTAGATAAGGTGTAATTGATCATGTTTTGAATTGGAAGCGGCACGAATATTTTAGTTCCTTCAAATTCAAACTCTCTTGTTGTGTCTTTCAACTTGATTCTCTTATCTTTTTCGTACATTACCTCTTGTCTTACTTTAATTTTAGTAGAACCGTTGTTTTTTACGAAATCAAATACAAAAGCATTTTTTTCTTTCGATTTATCGTTCCATGTTGCAGGGAAAATCGCATCGATTTCCTTACCAGATTTGCTGGTATTTTTCACGTAAGGAGTTCCCTCTGGAGCGATCATTCTTCCAGAACTTTTCCAGATTAATTTGCCTTTAGAATCCGGATATCCTACTTCAATAGAAACCTGGCTTACCGGGCTATCATTCACGATATCACTGTCTTTGTCCAGTTTAATTAAACCTCCATTTAAAGATGCAATTACCTGTACTTTTGAAAAATCTTCGTCTAACTGAATTTCAGTGATGTATTTTTTCAATTCGGTTTTTGCTTCCGGACCAGATTTTAAAGTCAGAGGAGTTAAGTTTCCGCTGATTTTAGAATCTAAAACTTCAATAGCAGAGAATTTAATTTCATCTGTAAATTTCACTTCTCTAATCTGCGTTCCTGATTTTAAGCTTACGCCAACGCTTCCAATTCCGAAAAGGATTCTAAAAAATCCTCCTGGTTTTTCTGGAGTCGATGCTGGTGTAAATTGTTTTTCGGGCGCGTCAAAAATTTGTTTTTGCACCATTTGAAAAGCAAAATCTCTTTGTTTGGTAAAAAGCGCTTCTTCTACTTTTTTTCTTTCCTCGTTAGAGAATTGATTGTCTGTGATAATTTCGCTTACAATACCTCCCTGAGTCAGGATTTTCTCGTATTCGCTTTCCCAGTTAACATCAACAAAAGACCAGCTTACATTGGCTTTTGCCGAAAAATAAGTGTGTACTTTTTTTACATCGACAGTAGTTTTAATTGTAGTTGTGGGCATATAGCCTTTGTACTTAATGTTGTTTTCGACTACCAAATTATTGGCACCGCTTTCGAGTGCGTTTTTTACTAACGAAGCACTGTTGCGCCCCATAAGTACAGAAAGCGCATTATCGCCAAGGCCAAATGTAGTTCCTGCGCCTTCTCCCTGAATGTTGAAAGTCCACGGATTGGCACCTCCAAACGGATTATTTGGTGATTTTTCGCCCACAACATGCATGGCAATTTTGTTTTCTGTCAATTGAATTGGACGCACGTTTGTTTCATTAAAATCTCTATCGACTCCTTTTAAAAAAGAGAACAAACCAAACAATTTTGATTGTCTCTGATTGTTGTAATTAGTGTGCAGCGTCGTTTTTAATTTATCAATCGCTTTTTTCAATAAAGCTTCCGGCAAATCGATCGTACTAGTTAAGGTAGTATAAGCTCCGGCTTCTTCTTCCAAACCTTCTGCTCCAATTACGGTAGACGAATCTCCTTCTGATTTAAATACCTGCATTGCAAATTTGAATCTTCCGTCAGGATGTTTTGCCAGTCTTGGGGCTTTTGGATAGTAGTAAAACTGCATTGGTAATCCGGCATCTCTTAACAACATATTGTTAGGATCTGGCGAAAAAAGTACTGCATAATCTGCTCCATCTTCTTTCTCTAAAAGAATTTCTACTGTTCCGGTTCCTGCGTGAGGATAACCTAGGGGTGTTGGTTGTGACATAATTTAAAAAATTTAGTTATTACTTATTAATGGTTACTCATTTTGAGCGCCGCTTTTAATGCATAAAATCGACGATGTAAAATTGTTTCATTATAAAATATTATGAAACAGCACTTTAACCCATTTTTTTAAATAATTTTACCCAACTAAAAAAGGGTATATTTCCCCTTGTGGTGTTTTTAGGTTTGAAATAATTTTGTCCAGGCAACAATTAAAAAATGCTATGAACTAACCAGTAAACCAATTAAATTCTAAATAATTATGAAAAATCCACCCGCAAAACCTAGTCAGTTAATAACTAAAGAATTTGCAAAACAGTTAAATGTTAATTACAACAGTAAAAAAGCGGCATCCTTAACAACAGGAAAGGCAGCTAAAAAGGAAGATGCAAATGCAATATGGTATTCGCTTGAAGCATTAGAAAGTTATATCTATTACATTAAAACTAATGGTGCAAAAGACGGATATAATGTAGACGGAATACGTTTTTATTTTGGTGTATATCCAGACGACGAAAAACACGGCGAGAAAGCCGGATTAACAACCCTATTCTTGGTTCCTACCGGAAAAAAAATCGAAAATAATACCGCAAAAATTCAAGGTTTTACTATGCTTCAGGAGGCACAGTCATCAGACATTCAAAGTCTTGAACCAATGAATTACGGAAACATCGGTAGACCGCCAAGTTTAATATATTAATTTAAATTATGTTTGAATTTTTAAGATCTTATATCATTTATTTAGCTTTATTATCAGGCTGCATCGGATTAATTTCGATGCATAAACTGCCTGGTAAGAAAGCTAAATTTTTAGTAATTTTAATCTGGTTTTCTGTAGCAATAGAATTAGTAGGATACTATTTTACCTATTGGACGGGCTTATTAGATTATTATGTATATAATTTTTATATGTTCGTTAGCTTTTCAGCCTATATACTACTTCTGCGCAGTCTTCTGTTAAAAATAAATTACAGAATGACCGCTGTTTATTGTTTGATTCTATTTGTTGTTTCTTTCTTTTTAAACATTATTTATTTTAAAGAAGATGCAAATCGTTCCTTTACATACAGCTTTGCCATTGGAGTACTCCTTGTATTAATATTATCGTGCTTATATTTGGTAGAGATTTTTAATTCAGACAAAATTTTAAATTTTAAACGATCTGTTTTTTTCTGGTACATTCTGGGGATATTGGTTTTCCATGTTCCTTTTACGCCCTTTATGCTGGCTATTAATTGGTTTCTTATTAAACAAGACGATTCCGTTTTCAGCCTGGTATTATTCATTTTAAATTTTCTGGCCCACAGTTGTTTTATAATCGGATTTTTATGGAGCGAAAATAAATACAATTATTAGTCATTTCATTAGGTATTGTTTTTTTAACTTTACTAGTCACAGTATTGGTTCTTTTCTTTTATTTTTTAAAGAAGAAAAACAATTATCTGGTCGAAAAAATGGAAGCTGAATTGTACTTTCAATCTGAATTGGTAAAAACCAGAATCGAGATTAAAGATCAAACCCTTTCTGAAATCAGCAAAGAACTTCATGACAACATTGGGCAGATTATTTCTGTTGGAATCATGCAGCTTAATATGTCAATAAGCAGTAAAAGTATTGAGGTAAAAGAACTAAAAGACCTTAAAGATGTACTTGCAAAAGCATTAGACGAACTCAGGATTTTATCGCGTATTATTAATAAAGATAATTTACTGCAAAGCAACTTTATAGAGGCTATAAAACAAGATCTGGAACGCGTAAAAAAACTAAAGAAAATTCATTATCGCTATAATTTAACCGGAGAAATTCCTAAAATAAGCGAAGAACATGATTTGTTTATTTACCGAATTTTTCAGGAAGCACTTCACAATAGTTTAAAACACTCTCACAGCGATTTATACGAAGTAAATATTGTAACAACTGAAACACTTTTTCAGTTAAAATTAAAGGATTTCGGGATTGGCTATGATACCAATAAAGCAAATTCCGGACAAGGATTAACCAACATGAAACTGCGGGCCAAATTGATTGGCGCTCAATTAATCATGGAATCGAATTCATCAGGAACAACCGTAACTTTAGAATACCCTTTAACTACTACCAATGAAACTGAACACTAAAAGTAAAATTATTATTGTTGACGATCATCAGCTTTTTTCTCAATCCTTAGAACTTTTAATTAAAAGTTTTGGCGACTATGACGTAATCGACCGATTTGAAAACGGAAAAGTATTCATATCCTATCTTCAGGAAAACCTCGATACCGATATTGATCTGGTCTTATTAGATGTAAATATGCCTGTTTTAGATGGTTTAAGCACCATGAAATGGATTAAAGAAAACAGACCTGACTTAAGAGTAATTGCACTTTCTGTAAATGACGATGAAGAAATTATCATAAAAATGATTACCAACGGAGCAAAAGGTTATCTGCTAAAAGATACTTCACCAGAGATCTTCAAAGAAGCCATAGAATGTGTAATTGAAAAAGGTTTTTACTTTACCGAATTAGTTTCGGGAATGCTGGTTAATAAAGTCAACAGCGACAATAAAAAAGTCAGTTTAAAAGAAAAAGAACTGGTTTTTATAAAACATGCCTGTACCGAGATGACTTACAAGGAAATCGCATCGCAAATGTGCCTCAGCCCTAAAACCATCGACGGATACAGAGAATGTTTATTTGATAAATTAGAGATAAAAACCAGAATAGGTTTGGTCCTATACGCGGTTAAACACAAAATTGTGTTTGTTTAATTAATATGTGAGCGCTGCAAAGATTGGAAACTCTTTGATTTTTTCTCTACCGTTCAGAAAACTTAATTCCATTAAGAAATTACATTGTACAATTTCGCCTCCAAGTTTCTCTACCAGCTCGCAAACGGCTTTTGCAGTTCCGCCAGTTGCCAGAACATCGTCGTGAATTAAAATACGATCTCCTTTTTTGATAGCATCGGTATGCATTTCAAGGCTGTCGGTTCCGTATTCAAGCTCGTATGAAGCTGAAATCGTTTCATAAGGAAGCTTTTTAGGTTTTCTAACCGGAACAAAACCAGCATTTAGTTCCTGTGCTAATAACATCCCGAAGAAAAAGCCCCGACTTTCTGCTCCTACTACCTTATCAATTTTTTGTCCTTTTAAAGAATTTACCAAAATCGATAGGCATTCTTGCCTCGCTTGGACGTCATTTAGGAGCGGAGTGATATCTTTAAACAAAATTCCTTCTTTTGGAAAGTCTTGAATATCACGCACATAATTTTCAATCTTCATTTTTTTTTATTTTTATGTTATTTTATGCTTGTTTATGTCACATTTATGTCTATCTTTGCACCCGCAATAAGCAATCAACAAAGCTACAAAAAAATAGCTAATTGATAACAAAAAGGCCTCGTGGCGCAACTGAATAGCGCATCTGATTACGGCTCA
>Ga0157370_10002652_pt1 | contig 21482 bp, 17 predicted proteins | sample C35metaG_FD_113463 | JGI IMG/M metagenome (GOLD analysis project Ga0157370, IMG submission 113463) | Corn rhizosphere microbial communities from Kellogg Biological Station, Michigan, USA - C3-5 metaG | ecosystem: Host-associated > Plants > Roots > Rhizosphere > Soil | place: USA: Michigan...
AATACAATTCCAATTAACAAACACGATGCAGATAAATCATTTGATGCTGCTGCATGTATTGGTTGTGGAGCATGTGTTGCAACTTGTAAAAACTCATCGGCAATGTTATTCGTTGCTGCGAAAGTTTCTCAATATGCATTATTGCCACAAGGTAAAGTTGAAGCAGTTGATCGTGTTTTAAACATGGTTCACCAAATGGATCACGAAGGTTTTGGTAACTGTACAAATACAGGAGCTTGTGAAATCGAATGTCCAAAAGGAATTTCTCTTGAAAATATTGCACGTATGAACCGTGAATATTTAGCAGCAAGCTTGAAAGGATAATAAAAATCCAATTACTATATAAAAAAACGCATTCATTTTTGAATGCGTTTTTTTTGTGATCTATTTGAATGTCAATCCTGCTTAAGGTCATATATTCTATCGTAGTAATTTTTATAATGGTGCAGTTTTTTTGTAGCATTTTATAATTTGAAACCAACTAGCATTCTCAAATTTTGATTTTTTGTAAGTCAAAGTCTAATTTTAACCAACAGATTTACAGTGTAAAAGCAGTGTTTTTAATCCACGTGCTGTTTTGAGGAGCAAAAAGATAATTTTCAATTTATAAAGCAATCTAATTCTAATATTATGAAAAAGATTTTAGTACTAATTACATGTTGTGCCTACATTCTTTTATCTTGCAAAAAAGAGAAAGATGTCGATGATCAAAAAATGGCTGTAGCCGATCAGAAAGATTCTACAGATATTGCTGATAATGGCTGGCCGCGCGAGATAACAAATAATGGGACAAAACTGGTTTATTATCAGCCGCAGGTCGATAGCTGGGATGACCACAAGGAAATTAAAGCAAGACTAGCTTTTTCATTAACTCCTAAGGATGGAAAGCAAGTTTTGGGTGTTGCATCTTTACAAGCGTCAACTTTAGTAGATAAAGACAGCCGAAGTGTTTTCTTTAAAGATATTAAAGTAACCGATGTTCGCTTTCCAGCTCTTGATGAAAAAAAGATTCCCGAAATGGAAAAGCTATTCAAAGAAACACTTCCGAAAGGAGGTGATCCCGTTTCTGTGGATCGTATCCTGGCAGATTTAGATAAAACTACAAGTCCTGAAAAAGGAATTGCTGCGCAAAATAGTCCTCCGCCAATTTTTTACAGTTCAAGTCCAGCAATATTGCTAATTGTTCAGGGAGAACCTGTTTTGGTTCCTGTAGAAAAATCAGAGATCCAGTATGTGGTAAATACAAATTGGGATTTGTTTTTTGATAAAACTACTAGTGATTATTATTTACTTGTCGAGAATATTTGGCTGAGCTCTAAAAAACTTGACGGTAAATGGACAAAAGCGACAAAACTTCCAGATGGTTTGAAAAATCTGCCATCGGGACAAAATTTCGACGAAGTTAAAAAAATGATTCCGCCTCCAGAATCAGGTACTGCGCCAAATGTTTTCTTTAGCAAAGTACCTGCTGAATTAATCTTAGTAAATGGCCCTCCAAAATTTGAAAAAATACCAGGCACTCAATTATTGTATATTGATAATACAGAAAATGATGTTTTTGCCAATGAAGCGCAGGGACAATATTATGTGCTTTTATCAGGAAGATGGTTTGGTTCTAAAAGCTTGGACGGACCGTGGAATTATGCTGGGAATAACCTTCCTGCAGATTTTGCCAAAATTCCAAAAGATTCTCCAAGGGCAAGTGTTTTGGCTTCTGTTCCTGGAACTCAGGAAGCAAAAGATGCCGTAATGTTAGCGCAGGTGCCCACAACTGCAATAGTAAACAAAGCAGATGCAGAAGCAAAAGCAAAAGTCGTTTACGATGGTACGCCTCAATTTAAACCAATCGAAGGAACAAAAATGCAGTATGCCAGCAATACGCAGGAAAAAGTCATAAAGGTGGGTGATCTGTATTATCTGTGCTTTCAAGCTGTGTGGTTTATGTCTACAAGTCCAAACGGACCTTGGAAAGTTACAAATTCTGTTCCCAAAGAAATTTATACCATTCCACCAAGTTCGCCTGTTTATAATGTAACATATGTTACTCAAACTAATGTGACTGATACAACTGTAGAAAGTAATACAACTGCAGGTTATTTTGGAGCCTTTATAATAGGAGCAACTGTTGGTGCAATTTTAACTTATGGTACAGGATATTACTACCCGCCTTATTATTACTACGGAGGATTGTATCCAATTTACCGACCATGGCCATGTACTTATGGAGCGGGAGCCGTTTATAATCCGTGGACAGGGGGCTGGGCAGCCGGAAGAAGGGTTTACGGACCTTACGGTGCTGCTGGAACATCTGCTTGGTATAATCCAGCAACAGGCAGGTACGGACGTTCTGCAAGTGTGCAAGGGTGGTACGGAGGTAGGACAGCGGCCAATACTTATAATCCGTGGACAGGAAATTACGGGCAAACTATTCAGGGACATAATGCTTACGCACAATGGGGTCATTCGGCTGCAACAAACGGACATGATTGGGTTCAAACGGGGCATGTCACTACAAGACGAGGTACCGCGGTTGGGTATGAAACTTCTGGTGGAAATAAAGGCGTTATCACGCATAGAAGAGGCGGCGGAACGACTATTCATACTAATAACAATATGTATGCAGGACATGACGGACATATTTATAAAAGAGATCAAAATGGCAATTGGAGTCATTATAATAATGGAAATGGAGGCTGGACTCAAGCTGGAACTCTCGGTGGATCACAGCGTAAAACTGATAAACCAGATCTTAATAACTTACCGAAAAGGGATAGAGAATCGGGTCTGGCAAATAAACCTTTAGGAGAAAACAATCGTCTTGGCGATCGTGCTGATAATTTTCCAAAAGCCGATCAGACATTGGGCAGACCAGAGAAACCGTTAGGTGAAGCGGGAAGACAAAATGTAACAAGAGATCTGGATCATTTTGAAAATTCAAGATCGGAGGGTGAAGTGAGAAATCAAAATTTCCAAAACTTTAGAAACAACAGCAATTTTAGAAATAACGGAGGCCAATTTGGCGGCGGCGGTTTTAGGGGAGGTGGTTTCAGAGGTAGAAGATAATTCTGTTCTATATAAAAAAGGAAAGGCTGTTATTATTAACAGTCGTTCCTTTCTTAGTTAATTAAGTGTTTTTTATTTATTCATAAAATAATTGCGATGCGGTAATTTCTTCTTTCTTTTTTCCTTCTTTCTGAATAAAACAATTTAAAATTGTACCGCCGGTTAAGTCAAAATAACTGATGTTGATTTTATGAAAACCTTTTTCTAGTTTAACTGCTCCATAAGCTTCATTTGCCCAATGAATGCCGTCATTATCAACAATTAATTCATTGTCTATAAAAAGCTTTGATCCGTCGTCTGAAAGGGTCGAAAAAGTATAATTTCCAGTTTCAGGTATAAAGATGTATCCGTTAAATTTTAAACCAATATAACGTTCTAATTTTGTTTTCCATTTTTCAACGCTAATTTTGCCTTCAAAAATTCCTGTCGCTGCAGGTTTTGAAAGCTCCAAATCCAGAACTTGTTTAAATGTTCCTGTATAATATTCATATTTCAAACCATTTTTCTTAGGCTGAATGGCCAAGGCTGATTTTAAATCTGGATTTCGAACTATGATTTTATTAATGGAACTTCTTTTACCGCTTTCGCTGATTTGAATCGTTTTGATGATTCGATATTCTCCTTTTGGAATATTTATGAGCACTGGATTTTGATACAATTCTGCCGTTTCATCAGGATTATAACCGTCAATTGTATAAAAGATCTTTCCGTTTTTTATAGTTGGTTTTAAATCTAAAATATATTTTGATGCAATTAAAGCCATTTCATCAGCACCAAATGGCGTCGGAACTTTATACAATCGATCTTCTAATTCTAACTTTTCTAAATGATAGGGCAGTTGATTTTGAATAAAATGGTTGTAGTTTTTATTTTTTGGTTCTGTCCAAGCGATTTCTGCTAAAGCCAAAACACGCGGATAAAGCATATAATTCAATTTTGCTGGGCTAGTTAAATATTCTGACCAAAGATTGGCTTGAACTCCGATAATATATTTTTGTTCTTCAACCGATAAACTGTCAACCGGAGTTGGGTTGTAGTTGTATACTTTTTCTAAAGTACTTAATCTGCCAACGGTAAGCGGTTCGTTTGGAGAATATCCCTGATTGTAATCAAAATAAACCGTTCCTTCTGGTGTCATTACAACTGGGTGTTTCAGTTTTGCTGCATGAATTCCGCCCGATTCTCCACGCCAAGACATAACGGCAGCGTTTGGGGCGAGTCCACCTTCGAGGATTTCATCCCAGCCAAAAATCTGTCTTCCATTAGCATTCAAGAATTTTTCAATTCTTTTAATAAAATAACTCTGTAATTCATGCTCATCTTTTAAACCTAAAGCTGTAATTCTCTTTTGGCAATTTGGGCAGGTTTTCCATCTTGTTTTTGGGCATTCATCTCCCCCAACATGAATGCTTTTACTTGGAAATAATGCCATGACTTCGTTTAAAACATCTTCTAAGAATGTAAAAGTTTCCTCTTTTCCTGCGCAGAAAACATCTTCAAAAACGCCCCAAGATTCTACAACCTTATAATTGCGATCTGGAAAACAAGCTAAATTTGGGTATGCTGTAACGACGGCAGAAGCATGACCTGGCATTTCGATTTCTGGAATAACATTCACATAATTGTCTTCAGCAAATTTGACAACATCTTTAATTTCTTCTTGAGTGTAAAATCCTCCGTATGGATTTCCGTCGAAAAAAAATGGCGATCGTTCAAATTTATTTCCCACTAAAGTTTGAGCTCTTTTTGAACCAACTTCGGTCAGTTTCGGATATTTTTTTATTTCGATCCTCCATCCTTGATCGTCGGTTAAATGCCAGTGAAAATTATTTAATTTATAGCTGGACATTTGTCTGATAAAATCTTTTATGACAGCAACAGAGAAAAAATGACGGCAGACGTCTAAATGCAGGCCTCGGTAAGAATATCGGGGTTGATCTTCAATAATTAGACAAGGAAGTTTGATTTCTTTTGAAATTTTGTTTGGAAGAAGCTGAAGTAAAGTTTGAACTCCATAAAACAACCCTTCTTCTTTTCCTGAAACTATAATTTTTTTAGAAGTAATTTCGATTTTATAGGCTTCTTTTGATGTGAAATTCACATTCGTATTAAAGTCAATTTTTACATGTGATTTCTTTGAAGCAGTTTGAGAATTGAAAGCCGTTTCTAAAATTTGAGCCGATTTAAATTCCCTTTCACTGTAATTTTTATTCACAAAATTGATTTGAACTTTTCCAATTATACGAATACTGTCTCCTGTTAATTTGTAGAAATTTGGAGCTGGAATAATAGAGTTATTCTGCTGGAAATTTTGTGCGGTTCCATTTAAAAAAGAAAGAACAAAAAAGATGTAAAGGAATTTTTTCATAAAAGAAAAACTTTAGAATTTATTAAAATGGAGTTTTAAAGATAGTAAATGGTTTTAAAATCAGATTTTTAAATTTTTTTATTGATAATCGAGCTTTTGGTTTCAATGAATTATTTACTGAAATGTTTATTTTTGTAGTAAGAAAAAAAACAATCGGCATGAGTACTGAAAATGAAGTTTTAAATTATAGTAAAGAAGAACGTAAAAATCATATTTTAAAAGAGATCAATCTGCACACGCGTGTAAGTTTTGAAACCCTCTCAGCTAAACTTGGTGTTTCTGAAGATACTATTCGCCGTGATATTAATGAACTCGACGCTGATGCACTTTTGATTAAAGTAAAAGGCGGCGCAATGACCAAAGGATATCACTATTCTTCATCTAACCAGACTTATGCAGTCGAAGCCAAACAGGTTATTGCTCAAAAAGCAGTCGGACTACTTCATGACGGAATGGTTTTGATTGTTGACGGAGGAACTACCATTCGTGAATTCATCCGATTAATTCCAAACGATCTTAATTTAACCGTTTTTACCATTACAGCTTTAACGGCCGTACAACTTTTAGATAAGCCCAATATTAAAACGATCATGATTGGTGGCAGTATTTCTTCTTACAGTCAAATGTGTGTGAGCGGAGAAGCTTTTCATCAATTAGCCAACATAAAAGCAGATCTTTTGGTTTTGGGAACAAATGCATTAGACGTAGACGGTGGTTATTCTGATTCGGACTGGGAAACTGTTCAGGTAAAAAAGGCAATGATTCAGGCTTCTAAAAAAACCGCAGTTTTAACAATTACGGAAAAATTAAATACGGTTCTTAAAATGAAAATTGCGAGTTTGTCTGAAGTAAACTATGTTATTACTGAGGAAGAACCTACTCACGAAAAACTAAAGCCATATAAAAGCGCCGTTCCAAGTCTGGTTGTGATTTAATCCCAATGTTTTACTAAAAAATCAATCCAATTTTGATGAAAAATTTTCTTTAAATCTTCATCAGAATAACCGTGATTTTTAAAAATTAAAACCAGTTTTTGTAAATCAGCAATCGTATCTAAATCATACGGACATTGTTCTGTTCCAAAAGCACCATCCAAATCAGAACCAATTCCGATATTATTTGCATTTCCCGCAATCTGGCAAATATGATCCATGTGCTGAAAGGCAGTTTCTAAGCTGCAATTCATTTTTTTTGGATCAGAAATTCCTCTTTCCCAATTTGGAACCATCATCCAGGCATCTAAAGCGCCACCAATAACAGCTCCTCTTGAAACTAAAGCTTTGATCATTTCATCACTGTATTGCCTATTATGATCAACCAAAGCTCTGCAATTGTTATGACTTGCCCAAACCGCACCATTAAAATGATCCAAGGCTTGCCAAAAAGCATCATCGCACAAATGCGTTGCATCGAGAATAATATTTAAACGCTCCATTTCTTTCAATAATTCGATGCCATTTTGATTCATTTTTCCAGTTGCATCGGTGCCGTTTGCATATCGGCCTGGACCATAATGTGCGGGGCCAACAGCTCTCAATCCGTAATTATAGGCTTTTTCTAAATAAGAAATATCGATTATAGAATCTGCTCCTTCTAAACTCAAAATATATCCAATTGGTTTTTGGTCGTTTGGAGTTCCATTATTCCATAAATTAAAATGATTTAAAAGCGATTTTTTATCTGTAATCTGCGTCATTTGCCCAGCTTCTTCCATGCTTTTATACCACGCAAGCTGACCTTGTGTTTGCGACCAAGCTTGTTCTGGAGAATTCCACCCTGGAATAATACTATCAGGTTTTACAAATCTTGCAATTTGTGTGGCGACCACAATTCCGATATTACCTCTTCTGAGATCAGGAAAAGAAACCGTTGCACGTTCGCGATCTGGTTTGTCGGTCATTCCTTTTTCTAAGTTTCGTAAAGTCGGAACATCGTTTCTCAGATCACGATTCCATTCCATCGCATTCATGCTGAGATCTAAGTGGGCATCTAGTATAAACATAGCATTTAAAATTTAAATAGTATTTTTTCGGCCTCGCGCACCAACTGGCCATTGCGCATAAATTTGCTGTTTTTTGTTTACTGCCTGAAGATTATCGTACAAAGCAACAGTCGGGCAGACATGATAAGGTTCCGCATAAATAATATCGCCAATTTCATATTGGTTTTGACCTTTATTTTCAAGAATCAAATGTTCTTCTGAATGTGCGATTGGAATCAAGTTTTCATCATTTAAAATGGTCAATCTTTTATCAATCGGATTTTCAGATGAAACGGCTTTATAGCCAATATCTACGCAAAATGTATTTTTAGTCGGTTTAGAAATTATTGTTCCAACGATTACTAACGCAGGTTTGAAATCTTGTTCAGGTAAATGAATTTGATAATTCGAATCCCAAAAAACAAAAGTTCCCGGACTGCATTCTACATTTTCCTGTGCTGCATAAAATGGAAAAGTATTAGAACCGCCAGCGACAATTTTAAAGCTTTCTGCTTTATTGATAATCTGTTCAAAAGACTTAGAAGCTTCTGAATTTCTTTCTTCAACGGTTCCTTTTATATGGCCATCATAAATATGAATTCCTTCAAACTGAAGATTTTTTAATTGTAAAATAGCATCAATTAAACCAGTCCAATTTTCTGAAATCGAAAAACCAGTTCGGTTCATTCCTGTATTTAAATCTAAATAAACGTAAAGAACGAGATTATTTCTTTTGGCAATTTCGTTTAAATCTGAAGCTGTTTTCAGATTGTCTGCAATAGTTGAAAAATGAGTTTCAGGAAATTTTTTAATTAATGAAATCCATCTTTCCGCTTTTAATCCAACAGGTTGATACGCTAAAAGAATGTCTTCGATCTTCTGATTTGCGGCAAGTTCTGCTTCGGCTATTGTAGCGCATTTGATTTTCTTGATGTTGTAAATTTTAAAAAGCTCTAAAACTTCGGCATTTTTATGTGTTTTAATGTGCGGACGTAATCGTTGTGTGTCGCCTTTTACATAAGAAATCAACTTTTCGATATTTTGACGTACTCGATCTTCGTAAACTGCTAAAAACGGAGTGTCAATAAGTGTTTCGGAATTTATTTTCCACCAGTTCTTTTGCATAAATCTTGGTTTTTAGCAATTTATAAAAGTGTTTTAGGCTTAATACAATTCAAAAAGTGCCTCAACTTCGACAGGAATATTATCAGGAAGCGAACCAAATCCGACTGCACTCCTTACTCCGATTCCGTTTTCCTGTCCCCAAACTTCTGCAAATAATTCGCTGCATCCATTAATCACATAAGGATGTTTTAAGAAATCAGATGTACAATTCACCATTCCGAGCACTTTGATCACTCTTTTGACTTTACTTAAGCTTCCAAAATTGGTTACGATTGTAGAAAGCATTGTTAGTCCAACTTGCCTTGCCGCTAATTTTCCTGCTTCGATATCAATATCTTCTCCAATGCGTCCAATTATTAAAGATTTATCATCCTGCACGGGACCGTGGCCAGATAGATATAGATATTTTCCGTCTACTAAATAAGGTTTGTAAATTCCTAAAGGCTGTGGAGCAGGAGGAAGTGACAGTTTAAGACTTTCGAATTTTTCTTGTGGATTTAAACTCATGATTTTAATGTATTAAAGCGTTTAAAATAAAAATAAATACAATTCCTAAAACAGAAACCATTGATTCCATTACTGTCCAGGATTTAAAAGTGTCTTTAAGACTGATATTAAAATATTCTTTGAACATCCAGAAACTTGGATCGTTAACATGGGAACACATTAAACTTCCAGCGCCAACAGAAAGTACAAAGAGATTGGGGTCGAGATCGTTTGATTGTAGTAAAGGTAGTAAAACGCTGGCAGTCATTAATCCTGCAGCTGTTGCAGAACCCACACAAACACGAATAATCGCCGCCATAAACCAAGCTAATAAGAAGGGGTGAATATTAACTTGGTTTAATGTGGCGACGATAGTTTCATTTACTCCGCTTACAATCATAACTTCTTTGAGACATCCTGCACCTCCAACAATCAGCACAATTAAAGCAACATCCTTTATGGCCTGTGTATAATCATCCATTACAGAAGACATGCTTCTATTCATTTTAATTCCTAAAGTATAGGTGCAAAGAAGCAGTGAAAGCAGCATAATTATGCTTGGGTCTCCAATGATTTTACATATTGAGATTAATTTTGCATTATTTGAAATTAACGGAAGCAAAGAAGTAATTGTTAATCCAAAAACGGGAAATAAGGCAGAGAATAAACTTAAGCCAAAACTGGGCAGCTTACCTTCATTTGTAATTTCTTCAACATTTAGAATTTCGTGATCAGATTCTGTTTTAATGTTTTTAAAACGAGTTGAGAACCATAAACCAGCAATTAAGATGGTCGGAATTGCAATTATAATTCCGTAAATTAAAACCAAGCCAATATCGGCTTTTAAAATACTGCTCAATGCCATTGGCGAAGGATGGGGAGGAAGAAAACCGTGTGCAACAGAAAGCGAAGCTAGCATTGGTATTCCTAAATAAACTTTTGATAATTTAAATTGATGCGCAACAGAAAAAATAAGCGGGACCAAAAGCACAAATCCAACGCTGTAAAAAAGCGGAATTCCAATTATGAAACCCGTAACCATTAATCCTAAACGAACATACTTTCTGCCTGTCCAATTCATTACGGTTTTAGCAATTACTTTCGCAGCTCCAGATGAAACGGCAAGTTTCCCAATGCAAGTTCCGAAAACAATAATTAATGTTATCGAACCAAGCATTTCACCAAGACCCTTTTGTAAAACGGGCGAAATATTTTCGATAGGCAGACCGAGAAAAAGTGCTGCTAAAAGTGAAGTAATTATAAAGGCAATAAACGGATTAATTTTAAACCAAGCAATCTGTAAAATCAAGAAAATAATGCAAGCTGTGAGTATAAGAATGCTCATGATTTTGTATTGGTTTTTAGTTAGTTATAATTGTGGTTGGAATTTCAAATATATAAAATAATTTCACACATCGCATTTTTTTTGCAAAAACTGCATTTTTTTTGCAATGATAATGTTAAAATTGTTCGGTTATAACTAAAGAATAGGCTGATGTTTTCTACCTTTATATCAAAATAATTTGAAATGAAAATTGCTTTAATCCAATCTGATCTTACCTGGGAAAATGCGGCTGTAAACAGAGAAAATTTTGATCTCAAAATCAATGAAATCAAGGCTGAAGTAAACTTGATTGTGCTTCCTGAAATGTTTTCGACAGGATTTACAATGAATCCATCTGCAATTGCCGAAACGATGGAAGGAGAAACAATCGAATGGATGAAAGTAAAAGCAAAACAAAAAAATGCTGCAATAACAGGAAGCTTAGTTATTACAGAAAATGGAAAATATTACAATCGAATGTTTTTTGTTTTTCCGTCAGGAGATTTTCAATATTATGATAAAAGACATTTGTTTTCGCTGGCGGGAGAAGACCAGTTTTACACTGCTGGAAATCAGAAAGTAATTGTTGAATATTTAGAATGGAAAATTTGTCTTCAAATTTGTTACGATCTGCGTTTTCCTGTTTTCGCTAGAAATGTCGAAAATTATGATCTTCTTTTGTATGTTGCCAATTGGCCAAAAGTTAGAACAAACGCTTGGGACACTTTGCTAAACGCGCGCGCCATAGAAAATTTAAGCTATGTTGCCGGCGTAAATAGGGTAGGTTTTGATGATAATAATTTTGAACATAATGGTCATACCCAATTAATTGATTTCTGGGGAAATTATATAATAAAGCCACAAGAAACAGCAGGTGTTTTTGTGGCTGAATTGGATAAAAATATAATGTTAGAAACCCGAAGAAAACTTAATATTCTAGGTGATCGTGATACTTTCGAAATTAAAATCTAGAAAGCTTTCCGTTTCTTTTCTTCATCTTTTTTCTTTTTCTCGTCTTGTTTTTTCTCGACTTCTGGATTAAACGGAACACTTAAATCGATAGTTTCGTTTCGATCCCAATTGGCGCGGACATCAAATTCTTCCTGATTGTAGAATACTTCTTCAGAGTATCGTTTTTCTAGGAAACTACCCGTGTCATACATCTTGTTTTTGTTGTCATCGTAAATAATACGCACCGTAAAAACTTCTGGCTGGAGTAAATTAAATTCTAAAGTTGTTGCACCTTCAGAATAATCGCTGGCTAAAACAACATCTCCTTTTTTATTCGTCAATTCGACAATTATAGGAAAACGTTTTACATTTTTTAGATTTAAAATGATGTTTCCATAATCTGCTGCTTCTTTGGTGCTGAGTTTATAAGATAATGTATCGTTTGTTTTTTCATAAAAATCAGTCAAAGCGCCTGGCAGGAAAGTAAAATTGTATTTTTCTAAAGGCTCTTTTTTGAAATCAATATATAATTTTTGATCAAATTCGTCATATTCAGTCGTATACGGAACTGCTACAGAATCTTTATTGACTAAAGTGATTTTAGATTTGTCAAATTTTACCAAAGGAGTTTCGGTCTCCAATGTAAAGCGCTCTCTAAAATTAATTTGGCCATTTTGTACCGCTTTGATATTAAGAGTATCCTTTTTTAAAGCTTTGATTTTAAAAGAAAACTTCTTGTCGTAGTTTTCTTTTGAAACTTCAAGCGATAATGAATCTGCTTTTATAGGTTTGTACCAAACTTGCAGGGAATCCTTTTTAGGAAATTGCGTAACTATAGTTTCTAGAACTTCACCTCCGTTTTTAAGGATAATTTTCGGTTTCGAATTCTTAAAATTCTGTTTTCCTTCATAAGGAAGAAACAATCTATTTCCAGAAGCTTGAATAGGTTTAAAAGTTTTTAAAGGCAGTGTTTCTTTAAATAATTCTACTTCGTAAACAGTGTCAGTCGGAATCGTAATATAATTTTTAAGAAACCCAATTTTATCATCTTTCGGATTAAATTTATTGTTGCTTCCCTTATCTTTTAATGCCACTAAAAGATATTTTCCTTCTTTTAGATTTTCAAACTGGAAAGTTCGCATACTATCCAAAGTGTTGGTGATATAACGCGGAAATTCTTTGTAAATAGTAGAATCTTTAAATTTATCATTTACTTCATAAAGCATTACCGAAACAAAATTATCTACATGTTTTTCGTATGAATCTTTAATTCGTCCGTTCAGTTTAAGCGAATCAATATGAGATCCTGTGGAGAAAATATATTTGAATTGGTTTAAAGCATTTCCTTCATTATTATCAGTAATAGCCTGCCCGAAATTTAAACTGTAAGTTGTGTTGGGCTGTAAAGTATCTTTAATTTCAATCTTAATAAATTTACTAACGGTACTTGGTGTAATTAACGGTTCATTCTTTAATGGCGGAGAAATAATCAACTGTTTATTGGTATTTTTCAGCTTAACATATTCGTCGAAATTTAAAGTGATAGTGTTTCCTTTAAAGTTTGTACTATAATTTTCAGGATAACTTGATACCAAAACCGGTGCTAAAGTGTCTTTTAAACCGCCTGTAATACTGCCTCTTTTAGCGCAGCTTATCATTGATATTAAAATTATAAATGAAATATATTTTAGAGTGTTTTTCAACATAACCGGGTTTTCAATTTGATTGCACAAAATAACGATTATATTTGCTTTAATTGAAATTTTTTATCCATTTATTAGGATTTAAAAAAATTACATTTCTGTTTATTTTTTATGGTTTCGAATATTTTAAAGAGCCATAATTTCTTACTTTTGGATTTAAATGTAATTTTCCAAGTTTTGTTAAAGCGACTTTTTCCAATTTTATTTCTCTTTTTACTCTTCTCCTGCAGTAAAAACGAAAAGCCTGTTATTTCTTTTTATTATTGGAAAACAATATTAAAATTTTCAAAAACGGAAAGAGAAGTTTTAAATGAAAACAATGTTCAAAAGCTTTATATAAGGTATTTTGATATTGGAGTTCATCCAGAAAAGAAAAATCCAATTCCGGTTAGTCCAATTCGCTTTGACGAAAATCTTAATCAATATGCTGTTGTTCCAGTTGTCTTTATTCAGAACAAAGTAATGCTGCAGCCCAATCTGGATGTCAATGATTTGGCTGAGAAAACATTTGATTTTATTGAACAGATCAACCAAAAGAATAAAATATCTTGTGACGAAATTCAAATTGACTGCGATTGGACATTGAATAGCAAAGACAATTATTTGAAGTTTGTAGAGGTTTTTAAAAAGCTATCGAAGAAGAAGCTTTCGGCAACAATTCGACTGCATCAAGTCAAATATTTCAAAAAAACAAAAATCCCAAATGTCGATTCTGGAGTTTTAATGTACTACAACATGGGGTCGATTGCACCAGATTCGCTAAATTCTATTTACGATCAAAAAGCGGCTTCAAAATATTTGAAGAGTTTGAAGAAATATCCGCTTCATCTTGATTTGGCACTTCCCATTTATTCTTGGGGAGTTCATATTAGAAATAATAAAGTAATCGGACTTCGTTCGAAAATGAATATAAAAGACCTGCTTCAAGATTCGAATTTTGAAAAAATAAGCCCGATTTTTTTCAGAGTAAAACAATCTAACTATAAGAATGGTATTTTTTATGAAGAGAAAGATTTATTGAAAATAGAAGAAATCAGCACAAAAGATTTAAAAGAAATGGCAGAAGATTTGGATGAAAATCTGCCGCAAAAACCAAAAGAAATTATATTTTACGATTTAGACGAATTCAATTTAAACAATTATGAAAAGAATATTTTTGAACAAGTTATTTCTGAGTTTTAGCCTCGCTTTACTTTCGATATACGGAATTATTTATGCCTGTGCCGGCGGAGACGACTGGGATTTCTTTGGTTATAATTCTAATTTTACGCCAGAAACTTTTGCTGACAAATCCTATTCTCCTCTATTTTTATCAGGAGGAATTTTTTACGGAATTGGTTTTGATACGCAGCACAATTCCCGTTTTAATGGAAGTATAAAATCAGATTGGGCCAATTACCTTAAAGGAAAAGTTGACACAACAACAGTAAATTATTTTTTGATTGGTGACGAAAAGCCAAGATACTATTCTGACGATAAAAATGCGATTAAAAACAAAGAAGAAATTACAGATCTGCATGTTTTTTATAAAAGCAAAAAAGAAAATAAGAGTTCGCAGAAATGGGGAAAAAAGATTAATTTGAAAGACGAGAAAATTAAAGATTTTATTGAATTCTTATACTTAGCTCAAAAGATTGAAACAGTTTCTATTGGAGAAGATTACTGGAGTTACGATCCAGTGGTGGCAAAAACATTCAATGATGCAAAGATGATTCAATCTATCGAAAATGTGTACAACACTTTATCAGATCCATTTTTGAAAAACAGATATTGGTTTTTAACGATGAAGGCTCGTTTTTATAGCAATGATAAACAAAAAGCAATTGATTTTTTTAATAAAACAGAAAGTTCTGTTGCAAAAAATACTTTGTATTATCGTGCTTTGGCGTATGTTGCAGGAATCAATTACCAACAGAAAAAATATGCGGTTTCTAACTATTTATATGCCCAGGTTTTTGATAAATGTCCAGAATTACGCGTGGTAACTGCGTATAGTTTTCACCCCAAAAATGAATCGGATTGGACCAAAGCTTTAGCAATGGCTAAAAATAATAGTGAGAAAGCAGCGCTTTGGGCAATCCACGGTTATTATAAAGATGAAAAACAAGCGATCGAAAAGATTTATGAACTAGATCCAAAAAGCGAACATTTAAATTATCTAGCAACAAGATTGGTGAATTCGCTGGAGCAAAAAATCAATAATTCTTTTCAGCAGAATGCAGGTGAAAATCAACCTGCCAAACCTCAGACAATCGCAGAAAATAAAAGTGAAAATCAAGCAAAGATTGACCAAAGTGCATTTGATTTAATTGCTAAAATTTCTGCAGCGGGAAATACAGAAAAACCATATTTGTGGGATATTGCAGTAGGCTATCTTCAAACGCTAAAAGGCGATTATGCCAATGCAGACAAGAATTACACTAAAGCAGTAAAAACGCTGCCAAAAACCGAACTGGCAAGTTATCAAATTCGATTATTGCGTTTTGTAAATAACTTGAGCAAAATAGATAAACTAGATGACAACAATATAAAAACCGTTTTAGCAGATCTAAATTGGATTTATTTTGAGTTGCCAAAAACTTATAAAGGAAGTGAGTTCCGTTATCAAAATGCTTTCCAATGGAGTAAAAATTATTTGGCAGCTTTATACAAAGCTAAGTCAAATCCAGTAATGGCAGAATTGTTTAATGAATCTCGTTACAGCTATTGGAACGATGGAAATTCATTTTATGATAATGAAAAGGAATTGCTGGCAATGAAAGCTTTTTTAGAAAAAACCAATAAGACAGAAATTGAGAAAATTGGCGCTGGAATTTATAGTTTGAAATTGAAAGATATTAATAATTTTCAAGCAGTGCAGGCGACTTTCAAAAACAAAATTCCAGAAGCAATCGAATATTTGAAGCAGGCAGATTCAGTTCAATATTATAAATTTTTAGGAAATCCGTTCAACGGAAGCATTAAAGATTGTCACGATTGTGATCATGTCGCTTATCAAAAAAGAAAATATACCTACATGGATTTTCTGACTACGATAAAATCGATGAAGGAAAAATTGGCGCAGAAAGAAGATGTTTATACCAATAGTCTTTTGTTAGGAAATGCATTTTATAATATTTCTCATTTCGGGAACGGAAGAACTTTCTACGAAATTAATATTGTGGGTTATGGCTCGAGTCCGTATTCGTTTAGAAATGCAATGAAAGAAATGATTACCAATAATTCAGTTTCGAAAATGTATTACCAAAAAGCTTTTGAAGCTGCTTCGAACAAAGAACAAAAAGCAAAATGTCTGTATCTGATTTCAAAATGCGAACGAAATGATTATTACAATAAAAAGTATAATAACATAAACAGTTACTGGGAAATTCAAGATGATAAAGTTAATTTTATTGCTTGGAATTCTTTTAAAGCTTTAAAGAAAGACTATTCAGATACAAAGTATTATCAAGATGTAATTGCAGAATGTGGTTATTTTAATACTTATGTAAATCAATAAAATTTGAAACAATGGTAAACAAAATAGAACATATTGGAATTGCAGTAAAAAATATGGATGATGCCAATGTTTTGTTCGAAAAAATGCTGGGCGTTCCATCCTATAAAATGGAAGCTGTAGAAAGTGAAGGCGTGCTGACTTCTTTTTTTCAAACCGGTAATAATAAAATCGAACTTCTAGAAGCAACAAATCCAGAAAGTCCGATTGCTAAATTTTTGGAAAAAAAAGGAGAAGGAATTCACCACATTGCTTTTGACGTTGATGATATCGAAGCAGAAATTATTCGCCTAAAAGGTGAAGGTTTTGTGTTGATAAATGAAATTCCGAAGAAAGGTGCCGACAATAAATTGGTTGTTTTTCTGCATCCGAAGAACACAAATGGTGTTTTGGTGGAGCTTTGTCAGGAAATTAAATAAAAAAATGTCATTTTAATTTTTAAATAAGACATTGAAAATCAATTTCGTTTTTGAAATTCAGCAAAAGATTTAAAATTAAATACAAATGATGTCTTAAAATATTTGGAGTGAATCAAAAATAGTAGTAATATTGCATCCTCTAAACCGGTCCTATAGCTCAGCTGGTTAGAGCACCTGACTCATAATCAGGTGGTCCCTGGTTCGAGCCCAGGTGGGACCACTTCTTTAGAAATAAAAGCCTTTACAGCAATGTAAAGGCTTTTTTTGTTTTTCTTCCTATTTTAAAATGAAAATAATACAATATTTAACCTCAAATAATTGAATTTTCATTTCCGTTAAATAACTAACTTTATCTGTAAGAAACAAATTTAATCTTACGATGGATAATTTAACTCCCGAACAAAGGAGGAAAAATATGCAGGCGATAAAAAGTACTGCTACAAAAGACGAAATAAGGCTTGCTAAAGCTTTGTGGAATCTCGGTTACCGATATCGAAAAAACAATAAAAAGATATTTGGCAAACCGGATATTACTTTTGCCAAATATAAAATTGCCATTTTTGTAGACAGTGAATTCTTTCACGGAAAAGATTGGGAAGTTCAGCAATTGAGAATTAAATCAAATCGCGAATATTGGATTCCGAAAATTGAAAGGAATATGAAAAGAGATGAAGAAGTCAATGCTTTTCTAGTTTCAGAAAATTGGACAGTTCTAAGGTTTTGGAGTCAAGAAATTAGAAAAAACTTAGATGTGTGTTTGGCTAAAATTGAAGGAACAATAATGCTTTTAAGTATTTAAACCTTTTGAGCTTTTGCTTTCTTAGTTTCAATTTTTTCAATGCACTTAAATATTTCCGAGGCCAATCTTTCAATCACGGGCATGCTTACGGAATTTCCAGCCTGCTTATAAAGACTAGAATTTGAAATAGAAGGTAGTTTATAAGTGTCGGGAAAACCTTGAAAACGAAAACATTCTCTTGGGGTTAATTTTCTAAAACCAAAATCTGTCGTTATAATAGGAACATTATGTCCGCCGGTTCCCATATTTGCAGTTAGCGTGGGGCAGACTTTAGATTTATTTTCTCTTACGTATTGTCTTCTAAACTGGTAAATTCGGTCTTTACTCACAACAGCTTGTTTCAGCATGTTGTACATATATTTCTCTTGCGTGTAATAGAATTTTTTATCGACTTTTTCTTTTGTGATTAAATCGGTAATCTTTTTAGTTAACGGTTCTTTTTCAGGAAAGGTAAATTTAAAGCCTTTTTTTACGAAACTTTTATCGAAAGCAACCATGAATATCCTTTCACGACTATGCGGAATGTTTCCAAAATCTTTGGTATTCAAAATAGCGCTGTCAAAAGTATAATTGCGTTTTTTTATTTCGCTTTGAATTACTTTCATTGTATTTCCGTTATCATGACTTTTTAAATTTTTTACATTTTCAAGAAATACAACCTTCGGCCTCATCTCGTCAATGAAATCCAATATTTTAAAAAAATGATTTCCCCTGCTGTCATTAAAGCCTTTTCTATGACCAGCAAGAGAAAATGGCTGGCAAGGAAATCCTGCGGTAAGAATGTCAATTTTTTTAAGATTTTTAACATCAATCTCCATTACATCAACTTCTATAAGAGTATGGTTGAAATTGTTTCTGTAAGTGATACAGGCTTTTTTATCAAATTCATTCGCCCATTCTAGTTTAAAACCTGCATTTTCAAAGCCTAAACAAATACCGCCGACACCAGCATATAAACTTCCAACTGTATATTTGTTTTTCATTGTTTTTTGGTTTTTAAAAAAGAGCTTGTTTTTTTATTGATAGCCAATGCAAATATATTAATTCAAAAGATTGTTCCCGTGTAAAAAAATAAGATCCAAGGTTTAAGTTTTTACGTAACTTTTAATAAAGAAATTTTGGTTACAGTTACTGTTCTTTTTTTAAAATCAGGAAATTCTTATAAGCTTGCTGAATTAGTAAATAGTAATGAAAATGAGCTTTTTATGAGCTACAACGTTTTCTAAAAAGGGATTAAGCTATTTGTTGAAAAAAGTGTTAAAATTTGTTTTATGTTTTTTGTTTTAAATATTGCTTTTGTGCAAAAAACTTATACTTTTGTCCAAGATTTTGCAAATAGGAATGTATTTATGCAAAATTTCTATTAAAGAATATTTGTTAATAATTATAGCTTGCTTTAGCAGCTTGAATTTTATGAAAAATCTAAAAGCCCCATTTTTAGCAGTTGCTTTAATAATTTTAAATGTTTCCTTTATGGCAGCTGGATCAAGTAATCCTCCCCCTCCAGATATGGCAGGGAAAAGTGCTGAAAGTATGACCACAATGAGTGAGGATGATTGTGAGCCATTTTGTAACCCGCCATTTCCAATAGATCAAAATATCGTGTTTTTACTAATTGGCGGTTTAGCATTAGGTGCGACCGTAATATATAAAAATCAAATAAAAAAAGCTTCAATTTAAATTGAAGCTTTTTTTATAGGAAATCAGTAAGTTATTTATTAATAGAATATAGTCTTGAAATGTATTTTCCAACTACATCAAATTCTAAATTGATTTTTGTTCCAACTTTGAAGTCTTTAAAGTTAGTGTGTTCATAAGTATAAGGAATAATTGAAACACTAAATTCATGAGTTTTAGAATTCACAACTGTAAGACTTACTCCGTTTACAGTAATCGAACCTTTTTCTATTGTAATGTTATTTAAATCTTTATCGTATTCAAAAGTGTAATTCCAGCTTCCGTTGGCTTCTTCAATTTTAATACACGTTCCTGTTTGGTCAACATGGCCTTGAACAATATGTCCGTCAAGACGATCGCCAAGTTTCATGCCTCGTTCTAAATTTACAATATCGCCTGCTTTCCAATCACCAATATTGGTTTTTGAAATTGTCTCATCGATTGCTGTTACGGTATAAAGAGAATCTTTAATGGCTACAACGGTAAGACAGATTCCGTTATGCGAAACGCTTTGATCTATTTTTAATTCGTTAGTTATCGAAGAGTCTACTGTTACGTGAAGATTGTTAAGGTCTTTTTTGATTTCGTGAATCGTACCAAGGGTTTCTATAATTCCTGTGAACATTGTGGTTTTATTTTACTAAATTTGCACATCAAAATTAGTAATAAATAAACTGAGCTCATGAATAAAAAAGCAGAAAATATAATTGTTGGAATTTCAGTAGGAGATTTAAACGGTATTGGAAGCGAAGTTATATTAAAAACATTCGAGGATTCTCGCATGTTAGAATTGTGTACGCCGGTTATTTTTGCAAATGCTAAAATTCTTTCTTTCGTAAAAAAAAGTTTTACCTCTACAGTTCAGTTTCACGGGATTGATAAATTAGATCAAGTTGTACCTGGAAAAGTAAATGTTTTAAATCTTTGGAAAGAAAGTATTGATGTAAATTTTGGTGTAAATGATCCAAAAATAGGGGAGTATGCGATAAAATCTTTTGCAGCAGCAACAAAAGCTTTAAAAGATGACGAAATAGATGTTCTGGTAACAGCACCTATTAATAAGTATAACATACAATCTGAAGGTTTTAAATTTCCAGGACATACAGATTATCTAAATCAGGAATTAGAAGGCAATGCGCTTATGATGATGGTGCAGGATAACTTAAGAGTGGGTTTAATTACAGATCATGTGCCTTTAAATGAGGTGGCTTCTCATTTAACAGAAGAATTGATTACTAAAAAAATTGAAACGATTAGAAAATCTTTAATTCAAGATTTTAGTATAGTGAAGCCGAAAATTGCAGTTTTAGGATTAAATCCGCATGCAGGTGATGGTGGTGTCATTGGAAAAGAAGATGATTTGGTTTTGAAGCCAGTTTTAAAGAAGCTATTCGATTCTGGAACAATGGTTTTTGGTCCATTTCCTGCGGATGGTTTTTTTGGAAGCGGTCAATACGAAAAATATGATGCTATTGTGGCAATGTATCACGACCAAGGATTGATCCCGTTTAAAACATTGTCATTTGGAAAAGGCGTGAACTATACAGCTGGTTTGAATAAAGTTAGGACTTCTCCAGATCATGGTACAGCTTACGATATTGCTGGAAAAGACATGGCAGATCACAATTCGTTTACAGAGGCAGTCTATCTTGCAATAGACATTTTTCGCTCGCGTAATCAGTATGAGGAGATTAGCCAAAAACCTCTTAAAATAAAAGAAAAACAGTTATAAACAAAAAAAGGTGAATAAGATTATTAGATTTATAATAATTTTATATCTTTGCACCCCAATTCAGACATCTAGTTATAGAACTGAATTGATCAAATTGATGTTGAAATGAGCAAAACAAAAGAATTTTTAATTCCTTTCGTAGGATTAAAACTAGGAAAACACCATTTTGAGTATCAAATAAATAACACGTTCTTTAAGGACTTTGACTATGAAGAGTTTCAAAGTTCAGATATTAAAGTGAATTTGGTTTTCGAAAAGAAAAGCAACATGTTAGAGTTAGAATTCAAACACAAAGGAACTGTAAATGTGCCTTGTGATCTAACAGGCGAAGATTTTGATCTTCCTATAAAAGGGAAAA
>Ga0157370_10002654_pt1 | contig 21470 bp, 17 predicted proteins | sample C35metaG_FD_113463 | JGI IMG/M metagenome (GOLD analysis project Ga0157370, IMG submission 113463) | Corn rhizosphere microbial communities from Kellogg Biological Station, Michigan, USA - C3-5 metaG | ecosystem: Host-associated > Plants > Roots > Rhizosphere > Soil | place: USA: Michigan...
ATGTCGGTTTGTCGATTGGACCGGGCCGTCGGTACTGGAGACCGAGCGTGTAGCCGTGCGAGTGGGTCGGATCGACGATGAAGTCGTGCAGCGAGGCAGGAAGCTCCTGGCGCGCCCATTCGGTATATGCCTCGAAACCGTCGTCCGGGAATACCCACCGCGCGAAGAGAGAGAATAGCTGATCGCGGCCGCCGGGCGTAAGCGACGAATCCGACGGCAGGTGGTTGGCAGGGCTGCCGGTATTGGCGAAGACGTCGAACCAGCGAAAGGGGACAGGCCCATATCCACTTGACGTCGCGTAAACGGCGCGAGTAACACCGAGTGTGAGCGTGGGCTGGAAGACGGGCTGCCACGTGACCGCTGCTGCGGCAATCGAGCGCACGTCGTTCGCCTTGCTGGTGTCAAAGTACTGCGACTCGGAGAGTGCCCCGACGAACCACCGTGCTTCGAAGTTTCCGATGCGCGTCTTCACTGGTTTCGGTGTCCGCAACTCCAGTCTGGGTATCCCAGCCGCATTGTCGCTCATGACAATCGCGTTCCGGATGCCCGGCCCCCACCACATGTTCTCCGTCGTGGCTCCGACCTCGATAGGCCCCGTGTTGTACCAGACGCCGGACTGGCCTGGAATCACGCGCCCAATTGGCGAGCTGCCGAACCGCCACGGCAGATCCGCCGAATACGGCTGCGCGTACCAGCGATTCGCGAAGCCTCCGCCGTAGCGCGATTGTGAGGCGAATGGGAGAAAATAATAATAGCCGTTCTTGCGCGATATCTGATCGAAGCGCGCGTTGATGGATGTCCAGAACTCCGGTGCTACCACGACGCGAAGTCGTCCCGTCGAAAGCTCGGCGCCACCAGTGAGACGTGTAGACAGCCCACGTCCGGCCCACATGCCGCCTTCGTTGAGGGAGAGCGGAATCGCGCTGTTGACGGTCATGTGGACGTCGGGCGCCAGCCATTTGAGCGACCGCCGCGCAGGAACGAGAGTGCTGTCGCCGAAAAGAATCGTCGATGGCGACCGGACAAGATACGCACCGAGGTGTGCCGTATCGCCTGCAAGTTGCGAGAGGCGGATGCGATCACTCGCGTCAGACGTCGGATATGTAATCGGGCCGATCTGATGCCGTGGCGCGGGGGTTTGCGCGGAAATCAGCGGCGCTATCGCACCGAACGTGACGGCTATCATCGCCGCTGTTAGCCGACCGCGTAGCTGCGCACCGCTCAGGCAGCGAGTAAATTGGGCCGAGCGATGCGGCGTGCGCCGCATCAGCGGATTGGTAAGTTTCATTCGTGTCACTGATGCCAATTTACTCCACGAAGGTCAGCCGCAACACCATCCGAGTCGTGCTAGGCGGCGCGGCGGCGCTGTTCGTTCTATCAACGACAGCGCGCGGCCAGAGCGAGTCGAGCATCGCCGGCGCGCGAGGCGGCGTGCCAGCAGGCTTTGAGTTGGACAATTACCTGCGGTATTTGCAGACGATTGGCAAAGTGCCTTTGGGTGCATGGGGGCTGAGGCCGTTCTCGGCGCCAGAAGTCGATTCTTTGTCGAAGATTAGCGGTGCGCATCCATGGCAACGGAGCTGGCTATTCGAGTCCGACAGTGCGCATCACTTCTCGGTTTTGCCGGTCACGGCGACAGCTGGGTTTAACAGCGCGTTTCCATGGGGGAGCAATGACGGCGCGGTGTGGGCTGGAAGGGGACTGACGACGTCGTTGCAGGGCGGCGTTGCGGCAGCGTGGGGACCGGTGTCGTTGGTGGTGAATCCGATTGTGTTTCGGGCGGAGAATACGGCATTTACGTTAGCACCGAATGGGCAAACAGGTAATGGCGTATTTCGCGACGGTGATTTTCCGAACAACGTCGACCTTCCGCAGCGATTCGGGAATGGTGCGTACTCCAGGTTCGATTGGGGCCAGAGCACCATTCGAATCGATTGGTTCGGCGTTACCGCGGGATTCAGTACAGCGAATCAGTATTGGGGACCGGCGACGGTTTTTCCGGTGATACTCGGGAACAATGCAGCTGGGATACCACACGTATTCCTCGGTACCGAGCGGCCAACGAACATTGGAATCGGACGAGTCCAGGTGAAGGTTGTGTACGGGATGGAGAGCCAGTCGGCGTACTCACCGGTAACGGGTTCCAGCACGTTTGTGGATGTAGCGAGTCCGGGCACACGCCGATTCATGTCGGGATTGGTTGCAACGTTTTCGCCTGCGCCGATACCGGGCCTGGAACTGGGCGCCGCAAGGTTTTTTCATCAGGCGTGGACCGGGCAGATCAATGCGTCGTTGCTTCGCACTCCGTTTGAAGGGATCCTCAAGAGTTCCGTCTCGACGGGACTTGCAGTACCTGGTTACGACAATAAGGATGTGCTGAAGAACCAGCTTGCGTCGATATTCGGAAGATGGGTACTCCCGCACAGCGGATTCGAGATGTACGCTGAGTACGGGCACGAAGACCACAACGCCGATCTGCGCGATCTTGAATCGGAACCCGACCACTCGCGGATCGGTATGGTGGGATTCAGGAAAGTGTTCGTGCGAAGCGACAGTACGTTCAGCGCATTGCGGGCGGAGTACATCGATGCATCGGAGCCGACACTTGGGAGGAACCGAGGTGAGGGTGGCGTATACAGCCACTCGGTCCTTCTGCAAGGGCACACGCAGGATGGACAACTACTTGGTGCAGATATCGGGGCGGGTTCGCCATCGGGCGCGGAAGTCGCGTGGGAATCATATTCACCGCTGGGAAGGACGACGTGGTACATGCGCCGAATCGAACTCGGGCCAGGGTCTGCCGCGAAAAGTCCGCCCCAGTTGATCCGCGTCGCGCAGACGCTTGCTGTAACTCTGGGCGTTGAACGGCGGAGACACGGCAAACGTTCGGATATCACCTACGGCATCGCCGTTTCGGACAGCCGACGAGGACCTACGTTACCGACGGCAGTAAATCTCAACCTCACGCTTGGGCTGGCGACACGGATGCTCGCCGCGCACTGAGGTCAAGACCGCTTCTGTCGCACAACCATTTCGTGCCGCCCCTCTTCCGCGGCCTGATCGGAGCCGCGGGTGGCGAAAGCTAGCGTGATACCGCGTTGATTTGGCGGCGGAGGTGCACTGCGACGAGTATCAGCGCGATAACATACAAAGCAGCAAACAGTCGCACGGGGAGAGTACCAGGCGTGTGCGCAATTAACGCTCCAACCGCGCTGGCGGTACCGTAGAGCAGCGTGACCTTTGTATGGCCCGCTCCGCCGTTGGCGAGCCGCTGGTATATATGGCTGCGATGGGCCTCGGTCAGCTTTTCTCCGCGCGACCAACGCCGCACCAGGGTGAAGATCGCATCACCATACAATGCTGCAAGAGGAAGGAATGCGCGGAACACTTCAATTCCACGTTGCCGTGTCACGAATAGTGCGAGGACCGGCACGAGGAACCCGAGCGCACCAGACCCGGCGTCGCCGAGAAATACCCGAGCACGCGGAAAATTCCACGGAAGAAATCCGATACACGACGCTGCGACAGCCGCCGAATACCAACTGGCTGTTCCCTCTTGCCAACCAAAGAGCATTAATGAAGCCGCAAATACAGAGATTTGAACAGCGATGAATCCGTTGATGCCGTCCATGAAATTGACAAAATTGATTGATGCGACCGTCCACAGTCCCCACAGAGCAGCGGACACAAATGCAATTGCTATCGGGGGCTGCGATTTCATGGCCACATATCCAACGATGGCGCCACTCAGCACGTGAACGAGCAACCGGGCAGAAACGGTGAGATCGTGGCGGTCGTCAGCCCATCCGACCATCGTGACCACCGCGCTTGTTCCTATGACAACCAGGATAAGCGTGTCCCGCGAACCAATCGCTACCGCAGCGAAGCCGGCGAGAACTGCTGCAACCGCGCCGAGTCCTCCGCCCCGGGGCGTCGGTATCTCATGCGACCCTCGATGGGTAGGCAGGTCCATTACGCCGCGAGCGATTGCCAGTTTCGTCACGATCCCGACCAATGCGCCTGACAACAATGCGACGATGCAAACAAAGCCCAGCTCAGACATCCCTGTCAAAGCCCACCGTTCAATCGTTGAGTGGGCAGCGCAATCTCACGTAGGCCTTGATCCAGCGAGGTCGGAGGTTCCCAACCAAGAGCGGCTTTTGTATCATCGATGTCCACTTGCAATGATCCGAGAAGGCGCCGGGCGAGATCGACACGCCCCGCCAATCGCGCGCTCAACGAAAGCAGACGCTCGGGAACCGGGATCAGGCGCGACCGTACGCGCAAAGCCGACGCCATGCGCTTGAGCAATTCCGTCGTGGATACATCTTCACCATCACTAGCCAGAAACGTGCGGCCGGAAGCTCCCGAATGCGTCGCACAGCAGAGCAAGAGGTCAACGAGATTCGCGAGACCTAGCAGACTGCGCTTGTTGTGGATCGCGCCGAATGGAAGCGGGACTTCTCGCTGAACCCAACTCAACATTCGGGCGAAATTTGCCTTCACTCCAGGTCCGTAAACGAGGACGGGCCTGACTACCGTCATCTCTATGCCGGTCCGCTGTGCAAGCTCACGCAACCCCACTTCTGCTTCGAATTTGGATATACCGTATGGATCGATTGGGTTAGCACAGTCAAGGGCGGTGTACGGGCAACCGGGTGTCGTCTGTTCCCCGTTCACCTTTATTGAGCTCACGAAAACAAAACGACGAACACCGACTTCGGCTGCCTGCCGCGCAAGGTTCAGCGTTCCAGCTACATTCACCTGGCGGAATTGATCTAGTGAAGTCGATGCTGCGTCCCGCATGATATGCACACGCGCAGCTGTGTGAACTACCACACCGACCCCGCGCAGCGCTGCACGCCAATCCGCATCCGGAGACAGAGACATCCCTGCGACGTACTCCGCGCCCGCCACAGGGTCCGGCGGCATCATTCGTACTGATGCTTTAACGTCGAGGCCTCGGTCAATGGCGGTCGAGACAATGGCCCGCCCCACGAACCCCGACGCGCCCGTAACAATTATCACCTGGACGCAGCCACTGCAGAAGAATCGGCTACCTCGAACAACCATGATTCAAGGCGGTCGAAGAGTACTTCCCGGTCGAACTCCTTTTTTGCGAACGCTACCCCATTGACGCCCATCGACGCTCTTTCTTCCGCCGGCATATCGGCGAGGCGAGCAGCGTTCACCGCAAGTCCCGCGGAGTCACCCGCAGGGCTAGTGAATCCGGCGCGCGCATCGCGGATGATCCTGGCGCCTTCCCCGTCGAGCATGGCGAGTATCGGGCGTCCGTAAGCGAGGTACGATTGAATCTTTCCCGGTGCGGTCATCGCAAAAACAGGATCAGCCTTCAGGGAAACAAGTAATGCATCCGCGTGATGGAAAAATGATGGCATACGCTCCACCGGGAATCGGCCAAGCATGAGAACACGCCCGGTAAGACCACGTCTGGCAATCTCTGCGCGGACCCACGGCGCCATTCGTCCGTCACCGACGATCAGCCATCGGATATCGTCGCGATGCTTGAGGCGTTCCGCAGCATCGAGAATACTCGGAAAGTCTTGCGCCTCGCCAATGTTCCCGGCGAACATAACGCTGAAACTACCGGGCTTGGGCGGCACCTCATGGGCCGGTTCCGCACTCACTGAACGATACGTTGATTCAATCCAGTTTGGAAAATATTCAATCCGCTGATTGGCCGCGCAATATTCTGCAATTCGGGGCATCAGAGACCGCGACGGCGACAATACGAGATCGCAGCGCCGATAGATGAACTTTACGAGCGCACCGACGTAGCTAAGTAACCGCTTCGAGGTCACTACCCCAACGGCCTCAAGAGACTCGGGCCATTGATCCAACACCCAAAACACGATGGGTGCGCCACATCGACATCGTAGCCAGACGGCAGGCAGGCCAACTGTAACCGGTGAGGGCTCAAATACGAAGATCGCGTCGATTGGACGATCACCCAACGCCTTCGTAGCAAAGAAACAGCTACTAACAGCGAAGCTGGAATAATTGAGCAGTATCCGCAGGCTGCCGGCGCCCCGGGCAAACATGGGCACGCGTATGATACGGGCACCCGCATATTCGGCAAACTTCTCCGGGTGTTCCATGAATTCCGGAAACACGCTTCCTTCCGGATAGTTGGGCTTTCCGGTTAGCACTGTTACGTCGTGCCCACGGCCACAGAATGCAGAGACCAACTCGTTAATTCGAAAATCTTCCGGCCAGAAATACTGGCTGATTACAAGAACGTGCACCTGGCGTCAGTTCTTGACGCGCCAGACAACACGATTGACATAATCGGTGTAGCTGTGGATTATCCTTACGACTTTGTCGGAGACATTAGGCACATTGTAGTCGTCCGGAAGCCGAATCAACCGTGTGTCTCCGCGCGGCTGATTCTCAAGGATCGCGATCGCCTGCATGACTCGCTCCGCGTCGAGCCCCGCCATCATTACCGCCCCTTCTTCCATCGCCTCCGGGCGCTCATGAGCCTCCCGGAGATTAATGGCTGGCAAATTCAGGATCGACGATTCCTCGCTGATTGTCCCGCTATCCGACAGTGTGACTCGTGCATTCAGCTGCAGCTTGACGTAGTCGGTGAATCCCATCGGTTTAACAAGCCGCACATTGGGGTGAAATGTCGCGCCAGCCTCGTCGACTCGCTTCTGTGTCCGTGGGTGCGTCGAAACGATCACCGGAATGTCCAGTTCCCCTGCGACGGTGTTGACCACACGGACGAGCTTCGCAAGATTGACCGTCGAATCAACATTCTCTTCGCGATGCGCACTTACGACTACGTACCCGCCGATACTGAGACCGAGGCGTGAAACCACGTCAGAGCCGTCAATAGCGCCTCGATAGTACGAAATCACTTCAAGCATTGGGCTACCTGTCCTGATGACGAGATCAGGTTGAAGGCCCTCAGCAAGAAGGTAGGCTCGCGCGATACCGCTATAGGTAAGATTGACATCCGCCACGTGATCGACAATTCGTCGATTGATCTCTTCGGGAACGCGTTGATCGAAGCAGCGGTTTCCCGCTTCCATGTGGAACACCGGGATCTTTCGGCGCTTCGCCGGGATAACTGCCATGCAGCTATTTGTGTCGCCGAGAACAAGCAGCGCATCCGGCCTTAGCTGCTCAAGCGTTCTGTCTGCCGCGATTATAACGTTACCAATGGTTTCGGCGCCCGTCGCCCCGGCAGCATTCAGGAATACATCCGGCTTACGCAATTCGAGATCCTTGAAAAAGATCTCGTTGAGTTCGTAGTCATAGTTCTGCCCTGTGTGGACGATAACGTGATCACAATACTCGTCCAGGCGCGCCATTACGCGCGCCAAACGGATTATTTCGGGTCGAGTGCCAAGGACTGTTGCGACTTTTAGCTTTTTCATACCGATTGCATAATCGTGAGGAATGGCTGTCTACGCCGCAAGGAACCAGAGCGATTCCAGCATTAGACGACCGGCGCGGGAATTGTATCCGATCTGGCCGGGTCGAAAATCTCATTCGCCCAGAGCATAACGATCAATTCTCCTGCCCCGATATTCGTGATGTCGTGAGCCCAGCCAGGAACAGTTTCGACGATTCTCACGTCGTCGCTGTTTACGATTACTTCGTGTTGCTCCTCGGTGATAACCTGGCGAAATCTGAACCGCGCGCTGCCTTGCACTACCAGGAACCGCTCAGTCTTGGTGTGATGATAATGGCCGCCGCGTGTAATTCCCGGATGAGCCGTAAAAAAGGAGAATTGCCCGGTGTCCGCAGTCTTCAGTATTTCTGCAAACATACCGCGCGGGTCGCTGTGCTGAGACAGCGGATAGCTAAAGGCATCGGGCGGCAGGAAGCTCGCATAAGTCGCGCTCAACGCTCTGCCGAGACCGGTGCCAACAACCGGTACGAAGCCGCTGCTTCTAGTCGCTGCAATTTCACCAATCATCGCTGCGACCTCGCCGACGGTCGTCTCATAAATCGGCCCGACATCAACGTCGCCGCTTCCGCCACGCCCGGTTGTCAGAAGGCTTTCCAGGGCATCAACGACGTCATCGATATAGACGAGCCGGAGTAACGCAGCGGGGTCGTTGATCGTGATGGGAATCCCCCGCGCAATATTATGGCAAAACGTGGCAACAGCCGAGTTGTAGTTCGGTCGACTCCACTTACCAAATACATTTGTCAGGCGGAAGACAAACACTGCAGCGCCGGTATCTGAAGCATAACGAGCGACAGCTTCCTCCGCCGCCTTCTTGCTCGCTCCGTATGGATTATCATGGACCGCTTGCACCGAAGAAGTGAACGCAAGAGGCGTCTTACGTCCGCTGCGCCTGAGCACGTCGCAAACCGTTGCGGTCAGTCCTCGATTCCCCGTTTCAAACTCGCCGACGTTCTTCGGGCGATTTACTCCTGCGAGATGATATACGAAATCAGCAGTCGCGAGTGAGTTTGAAAGCCGCTCTGCAGAATCCTCACAATCAATCGACGTGACATTGGTGAAGCCGTGTTCGCGCAAGCGGATACGGAGGTTACGACCGATGAACCCGTCGCCGCCCGTTATTACGACGTGCATGCGGTTCAATAATCCTCCGTGCCATCACCTCGAAGCACCCGCTGGATGAACGGCAAGCCACGAAGCATATCACTCAGTTCATCGACGTCGAGTTGACGCGTATTATGTGAATTGTAGTCGCCGGCAAGCGATATGCGCTCTTCGCCCTCCTCAACATACTTCCCATAATTAAGATCACGCCCGTCGGGCGGAATCCGGAAGTATTGGTCCAGGTCCTGAGCTGCGGCCCTCTCCTCCCGGCTGAGCAGTGATTCATACAACTTCTCGCCGTGGCGGGTCCCTATAGCGCGCACGGGGTAATCGGGCTTCCCAAAGACCTCACGCATTGCTCGGGTCAACACATCCAGCGTGGCAGCCGGGGCTTTCTGAACGAAGATATCGCCGTTGCCTCCATGCTGGAACGCGTACATCACGAGTTCGACGGCGTCGCTGAGTGACATCATGAACCGCGTCATCGCCGGATCCGTAACTGTCATGGGGTGGGCCGCCCGAATCTGCCCTGCAAAGAGCGGGATGACCGATCCACGCGACGCCATCACGTTGCCGTAGCGAGTGCCGCAGATTGTAGTACTGGTCTGATCAAGGCTTCTGGAGGCCGCCACCATTACCTTTTCCATCATTGCTTTGGAGATGCCCATAGCGTTGATCGGATAGACCGCCTTGTCGGTGCTGAGACAGATCAGCCGCGTGACGCCTGAACTCACTGCGACGTCAATCACATTCTCCGTGCCAAGTATATTCGTGCGGACAGCTTCCATCGGGTAGAACTCGCAGGACGGTACCTGTTTGAGGGCCGCAGCGTGAAAGCAGTGGTTGACACCGCGAAACGCCCCAATCAAGCTGTGCCTGTCCCGTACGTCGCCGATGTAGAATTTGAGCTTCGGGTTCGGATAACGTTTGCGCATGTCATCCTGTTTCTTCTCATCCCGACTGAAGATGCGAATCTCTTCGACGTCAGTGTCGAGAAACCGCTTGAGAACCGCATGGCCGAAGGAGCCTGTGCCTCCGGTAATCAATAACACACCTTCCAACGGAACCTCCGTAACTGTAGCGGCTATGCCCGCTTGACGTTCGTTCTCCGTCAACGGTGCAAGCCCGACGAAAACAGTTCTTCCTTCTGCGCCCGGCTTGGGTAATTGATGAGTACGGCCTTGTACGCGCCCTTGAATACAAACAGGCTCCCGGCCGCCGCGCCAACAACGCCGCAGGCACCAATCAGCTCGCCTATGTCGGCGAGTGCTCCAGCGCCGCCGAGGACCGTCATCGGCAACGAGGTCGCCGCTCGAATTTTCGAGGCCAGATCCAGATCGTAGCCGTTCATCATTCCGTCCCGATCAATCGCGTTGACAACCACCTCGCCGACACCCCACGAAGCGGCGTCTGAAGCGATGCTGATCGGGTCCGTTCCTGTCGCTCTGGTTCCGTTATGCGTATAGACCTCATACCCGCCGCGCAACGGTCGCCGCCGGACATCGATGACGAGAACGACACTCTGATTCCCGATTTCCTTGCTGATCTCGAGCATGACTTGAGGTCGCGCGATTGCAGCAGAACTCAGCGCTACCTTTTCTACACCAAGCCCAATAATGCGCTTTGCGTGCGCCGCAGATTTAATCCCCCCACCGTAACAGAGCGGCATTCTGCACTCGACCGCCAACCGGCCAATCATCTTGAAATCAGGCTCGGTTCCGTTGGTCGAAGCGTCGATGTCGAGCACTATGAGCTCGTCTGCTTCCTTTTCGTTGAATATCTTTACCGCATTGATTGGATCGCCCACGTACTTGGCATTCTTGAACTGAACCGTTTTGACGAGGCCACCATCTCGCAACAACAGGCACGGCGTTATCCGCGGTAGCAGCACGCTACAATTCCGCGAAATTCTGTAACAACCGCGTACCGAACTCGTGGCTCTTCTCCGGATGAAACTGGACACCGTACACGTTACCGCGGCTGACAGCACTGCAGAATTCCGAACCATAGTTCGATCGCGCCATCACATCCGCCTCATCCGTACATTCGAAATAGTACGAGTGCAGGAAATAGAACCGCGGCTCGTCGCCCAGCTTGCTGAAGATTCCGGAACTGGCTGCAGGCCGCACGTCGTTCCATCCCATATGCGGCAATCGTACCCGTTCGCCGTCAGTGTCCGCATCGAGGAGCTTGACGTGGCCGTCAATCCATCCCAAGCCTTCGAGCTCGCCTTCGTCGCTCGACCGTGCGAGAATCTGCATGCCCACGCAGACTCCGAGGACCGGCACCTTCTCGTCTAGCACCAGCTTGTCCAGCGTCTCCCGCATACCCGACTCGCAGAGCCGCTGCATCGCGTGGTCAAACGCACCGACGCCGGGAAGAACAATCTTCGTCGCGCCGGCCAACTCTCCGGCGTCAGTAACACGCCGCGCCGCGATGTTCAATCGCTTGAAAACGTTCAAGAACGCCTGAATGTTACCCAACCCGTAATCGACGATCGATATCATCGAATTATCGCCCGCTGGACGCCGACCGCACGGAGTACTCTCGTGCCAAGATTGATGAGCGCCATGCTGTTCTTGTAATCCCGGAAGGTGCGATTCGGGCCGTCATGCAGCGCTTGCAGTTCGGCGACTGTAAGATCCAGCTTCGTGGCGATATACTCGAAATCGTCCGCAATCGTGGCTTGATCGTACGCAGGCACGCTGATCATGGCCAACGCCTCCGCGCGGGTTAGCTGCTGCGTCAGGATGAGGCTGGAAAAATGCGCGCGGCGCTTGTCGTAACCGAACTTGGTCGGCAGCCAGTAGCCTTCGTAAAAGCGTGTGAAGCGCGACTCATAATGCTTGTGTGCGTATCGCTGCCAACCGAACCGGTCGACCAGAAGCTGCATCGCGTCCTCCTTCACATAAGGGACGCTATTCAGAGGTTTGACGACCCTGACGCCCTTGATATAGCGATAGTAGAGCTTGAATGTGAAGATGTCCGTAAGCGGAAACGTTTTTAGTTCGCGCGAACCGAATTTGTCATGGATATCCTTGAGCTGTCTCAGATCAGAGGCGTGGTAATGCCACTCTAACGGCTCGCGAACACACTCTGTTGAATAGTTGGCACCTGTCAGTATGTACTTGAATCCATTCTTGACAGCAAAATTATACAGGCCAGCGAAAAATGCATGATCCTGCGGGGTGTCCACGTGCGGCACCTGTGCCTTGAAAAACGCTAGCTGAAGATCCTGCATCTCCCGCCAGTTCACGACTTCCGTGTGGAGATCCAGGCCGAGCGCATCGACCAGCTTTTCGACATTGTTTACGGCCTGCTGCGAATTCCACCCCGCATCAACGTGAAACAAAAGTGGGCGCAATCCGAATCGCTCTTTCGCCAGATACGTCACGTATGAACTATCTACGCCGCCACTGATACCGATCAGGCAATCGTGACTCTTCCCCTGGCCATCGCGCTTGATCTGATCGACCTCGAGCTGCAGCTGTGCGGCGCCCACTTCATCGGGGTGCCAGCTTGGAAGAATATTCTCATAATAGTTGTTGCAGTAGTCGCACCAGCCACGCGAATCGAATGTTATATTCGAGTCGCTTGTGTCCATGATGCAATTCGTGCACATCTGATACGCACGTTCGTTAACCGGCGCATCCGTCATGATGACACTGCTCAATTTGTTACAATCTCCGAGACTCGGTCGGTGTTGAAACGACCAGATGCTGTGCCTCTCCAGGAACTGCAAGTCGGCCATTCAGCCGAAGTGTGGCCACGAGCACTAAAAATGGCGGCTTCAATGTGGAATAGGAAGTTACTACGGCATCGCTGCGAATGGGGGATACGTGAGTCGATTCGCACCAGCACTGCCCCAATAATACGAGTCCGAGTACTCGTCGAATCCCTCGCCGCACCGTTGGGAGAGCCCCATAGCGTCATACGTGGCACCCGGGAAACGATCACTTCAATTCGCCCTCACCCGGGTCGCCGCTTAGAATGCCGGTCATTGCGGTCCTGAACCGATCGACTCGATACTGCTTGCCCGCAATGTCTCGATTGGCTGCAGCAATCGTCTCCAGAGAAGGGCGCGCTACCAGCATTCCATTCAGACATGCAGCAATACTGGTCGGAGATCCCGCGTCGATCCTGAAACCGTTGATCCCGTCGCTGAAGATATCCAGGATTCCGGCCTGCCCGGTAGTGATCACGACGCATCCTCCGGCATAAGCCTCCAGGATCGATATTGGTTGGCCTTCAAACAGCGTCGTAGGAAGACAAAATCCGTGCGCGCTTGCAAATAGAGTGCGCTTCTCCGGACCCCGCACAAGACCGTGATAGCGAATACCCGCGATACCTCGGATGCGCTCGCGGAACTGCTCCTCCTCGGCGTACGTGTCAAAGCTCCCCGCAAAATCAACCCGCACTTGCTGCTTTGCACGATCATCGAGCAACAGGTACGCGGCAAGCAAATCCAGATACCCCTTGCCTTCCGACATTCCGCTCAGGTAAAGGATTCTGAGCTGGTCGAGGTTTGCAAACTTTTGCGCAATTGTTGCATCGCTGACGAACAGGTCATCCTCAGCAAAGTTTGGTACAATGTGGATTCGCTCGGCCGCGATCATACCCCGGAAAATGGCCGCGTGAGACGCTCCGCATATGATTACCCCAGCCATCCGCTTCACCGCCCGCGCGTTGATCCGTCGGACCAGCGAGTGACGATCGAACAGCAGCCTCTTTATACTGCCGCCATGCAAGTGGATGTAGAGATTCGGGAGGTCGCGATAGCAAACCAGGTAAATCAGCAGGTCCTTAATATTTCCAGCAAACGACTCTGCAATTGTCAGGTAGATTACATCGATATCTCGGCGCTTCCGGGCAACTGCGGAAAGCACTTTGGCGACCTCGACTATTCTCCGAATCGACACACTGCCGTCGTTGCTACTACCAACGCTGAGGTTCACAACCTCGACATCGTGGTCAGCTCGCAGCGAATCCAGAAGCACTTGGGCTGCAAGCGAATGCCCGGTTATCGGCGGGGGCAGCGGCGCGATAAAAAGAATTCTCAACGTCCTATCGCCTTCCGCACCCGCGTTCTACGTCGGCTTTATTCTCCCGCGCACCGAAGGTCACGGTCACGAGGCAACCGCCGAGAGAAAATCGGCTTCGACTATTTTCGCGAAACTGGACCAGTTGAAGCCGGCCAGCATTCGCTCACGCCCGATCACTCCGCGTCTGCTGCGCTCACCCCCATCCGATAGCGCTTCCAGTGCGGATACCAGGCTGTCGACACTATCCTGCGCGAACATAAGGCCATTCCCGTCCACACGACTCGGCTCCCCGATCTGATCCGACACTATCAACGGAACGCCGCTCGCAGCGGCATCTATCATTGACATCGACTCCTGGCGCGGCCAAACGCCAACATCCGATGCTCTATAGTGCTCGGACAGCTGCTGATGATTCATGAACGGCACGACGACCACGTTTCGGCATCTGTCGATTTCGGCTTTCTGAGCGCCGTTACCGACGAAGAGACCTCGATATCTCGGATCCTTATCGCTCAAAGCGTCGATGGCCTTTGCCAGCACGAGAGGATTCTTGTCCGCCGTAAATCTTCCGGTGTAAATGCATACTATGTCATCGGGCCCGAAGCCAAGCCGAGCCCTGAGTTCGGCGCGTGCGACCCTATCTTCCTCACCCTCGATGGGATGGAACGTATCGGTATCCGCTCCAAGCGAAAGTATTCTGATCTTGCTTTGCGGAACGCCATAAAATCGCTCCGCCACCTCAGCGCAATCCGGACTTACAGCGTAGCAGAGCTCGACGGAGTGACTGGCGAGCCACGTCGGGAATGTACGCGTCAACCGGTACAGCGCTCGTTGAAGCCACTTGCCGTCCGGATTCCGCATATACGGGCGTACAACCGACATGTTCTGATGCGACTCGGTAAACAGCTTGAACCGGGCAAACGATTTCAATGCGCCGATTTCCCACGTTTGGAGCGAGCCTATCTCGAGCGAATGTACGATGTCTGGCTGGATCTCTCGTATCTTCCCCGCCAAGCCCTTGATGCGGATGTACCCTGAAAAAAGACTCGTGGGCAGACGGTGCACCTGGCAACCGTCAACTGTATGCAACCCAGGCGCTACTTGAGGAGGGCCGAGAAACTCCCGGTAGGTCGCGTCGTACAGCGCCTCATTGCCATACACATTGAACGTTGATGTAACGACATGCACTTCGTGCCCAAGTTTTGCCAATGCACGCGATAGACAATTTTCCGAATATCCCATACCGTCAGAATAGAACGCGCTGACAATCGCAATTTTGAGTTTCTGGCCGTTTGCCATGTCTATCGGTTTATCAAAGATTATACGTAAGATCCGCACCCGCTGACGTTGAGTCGAATCCTGTGGCGGGTAGCGACTTCCAACCAGTTTGCCGCGACTACGCGTTCATTACAACGTGTTCACACGGCTACAACGAGATGCCACGCCAGGCCTGAGTAACCGAAAAAGCCAATTCATTCAGTACTTCACGTATGTGAAATACCAGCCCACTCGTCCGACAAACCGGTAGCCTTCTCTTCGCAAGCGCTTGGTCCACGACACTGCTTTCCAGAACGCATCGTTACCCTCCCAGGTCAGCATTACGACTGAGGGAAAGACCCCCGCGTCCAGTGTCGCCCCGAGAACCACGTGCTCTGCGCCCTCGATGTTCATCTTGAGCAGATCGAGGTGGGAGTGGCCCAGTCGGCGCATCGCCGACGGAATCGACTCACACTGCGCTAAAAACACGTCACCTCCACCAAGGTCCTCCATCACGGAATGGGACACGTGCTCGGGATTCTCGGGAGCGTGAAATTCGAGCGTCGTGTTCTCCTTCCAAAGGCCAATCGGCTCGAAGTGCAGCCTCGAGGTGTCATGCTCCGATCGTTCCATGTACTTGATCGATCGAGGGGTTGGATCGAACGCCCAAACCTGGGCACAAATCGACTCCGAGAGGAAGCGTTCCAAAGTGATGTCCTCACCGACGCCCGCGCAGTAGCAAATGCCATCAGCCCGAATTCGATCCACGGGTATCAGCGCCTCCGCTACTTCTGTTGTGGTCACGTCCGAGCGATCAGGCCGAATGAACCAGCCGAGAAAATGTCGTTCGACGTGAACCCTCAACACCTCGCGCATGTAACGATTCATATGGGCCTCAATCGGGGCGGCGACTGCGGGGACTGACGCAGACCGGAAACAGTTCCGGGACGTGAACGTTGTGCGGCTTCGCCGCGCAGCGATGCCAATTCAGGCCCTGCGCCATGCGCAGGCGAGAGGCGAAGGTTTCACTCTTTAGCAGCAAACTTACAACCATTGTAGAACATGAAAAACAGCAAAAGGAAAAAACCACCGCCTGACCAGATCGCTGAAAATAACGACTGATTGAGCAGAATATTCGCGAACGACAGGAAACACAGCAGGACAAAGAGTGGATCGTGCTCATCGGTGATCGAGTTCATCGCCATGAAGAACAGGGCGCACAGAACGCTCACAATCAGTACACCCGTCATGCCCATCGCAGCCACGCCGTCGGTTGCCCAGAAGTTGGCATTCGCATTCATCTCAGGCGACCAGAAGTACTGACCCACGACCTGGCCCACAGGAAGGCTGCCATACGGGTAGCGGTGCACCAGCAACTTGATTCCGTTGACGTGCGAATAGTCCGTACGAGGATGCGTCAAGAAAAATTCGTAATATGCGAGCGTCAGTTGGCCGCCATTCCCGATCGTGCGCATCAAGACGACAGAGCTGACTACGAAGGCGATTCCGCCAAGCTGCGCCGCTCTCATGAGACCGAGTATCACCACAGATACCGTAGCCGTAAGTATTGAATAGAACGCGGACAGGCGCTTGCGCACCAGATAGTAGAACCCGACGTAGACACACGGCAGAAGAATGATGATCTTGATCGACGTCGCAAGATAGAGCACAAGGCAGGCGGCACAGCCGACGAGAAAGTAGCGGAACGCGCGTCTTGTAAGTCCATACGCAAGGCAGAGCGGCACGAGGACTGTGCTCAGCCACGAAGACACATACCGGGTTACAAGCCCTGCGCCGAGGCTCTCATTTTCCGCACGGACTGTGTAGAGGTCTTCTCCGAACGACGGAAAGTGAAGGTTCCCTCGGTAGACCACCAGCATGTAGACTACGCCCACGCAAGTGAGGCTCAACACGATCGGCATGAGGTCCATCTGTACCGTCAGCCGGATCGGGTTCCTGACAATGATGACATCGGCAAGAAATATGAGGGCCATACCGATCATGAACGTCAATTGCACGGCAATTATCTGATCGACGGGACCCCGTGATGCAAACGCAAACGTCAGGATTATCGGCACATAAAGGAGCACGTAAATCAACACAGCCATTGTACTCGATACTGCGCGCGTACCGGTATAACACAATACGGGAGCGATGGCGATTATGAACGCGGCGATCAGCACAACTGCATGCCTCGGAAACAGATCGTAACCCGCGTAACCGTAATTGTAGTTGAGATACGATACGTAACAGATGGCGTATACTATCGTATAGCCGAGCGCCAGGGCCACGCGAAGTGCAGCGCTGAGCCGTCTGGTCACAGTGCAGCGACCGGTGGCGAGTTGAACGTACGGCCCGTCACCTTACGCGCAAATGCAATAGTCAACATGTTGACAAAAAGCATCACAGCGGCGATAAGGTAGCACGTGTCGAGGAAGTCATGGAAGGCGCGTTTCCCGGACACAAGCGCAGCCACCATCAAAACGAAGCCGAGCGCCTGAATTATCAAGCTGTACCGCTGCGTGTTGGTGACGAGGAAGAATGCAGAAAGAGGCAACGCTACGAATTCGACGAGGATGCCCGGACTTAGAATCTGCGCGATTCTGCCTGCCTCCGCCCACTGGTGGCCAAACACGATCGAGAAAATAGCTGGCCCGAACGCAAGGATCAGAAGCAGCGGTACAACCGCGAGCAGTCCCAGACTCCTGACTGTAACGGTGAACAGCCGGCGCAAGCCGAGTCCGGAATGGACCTTGTCAACTGCTTCCTTGCGTAATGCTCCGGTGACCGCAGCTGACACTACGATCATTGGAACGCGCACGATCCTAACCGAAAACGCGTAAAGTCCGGCAATAGCCGGGTCGAACAGCGCGAGGACAAACACCGGAATGAACTGCTGCACGATTACGCTGGTCACGTCCGCACCGAGCATAAAGCGGGGAAAATTCACGTGCTCCGTTGCCGTTACCCAGAGATTCCTGACCGTGCCTTCACGTAGAAGTTCAACGAAGCTACGCCTGCGAAAGAAGAAGTAGCCGAACACAATGGCAGTAAAGGTGAAACCAATGATGGTACCGATAATGAGTGCATCTTTTACGCGCAGCAGACCCAGTAGAATCTGCGGGCCAATCGTGAATATCACCTGTGTCGCAGTCACGCCCGCGAGCAACTTGAATTTGCCGGTTTTCACGTTGTGCTGTATGAATAGGGAGCTGATCGACGTGACCAGCACTCCAACCGGGATGAACAGGACAATGTGTTTCAGATCCCTGAGATAGCCGCCGCCGTGATAGAAGAAGTAGATTACGACGGCGACAATGGCGAATACCAGGCAACTAAGTACTGAAAGAGTACCCGTGAGGACTACAGCCCGATTTGTGTTCCTTCGCCCTTTCGCAACAATGATTGCTTGCTCATAGCGGAGGTTGCCGAGGAGAACCAGTACTGCAACCCAGGCGGTGTAGTTCGCCAGATAGCCGAAATCTACGAGCGCAAAAACACGCGATAATACCGGCGAAAAGACAAAGACGATGGATTGGGTCGCGATTGTGCCGGAAATGAGAGTGAGAGTGTTCCTAAAAAAACTGCTCTCCCGGAAAAGGCGTCGCACGTCAATAACGCGAAAGCTCATCTCGCTGGATCAGCAACAACTCCGCCGCGCACGACACTCAGCCCACGAGCCGCAGCGTGAATCACAATTTTCATCGGGGTTGGTTAAATCGGGCGCGGACTCGTCGCCACCCGCTGCCCGAACCCGAATCGGACTCACCGCCCGCTGATTCGCCCTGGCTTCTCGACCAGCCTGCGCGAACAAAGGTATACGCAATCCCGAGCAGTATCGAAGCAAGCGTTCCCAGTACGACTGTCATCGCCCGTCCACGTGGATCCGGAAGCACCGGCAACTCTGGATGCTCCAGAACCGTTATCACCGGCGTGTCGCGAACCTCGCGAATCCTGGCCTCTTCATATTGCTGCGCCAACTCGGTTACAAGCTGCTGCTGAAACGTTACTGCACGTTCCAGGCGTTCTTTTTGAAACGTCAGATCAGGCGAGCCAGTAAACTGCCTGTTCGCCTGAAGAAAACGCTGCAGCGCATTCTCTGCATCCCGCAATGATCCCTGAGCGTCCGCGAGACGCTGTTCCACAAAACGGCGCTCCTCTCCCGCCTGCGTCTTCCGGCTTGCAAGGTTGAAGCGATTCAGGCCGTCCAGAAGCTGAGAGGCGATCGAAAGAGATGCCCGCGGTGAACGAGTCCGCGCAGTCACCGTTACCACCCCGGTCGTACGCGTCGCAACACTCGTCGTGATTACATTGTCCCGAAGCGCACGCATCGTATTCTCGATCGCGACGGGCCTCGTGTCACCCTTGGCCTTAAGGAAGACAGACAGAAGCACACGGTTCCCGTCCGCGTCCACAACCGTGTCCCTTGCGATGCTATCGAGTATCTCGCGCGTCTGCAAAAGATCCGCATACAACTGCGGAGACTGTGACTGACCGCCAATTCCACCAACGCTTATCCCGAATTGGCCGGCCAGGCTCGCCAGGCCGCTGCTTCCCTGCGATGAGCTTGTCTGAGGAATGAATGAAAAGCTGGACGTGTAGTACGTCGCGCGAAACAACGCAATCGCCAGAGCGACGACGAAACCGATTGCGGCAATTGCGAAGATCGTGCGCCTCCCGCGCAGAATTACTCCAACGATCCACGGAATCGTCACACCATCACGCCACGGCGTGGCGCCGTCATCTGCCGCCATGGAAAGATCCTGCCGATGAGTCATCCGAAATTCTCGAAGTCGTCCATAAGAACAGCTCGTGTATTTGATAGTCGACCCGACTGGCAACGGGGCGAAGAGCACGCCCGGGCGCCGTTTGGTTAAAGGCTTGCGGTAAGGTAGCCCCCAAAGAGAAAGTCACCAAACGCCAAGTCCATCTCCTTCCATCTTTAGTGAAACCTGCAAATCACGCGTCGCTTCGACTCCCGCATGTAGCGCGCACGTAATGCATTACAATCGTGCCTTGATATCGCGCGACTCCCGCTTCAGCTGCTCTATCTCCAATCGAAGCGCCTCATACTCCTCGACCTTGCGCGCTAGAAACTGCCGCGTCATCTCGGCCTTCGCGGCCACCCCCGCGGGCGTCAGGATGTACAGGTAACTGAGCTTGTTGCTGTTGCTTCTATAGTTCTCAGCTTTAACCAAGCCCTTTTCCATCAGTGCGCGCATGCAGTAATTCGCCTTGCCGAGACTGATTCCAAGCGAAGATGCGACCGTGCGCTGAGAAAGCTGCGGGCTCGAATCAACCAGCCGAATAACCTTGAGAAGATCCGCGTTTGTCTGTGACTCAGGAATGCAGCAATCCCCCGTCAAGTTAGGCATGTTCAATCGGTGAACGTAGCCGCCCTGTCGAGTGTCTGTCAAGGGACTGTCGGAATCTCAGGCATGCTCCGCACGGCGGGCGTTCCTTCGTCACCACAGGCCTCGCCAATCGCAAACCAGCCCCGTTGACGCATCCAATTTGACACCCATTGATCAAAGATTATGATTGGATTGAGGCGTGGCCACTAAATACTTAAAGCCGGACAATTCGGAGATGCGACCGACAATGCACACTTTTTGCTTCGGTCCACTCGTAACGCGCGACCTGCTCATTCTCAAATCGCTGCGGAAGCCGAAAACTCGCTCTTCTTGTTTACAACATTGACGCCGCAGAACACGGGCCGCGCTCCAGAAATTCGTAGCCGCTACCTCCTGCTCCTCGACGCCGGCTCACTCCTCCTAGCCGTCTGGCTTGCCTACGTCCTGCGATTCGACGGCCTACCCCTCGCGTCCGCCGATCGCTTCACTGCGATCGCCTTCGCCCTCACCGTCACTCCAACCGCCCTCGTAGTCTTCGTCTTTACCGGCCTCTACCGCCGGATCTGGAGCTACGCCAGCGTCGCCGAAGTCGAGCGAATCATCGTCGGCGTCGCCATCGCAAGCGTCTGTTCGGCCCTGCTCGGCCTCGTCATTCTCCCGATCTCGGGACTCACTCCAGCCCGAGTCCCGATCTCCGTAGTCGCGCTCGACGCGCTCCTCATGGGCGCCCTGATCGTCGCTCCGCGCCTCTTCTTCCGCGTCCGGAAGTGGCACTCGCACCGCCGGCGTCGCGACGACGACATGCGTGCCATCATCGTCGGGGCTGGCGCCGCCGGCCAGATGATCGCCAAAGAGCTCCTCACCAACCCCGGACTCGGTCTCTACCCCGTCGCCTTCGTCGACGACGACGAACGCAAGAACAAGCTGCGCCTCCACGAGATCCCTGTCGTCGGCAAGATCGCAGACATCGGCAAAGTCGCCCACGACAACGACGCCGGCGCCATCGTCATAGCGATTCCGTCTGCGCCTGGCTCGGTCATCCGCCTGATCGTTCAGGCTGCGGCCGACTCGGGCCTCAAGACGCGCACCCTACCGCCGCTCTCCGACGTGCTCTCGGGAAGGGCCTCTCCCTCCTCCCTCCGCGATGTCCAGATCGAGGACCTCCTCCGCCGCGAGCCCATCCGAACGGACCTCGCCGCCGTCCGCAACCTCGCCAAAGGCCGCACCGTCCTGATCACCGGCGCTGGCGGCTCCATCGGCAGCGAGCTC
>Ga0157370_10002655_pt1 | contig 21469 bp, 17 predicted proteins | sample C35metaG_FD_113463 | JGI IMG/M metagenome (GOLD analysis project Ga0157370, IMG submission 113463) | Corn rhizosphere microbial communities from Kellogg Biological Station, Michigan, USA - C3-5 metaG | ecosystem: Host-associated > Plants > Roots > Rhizosphere > Soil | place: USA: Michigan...
AACCGATTTGATGTTTTGGGTAATTTCGTTTTTATCTTTAATATATTCTCTTAAATTCTCCGCAAAAAATCCAAGCGTTACTGCAAGAAATATCATTAAGAATTCTAAAAAATATTCTTTAAAATTTTTCTTTTTATGATGAAGATCGGGATGATGATGTACTTCCATTTGTTATATTATTTCTTGTAACGTAATTATTGTTTCATCCGATGCCAGAAATAGGCAACCGCAAAACCAATCAAAATCGGGATGATGTACTTCCATTTTATAAGTTAATTACTTGAAATAAATCGCTTTTTATTATCTCTTATCTTATAAGCGGTTTCTAATTTGTTTAAGGTTTTGGTTAATACTTCTGCATCGAATTTATATTCCTGCTGGAGGTTGGAGATGAGAAAGTAATTATAAACTTTCAGTTTTTTAATATAGTTGTTAAGTTCTTTGGGATCAGGTTTTGAAATGTGCGCTGACTTTGGAATATCCGAAAGATCAAGACTAACAAGAGCAGGAAGCTTTGAAAGCGCAATGCCGGCAAGATTATTCGTTACATATTTATCGGCAAAAATATTTGCGGATACGTCAATATCACTTTGCAGTTCCATTGCTTTGGCTAATGTAATATTGTTATAGTCCAATTGAGATTCCCAGTCTGTTATAGCATTTGCTGCGTCCTGATTGCGGATTAACCGAAAGCCTTCCGCATTCAACTGGGAGATTGTTCTTGCGGTTTTAAAAAAATCGTATGTCCATAAATTTCCTATAATAAACGCCTGATAAATTTCTTTGTCCTTTCCTGCAAGCAAAGGCTTTTGTAATAAATTGATTTCTGAATCCAACCATTTGCTGTGATAGGGAATGCTTTTGTAAATATAATTGGTAAGAGCTGCCGAATCTTTTTTCATATCCTGGATAATAGAGACGATATAGTCTTTTTCCTTTGAATGATCACTTTCTTTTTCCCTTATACTCTCTGCAAAAAATCCAAGAGTTACCGCAAGAAATATCATTAAGAATTCCAGGAAATATTCTTTAAAATTTTTCTTTTTATGATGAAGATCGGGATGATGATGTACTTCCATCTGGCTTATAAAAATTTATATTCTCATAATAATCCAACAACTATGGTCACTTTTTTTTCACTAATTCACAAACTAATCTTTTTTAAAAAAAATTAACTCGCTCGGTTTCTTTAATTTGCATCAATAAGCACGTTCTTTTTTATCTCCAAAATTGTTTTTCTTCTTTTATATTTCTTCATTACCAAATAAATCACGCATATCACGGCAATAAAAATGATTGTTGACAAGATTTCCCATTTACTCAAACTGGTTAATAGCCAAACTATGGCAGCAATGCCAATGAAAGGAATGATTAATCCTCCCGGCATTCTGAATGTTTTTTCGGCAACAATCTGTTTCTTCATTCTTAATTTAATGGTGGCCAAAATAACAGCGAGATAAATAATCAAAATTGCAGCGCTGGCAAGAATCGCCAATTGTTTAAATCCCCCTGAAATTGAAAAAATAAAAATCAAACCACCAAAAGTAATGATGGCCCAATAAGGAGTGGCAAACCTGCGATGAACTTTACCCAAAAATTTTGGAAAGATACCGTCGTTCGCTCCGGCAAATAATAAGCGCGGTGTCAAAAGCAAATCGCCGCTTACATTTCCAAAACAGGAAATGGCAGCAGCTACCAACAAAAGAATGCTACCTGCGGGGCCAATAATTTTTTCAGCAACTGCCGCTAATGGCGCATTTTTTACTGCTTCCATATTGGCTCCCAAAATTCCCTGAGTTACTGTTTGCAGCAGTAAATAAACAATTAACACCAAAAGTCCTCCAAGCAAAATGCTAAGTGGTATGGTTCGTTTGGGATTTTTTATTTCTCCACTTACATTTAATGCGGATTCAAATCCAAGGAAGGCAAAAAATAAAACAAGAATCGTATTTCCAAATGTATTGAAAGAAGGTAAATTTCCCCAATGCAGGTTTGCGGTTTTAATATGGCTAAATCCGAAAATGATAATTGCAATCAAGGGTAAAAGTTTAACGATGGTAATGAATTTCACAAAAGCAACTCCTTGTTTAGCGCCTCTCACATTTACCAATACCATAAATCCAATTAGTATAAAAAATAATAAACCACGCACCCATAAACTTTGGAAAACAGGAAAAATCACCGCCAATGAATCAGCAACGATATTTATGATGGCAGCATCACCTAAAATCCCAAATCCAAAAAAGAAAAGCCAGTTAATAATAAATCCGGCAAAACTGCCAAACGCCGCTTCTACATAAGCATAACTGCCTCCGGAAGATGTCACCCGGCTGCCAATTTCTGCATAGCAAAGCATGATGGCAGCCATCATGATTCCGCAAAATAAATAACTGAATATGCCAAAAGCACCAAGAGCAATACCCACGATCGCAGGAAGTGCAAAAATGCCTGCGCCAATTGTACCGTTGATAATGTTCAACGAAAGGCCTGAGACACCTATTACGCGTTTTAAACCTTCATTTGTTTTTGTATTTCCCATCTTGCTGATTTTGGGTAAATTAATTTAAATTAATTGGTTGTTTTATGTGCCTCCATATCTATTTCAATCAATTGCCCTTTTATTGCAAGGCCTTTTACTTCGAGCCACGTGCCTGTAGGGAAATTGTTTTGTACAGATTGTGTTTCGAAACCCTAAAGATTTTTCCATCGCTTGCATATCTGTTGTATAAATATTTTCTGTAAACACATCATCGAAAGTGTAACCATAATGGTGCAGTATTTTTTCTAAATCACTGTAACAATTTTTCATCTGTTGCTCCATGTTACCGGGCGCAACTATAATTCCTGAATCGTTCATACTCACTGCTCCTGAGATTTTAAGGTCATTGCCGATTTTTACGGCATGTGAATAACCATATTCTTTTTCTAATTTCGGACGCAGGTTAAAGTATTCAGGGCTTTCGCTTACCACAGGCTATGTGCTTTCTTTTGAAACATCTTTAGATGAGTTGGCATTGTTGCATGAAGTAATAACACGGATGCTGCAAATAAAGTTGTTGCGAATGAAAATAATTTTGTCATGTTTTGTATTTTGTTTTTAAATTCAATAAGCGTAATTTTTTTGATATAGATTCTCATTGATGTTTTTATTTTATAATTAATATTCTACATCGCCCAGCGGTTCGTCTTCAGGAACCGCTTTGCAGTTAATAAACAAATAATGCGGATTCTAAATTTCCGCAATCACATCAAAACCATTTTTTTATTCTCAGGTTCTATAATCTTCTTTCTTTTTTTATAATAAAAATAAACCGGTATCCCACTTAGCATCAATATTAAGCCCACTACAGACTGAACAGGTTGCACAATAAATGTGTTGATAACAAGTGCAAGAGAAAATAAAATGAGTATGATTGGCGACAAAGGATAAAGGATTACTCTTGCAGTAATTCTTCCATTTCTTTTCATTTTTATTAAAGCAATACCAAACAATGCAGAAAAGAAAAATTCAGTAAAAATGATCATGTTGGTAAGCACATCAAATGTGCCTGATATTACTAAAACACAACTCCAAATGCAGGAATAGATCAATCCTAAATAAGGCGTGCGAAAACGGGGATGAACATAAGAAAACCTTTTAGGAAAAAACTTTTCCTGGGCCATCCTGTAGTACAATCTTGGATAAGTAATGATCACCGCATTGAGCGAGCCAAATGTGCAGACAACAATCAACACTGCAATACCGATAACACCGGTATTTCCGGAAATAGTCCGTGCTACTTCAAGCGCTGCAATGCCGTTCTGGCCGGTGTTTGCCAATTCTGACAAAGTCAAAACGTGCATAAAAGCAACATTTACCAAAAGATATAAAACAATGCAAATACCTACGCCGGCAACAAGAGAAATGGGAACATTCTTCTTTGGATTTTTTATTTCGCCACTGATATTGCCGACAAGAAACCATCCATCATAAGCCCAGAAAGCGCTGAGCATCGCTGCCAAAACAGCGCTGAAAATATTTGTGTTTACATTTGAAGTAATCGCAGGATTTGTGAAAGGCGAAGCATGTGTAAAAGATAATCCCGCCACAATCAGCAAAACAATTCCTAAGATCTTCGCACCCGTGAGCACATTGTTTAGATTGCCGCCTTTTTTTGCGCCGAGTATATTCACGAAGGTGAGAACAATGATAGCGGCAACCGCTAACATTTTTACACCTCCACTTGCAAAAGGATAAACAAAATGGCCGATGGAAATATTTTGCCAGGAAGTAAAAAGATCGGGTAAGGGGACCAGGTAATTTACTGATTCAGCAAAAATAAATGCAAGTGCTGCCATGCTGCCGCACCCTGCAATGAAAAAGGCTGTCCAACCGGAAATAAAAGAAAAGAAGTTGCCAAAAGCAAGACGAAGATATTCGTAAACGCCACCCGATTCATCAGTTAGAGTAGCCAGGCCAGCAATCGTGAAAGCGCCGAATAAAGAAATCATTCCGGCGAGGAGCCACGCAAGCAGGATATAATTTCTATCCATTAACGCTGCCGACATCGGAGCTATTTTTTTAAATACGCCGGAGCCAACAACAATCCCTGTGACCAATAAAATGCCTGTTGTCAGACCAAGGTTTCTTCTTAGCGGAATTTTTGATTCATCAATAATAGTTGGCATATCTATATTTATAAACCTGTTTTGAAATAATTGATATTTCTTACAGAATTAGCAAGCCGAACGATTGGATTTTTCGGAAAATCAGTTGTAAAGGATCCTAAAGGATTGATAAGGTATAAGAAAAATTAAATTTAGACTTTATTTTCAAAGCACCGGGAAATAATAAACCTTTTCTGATAATATTAAATATTGATGACAATAAAGAATAGGCGAAAATTAAAAAATGAACTCAGCGGCGTATCCTTCAAAAAATTTCTGATTGTTGGCAAGGTCTGAGTTAACAGACTCTAAAATGTCTTTTAAATCCCGGTACTGTTTTTTTGTAAGCGTATACCGCATTCGAAAAAAGTTAGCCACCGATCCGAGAGTTATTTGATTTCACGGATTCATTAGAAAAGAGTACTTTTCATATAGCAAAATTGCAGAAAACAAAAATGAAAAAAGTAATCGCTGCAATGAATATGACACTTGACCAGGTTCCAAAGGAATGAATTAAAATGGAGAAGGATGAAAAGTTCCCAACTCTTATTTTATCATTTTCCTCTTATTTTGGCGGCTCCATCATTAAATGATTGATCGTATCTGCAACTTTTCCGGGATCTCCTTTTTGAATTAAATAAAATTGAGCAAAGTTGCCTTTCTTCCAGGTGTTACTGCCATCAGCTTTCAATTGTATTTTTCCGGCGCATAAATTAAAAAAAGGACCAAGCCCTTCAACGGCTACCAACACGGCAGTTTCATCCCAACTCATGCGGCCGGCAGAATCCTGAACATCTTGCGGTATTGCAATTCTGAATACGTCTTTGACCGGGCTGTTTTGAATAGTTTCATTATGAATCAAAGGTAAACCCGTTTTAATATTCCTACCAATTTCAGAGCCGCTGAATATTACTTTTGTAGGCCATTGCTCCAAAGATTCTTTTGAAGATCTTGCATCTGTAGAGATATTAAATTCTTTTCCGGATGGAAACCAACCTCCCATACTTACCAATAATTTGACCTTCCTTTTTATCAAATCTTTTCCTGAAAGCTTTGAAAATTGGTCAGGGTTTGATTTCAGCAAATTTGCAAGGTTGGTAAAGAAACCAACGGTAACAATTGTCACGCTGTGATCGGGTTGTGATGATAACACTTTCCGGTAAACGTCCACTGCATCGGGCACCTGGTTATTATATTTTATGGAATGAGGATATTTGGCCAAAATAGAATCGCTCCAGTGTTGCGGATCTTTTAAATCAACGGCCTTCCCTTTCGGAACACCAACTGCAATGTCAGGGCGTTTAAAGTAAGTATTGAACACATTTAAAACGGCTGCAATTCCTTCATATTTATTACTGGCAACGGTTGCTAATATGTTTGCCTCGCCGCGGTCAGCTAAAACATGAAGAATGGTAATGGCTCCCACATCGTCATAATCAGGCCCTATATCCGAATCGAAAATGATTGATACCGGCTTCTTGTTTTGCCCTACAACGGAAGCCGTAATGAATAAAAGAAAAACAAAAAGTAGTTGCTTTCTTGCCATAATTATCAATTTTAAAAGCAGTGGTTATTCCGTTACCTGCTATCAGCAAGTACATCGCGCTCATCACTTGATGACTCATTAAAGTTGTTATTTTGTTTTAATTTTGTGCTGGAAATCATTTTCAAATATATGCTATTGAAAGGGAGACCATTTCCTAAAAGTTAAATATTTAAAAACCTAAAAACAGAAAGTTTATTTCCATATAATAAACCCTATCTTCGCTGCTAATTTTTTATAAACAACAATACAATGGACAACAAAAACACAGGAACCGTAAAATTTTTCAATTCTGAAAAAGGATTCGGTTTTATCAAACACGATGATTCTTCAAAAGAAACATTTGTGCATGCAAGCGGACTGATTGATGAGATCAAAGAAAACGACAAAGTGGAATTCGACTTGCAAAATGGCAAAAAAGGCATGAATGCCGTTAATGTGAAATTAATCGGCTAAAATCGATATTTCAATGCTAAAGGGCGACTTAAAAAGTTGCCCTTTTTTTATGCCCAAAATTGAATGGGGAACTGATGTGATTGCTCGCAATATCCTGCAGATTTGTTTTATAAAGAAGTTTGATTGAAAAAGCTACTGTTGGTGGTTCAACAGAAAGCCTCAGGGAGTTCTTTTCTTTACAGATACCTTAATGGATTTCTCCTGGAATTTTTGATGTAGTTTTTTACATTCATCCAGAAGGCAAGGATCAGGTAGAAAATAACCGGGGAGCCAAGAGTCAGGAACGAAAGATAGATAAAATACCTGCGGATGGCCGAAGTGGCAATTCCCATTCTTTCGCCAATTGCGGTACAGACTCCGAAGACCTGCCATTCTATAAAGTGCTTTAATCTATACATTTTTAAAAGAGAAATAAAGGATGATTAATTATTGACTTAATCTTAATTTTTTTTCAAAGCGGTTCATCAAAATTGGAGGCCGCACGGTTCAGACAGTCATCATTGGCCACATAAATAAATAGCTTGTTATCTTTAATCGTCATTTTATAAATTGCCACGTGCCCGTCCCAATCACTTCCGCCACTTATCTTAATGGGATCGGATGGTCATTCACTTAATAATTCATTGTCTCAACCGGTTCATGATTTTGCGGACAAACCAGCAAAAGAGTATCATTTTTAAAGTGCAAAATCCTCTTTTGCGGATCAGGGATTTATAAAGCCCTTTCTATGAAGTGTTAGCGTATTGTGCTTTTAAGCTGGTAATGGAAAATGTCGCAATCAGAATTGAAAATAAACTTTTCATATAAAGATTTTAAGGCTACAATTTATTAAAAAAACCATTTCAAAAAAAATAAAACCGTTTTTTATCAAAACAGCATCTGTTCTTTAAGTAATTTTGCGGCGGTTTTTGAAACCTGTTTCAATACCAGATCCATTTTGTCACATCATTAAAAGTAAAAAATATGGTTTTTGATCTTGACATGATTAAAAAATTTTACGACGGTTATTCAAAAAAAATAAAGTCTGCCCGTAAAGTTGTTAATCATCCGCTTACCCTGACTGAAAAGATTTTGTATGCTCACCTCTGGCAAAAAAATGCTGATAGTGCTTATCAAAGAGGAAAAGATTATGTGGATTTTGCTCCAGACAGGGTGGCTATGCAGGACGCAACCGCACAGATGGCTTTGTTGCAATTTATGCAATCGGGAAGAAAGAGAGTGGCCGTCCCTTCTACCGTTCACTGCGATCATTTGATCCAGGCTCAGATTGGTGCAGTGGCGGATCTTACCAGGGCAAAGTCTCAAAATAAAGAAGTATATGATTTTCTTGCTTCTGTTTCCAACAAATATGGAATTGGTTTTTGGAAACCCGGCGCGGGAATTATTCACCAGGTAGTTTTAGAGAACTATGCTTTCCCCGGAGCAATGATCATTGGAACGGATTCTCATACGGTGAATGCAGGCGGATTGGGAGCCGTTGCCATTGGGGTTGGCGGCGCGGATGCATGCGATGTAATGGCTGGTTTGCCGTGGGAATTGAAGTTTCCAAAACTGATCGGAATTAAATTGATAGGGAAATTAAACGGCTGGACATCAGCAAAAGATATCATTTTAAAAGTATCAGGAATCTTAACCGTGAAAGGTGGAACCGGCGCTATTGTTGAATATTTTGGTGAAGGCGCACAATCATTATCCTGTACAGGAAAAGCAACGATTTGCAATATGGGGGCTGAGATCGGGGCAACCACTTCTATCTTTGGATATGATTTAAAAATGTCGGAATATTTAAAAGGAACCGGACGGGCAGAAGTAGCCAAAGCAGCCGATAAATTGAAAGAACATCTGGCAGGCGATGAGGAGGTTTATGAAAATCCTGAAAAATATTTTGACCAGGTAATCGAGATCAATTTATCGGAATTGGAACCCCATATCAACGGGCCTTTCACCCCAGACCTGGCGTGGCCCATTTCTCAATTTGCGGATGCAGTCAAGAAAAATAACTGGCCCGAAAAACTGGAAGTTGGTTTAATCGGATCATGCACTAACTCTTCTTATGAAGATATTACCCGTGCGGCTTCTGTGGCCAAACAGGCGACAGATAACAGTTTGAGCACTACATCAGAATTTACCATTACACCGGGATCTGAGCAGGTGAGATTTACGGTTGAAAGGGATGGGTATCTGAAGATCTTTGAAGAGATGGGAGGCGTGGTTCTGGCAAATGCCTGTGGGCCTTGCATTGGTCAATGGGCAAGGCATACCAATGATCCTGACAAGAAGAATTCTATTGTCACTTCTTACAACAGAAATTTTGCAAAAAGGAATGACGGCAATTCAAATACACACGCGTTTGTTGCTTCCCCGGAAATCACCACTGCCCTGGCCATTGCCGGTACCCTTACTTTCAATCCGCTGACAGATTATTTAATTAATGACCGTGGTGAAAAGGTAAAACTGAAAGAACCGGAAGGAATTGAAATGCCGATCAAAGGCTTTGCAGTCGATGACGCAGGGTTCCTGGAGCCTGCAAAAGATGGAAGCAAGATTGAAGTGATCGTCTCGCCAACATCAGACAGGCTTCAGATTTTACAACCGTTTGAACCATGGAACGGCAAAGATCTGACAGGATTAAAACTTTTAATAAAAGCGAAGGGAAAATGTACCACCGATCATATTTCCATGGCTGGTCCATGGTTAAAATATCGCGGCCATTTGGATAATATCAGTAACAATTTGTTAATTGGTGCGGTAAATTTTTTCAATGATCAAACCAATCTGGTTAAAAATCAAATAAGTGGCGCCTATGGCCCGTTGCCTCAAACACAAAGAGCGTATAAAGCAGTAGGAGTCGGCTCTGTAATTGTTGCCGATGAAAACTACGGCGAAGGATCATCCCGTGAACATGCTGCAATGGAACCACGTTTTCTTGGAGTAAAAGCGGTGATTGTAAAATCATTTGCAAGGATCCATGAAACCAATTTGAAAAAACAAGGTTTGCTTGGAGTGACCTTTGCCAATAAGGAAGATTACAATAGAGTATTGGAGGATGATGAAATTGACATCTTAGGGTTAGAACATTTTTCTGCGGATAAACCATTGAAAGTACGTTTAAAACATAAAGACGGGACGCTGGATACTTTCACTGTAAATCATACTTATAACAAGCAGCAAATTGAATGGTATAAAGCAGGTGGCGCGTTGAATATAATCAGGAGAGAGTTTGAAAAAACAAACCGGTAAATCTTCAAGATAAACATTAATTAAACTTCAAAGAGAAGTGGAACAAAATTTTAATCTTATAACTTCAACGTTTAATGAATTCTGTAAAGGATATAAAAAATAAAAAAAAATCAACAGACTGAGTAACCAATTTATCATTTGATCAATTACCCAAAATTGAAAATGTTGCTTTTATAAAAGATGAAATCGCTTTTATCTTAAAGGACGGAAGGATCATTTATATTCCAATTAATTGGAGGAAAAAATTATTAAATGCGAGTCAACAACAAAGGCAAAACTTTAAGAATAATGGAGTACATGTTTTTTGGGATGATTTAGATGAAATAATCGGAGTGAAAAATATTCTGTTTGGAAGGGAATATTTTTATGAGGTAAGATAAATTCAGAAAAAGCGGAATTGTAAAAGGTTTCGCATTTTTTATTTCAAATACTCCCGGTATTCAGAGATTTGTCAACTTTTCAAAAGTTGACAAATCTTATACAATCCTTTACCTGTTCAAAAAATCCTGGTAAGAAACCTGCATGTAGGCTTTGCCATATTTGATTTGAAAAGTATCAAAGCCTGGCTCTTTATAGATCGGTTTTTTAGAAACATTGTCAAAGGTTTCTGTGCCGTTTGATGTTACCAAACCAAAACCATTATTGAAAGAATAAAACGCAAATTGCTTTGCGGAAGAATCCAGCAGATCTTTTCCCCATTTAAAATTATTGGCTGGAACATGCAACTGATCTAAAATCGTAGTGGCAATATCTGTTTGTGAGCCAATGGTAGCTACTTTTCCTTTTAACGTTAATGCACCACCGGAAAAGATTAAGGGAATATGAAACTTTGAAGGACGATCATTGGGATCATGGCCCGGCAATGGATGCCCATGATCTGCTACAAAAACGATCAAAGTATTATTCCATAAAGGGTCTTTTTTAAATCTTCTTATAAAACTACCGACGATGCTGTCTGTATAATAAACTGAATTTTTAAATAGAGTCGTTTCATCTTTTCCGGGGAATTTTTGTTTCATCGGAACATCATAGGGTTCGTGGCTGCTCAGCGTAAACAGGGTTGCAAAAAACGGCCTTTTTTCTTTTTCAATATTGTTGTAAAAACGATCGAAAACGTATTGATCATGAACGCCCCAGGAAGTGGTTCTCTCACCATCAGGAAATGAATATTTGCTGGTCAGTTTATCAACATGAATATTGACGAGGTAAGATTTAATATTTGCAAATTCAAGCTCCCCGCCATATGTATAGCTCGAATAATAACCGAGCTTTTCAAGGGATTGATTGATGGAAGGAAGTTGCCTGGTTTTCGTTGGTGTTTTTATAATGGAAGTAATTGCCTGGTTGGGATAGCCGCTCAAAACAGCCACCTGTCCTTTTTCGCTCCTGTCTCCTGCCGCATAAATATTGGTAAACAACAATCCATCGGCTGCAATGCTGTCCAGATTAGGAGTTACTCCGGGCACGCCACCAAGGCAACCGACCCATTTTGCCGTATAGCTTTCTAAAATGACAATAATGATATTTGGTTTGTCAACTGATAAAATGGAAGGTATCTTCTTTGGCCCCGTATCGTACAAACTCTTCACTAATTCTTCCGCTTTTTCTTTAGGAAAATAATCAAATGGATTTTGAGGGTTATGACGATTTAAAATCGAAAACACAATATTCCACGGAAGGTTGATCGCCGCATGATCAGCAAATATTTTTTCTGAAAAATAAACATCGCTGATATTCATGGGGATCTTTTGAATTCCTCCACGGATCGGAACAAAAAGAGCTGCGGTCAGAAAAAGAGAGATCAACGGATTAAGAAGGTGAAATGATCTCAGTTTTCTATCAATAAGAAGATCAAAATATCTTTTATAAATCAAAATAAAAAGTGCCGACAGTAAAATAAAAATCAGCAGCAATAAAAACAATGGCGCGGTAGAAACTGTTGCTGCCATTTCTTTTGGTGAATTGAAATATTGTAAAGGGGTTGCATCCATTCTGTAGCCCCAGGCAGAATACAATTCCAAATCAGCAATAATTAAAAAAGATAAAATGACGACTAAAATGATTGTATAGATCCGGATAATTTTTTGAACAGGAAAATTTATAAAAATTGATTTTATAAAAAATAAAACAAAAGGGAAGATACAAATATAAGCAGTGAATGACGCGTCCATCCTGAGTCCGTAAAGAAACACTTTTAATGTTTCAATGCCGGTAAGTGTTTTCGTAAGATGAAAATGATATCCCAGGAATGCAATTTTTGCAACAACAAAAAACAGGATCCAGTACAAGAAATAGAAAACGTAACACTGAAATTTTTTCACGTGGCGAAATTAATAATTTAAAAGTTGGCGCTCTTTATTTCATAAAAAAAGCCCCGCAAATTGCAGAGCTTTTTATGAACTCAATGATTATTTTATAATGCTTTTACTGTTGTTGTGGAGACTACATTCACAGTTACAGGAAATTCCTGTCCCATTGCATTTACGGTTCCTTTAGCATCTGTTGTTGAATTGTTCGATTGAACCACACCGGTTTTTACATCGACTTTTTCTTCACCGGAGAACTTGCCTGAAGACTTTGTGCTGATTTCCATGCCTTGCTTTTCCATTTGAACATTTGATTCCATGGTTCCTGTAAAAGCTACAGTGGCCACATTACCATCAATGCTTTTAATGGTATAATTGGTAGTTCTTTTAATGGTGCTATCGTCGGTACTTTCACTCCATGTTGAACCAACTTTAGGATGCCTGGGTAAAGCTGCAAAAGCCATTTGTGATCCATAACCTGTAGAAGCTAAATGTAACTGTTTCAGAATCTCCGATTCAGCAGAATCTGTCGACATTGAAACGACCTTACCAGCATTATCAATAACAATGTCTTTTGGTTGATTGATATATCCTTTTAAAGAGCTTCCCATCTCTCCATCCATATCTTCTTTTTTATCAGAATCGAAATTAACCTCCTGGCCCATCATACTCATGTTCATTAATAAATGCGAGAGTGTATTGGTCAGGTTATAATTGCCCGCTTTTTTATCTTTTACTTCGATCGTATAAGTGGAAGTAACATCAGCTTTCGATTCCATAGTTTGCCCCTGAACATCAGTAGAACTGGCAGTTACGAGTTTATTGTCAACCTGGTATTTTTGGCCCTTGCTTAGATTTAAAGTCGTATTTGTCTGAGCCATCGTTGCGGCAGAAAAGCAAACAGCTGTGCAAATAACAAGGAATTTTTTTTTCATACTTTGTTTTTTGTTTTGTTGAAAGGCAAATATAATCTTCCTTAAATACCTTGCATATTTTATTTAAAAGAAATAATTTCTTTAATAAATAAGGCTCCAAATAAGGTCAATTCAGTCTTTAATAATCGGTATTTACTGAAGATTTTTTCTGCCTATTTCCTGAATGTTTTGAAGTGTCTTTTTTAGGATTGTAATTCATTGGTCCCATAACAGCCCTGGGTTGTTGAGCACCAGGATTATTTTTGGGTGTACTAAAATCAGATTCTACGGGAACATCAGTTGGCGGCGCATAATCATCTGCATTCCCATTTCCTTCTACATCAGCAGAATCGCTTCCATGGCCTTCTTTAGCGATTGCCGCAAAGTTCTGATCCGCGTAAATAGGATTATTGTTCAATTCTGCCGGTTTTTGAAATGTCGCTTTCGGATCAATTCCTAAGGATTTGTCTGCATACACTTTTTTCATAAAGTAGGCCCATTCAGGCATTGCCATTTCATTACCTCCATGTGTTTGTCTTATTTTCAAAAAAGGATCATCACAACCAACCCATGCACCGGCGAGAATTTGGGGAGTATATCCAATAAACCATCCATCAGTATTGTCATTTGTTGTTCCTGTTTTTCCTCCAATTATGCTGTTGATTCCATATCTCCATCTCATAGAACCGGCCGTTCCGTAATCTACCACTCCCTGCATCATTCTCACCATGGTATATGCATCCACTTCGCTGATCACCTGCTTTACCTGCGGCTGAAATGTTTCAAGAATATTTCCATCCTTATCTTCAATTTTGGACAAATAAATGGGCTCCGTATTAAAACCCCTGTCAGGAAACATTGTATAAGCGCGAAGCATTTCTATTAACTGAATATCTGCGGAACCCAATGCAATGGAAGGTACAACAGGAATGTAACTTTTGATGCCACACAAATGCGCAAATTCGACTGTCTTTTTAGGGCCAATCCGGCTCATCAGATCGTATGCAGCAACATTAATTGATTTTGCAAGACAATAAGCCATTGTTCCGCCCGGACCGGAAATTGTTTTGTTTGCCAAGGTTATGGTTGTACCGCCAATGTAACTTTCAGGAGTTAATCCTGCATCAGTTATTGCTAGGGTGTAAAGAATCGGTTTAAACGTAGAACCGACCTGCCTGTTAGCGGTTACGTGATCAAATTTGAACCATTTAAAATCAATTCCACCAACCCAAGCTTTTATTTCTCCTGTTCCAGGATCCATTGCGCAGAAAGCAGTTTGCATCATTTGTTTGAAATATTTGATGGAATCAATCGGCGTCATTACCGTATCGGTTTCGCGATCTTTATTCCAGGCAAAAACTTTCATACTAACAGGAACATAAAAAGATCTTTTTATCTCTTGATCAGTAGCGCCATTTTCTTTCATGTTTCTCCAGCGCTCACTTTCTTTCATCGCACGTGCCAAAATGTCATCGTGCCCTTTCCAAATATTTTTCTGCAACTGACGGTTAAAGACTTTCTGCATAGAAGTCATATGTTTCACAACGGCTTCTTCTGCATATAATTGCATTTTCGGATCTATTGTAGTAAAAATTTTTAATCCATCACGATACAGATCATAATTATCACCTGTTTTCGGATTCTTATGAGTGTTGCACCAATCCTGTAATCTTTTTGTGAGAACCGATCTGAAATAAGGAGCTATCCCCTGGCTTTCAGTGATCTTTTTATTTTTTACGCCTAAAGGTTTTTTCTTTAAAGCTACAGCTTCGGACTCCGGCAATACATCGTTGGTAACCATTCTATCCAACACTAAATTTCTTCTTGCCGTTGCTGCTTCAGGATGGCGTCTGGGATCGTATTGTCCGGGGCCACTGAGCATTCCAACCAATAAAGCTGATTCATCAGGAGTGAGTTCAGAAGGTTCTTTTTGAAAATAATAGAGAGAGGCGTTTCTGATTCCATAAACATTCAACCATGAAACACGATTCAGATACAATGCTATGATTTCCTGCTTGGTAAAATTTCGTTCAAGCTTAAGCGCTACGATCCATTCTTTAATTTTATCAATCCCTCTTTTCATCACTGATCCTCTGCCCTGCCCCAGGATATTTTTTGCAAGCTGCTGAGTAATGGTACTTCCACCACCTTGCTTTCCAAGTCCTTTGATGGCACGGCCTATCGCGATCGGATCAATTCCTGAATGATCATAGAAGCGAATATCTTCTGTAGAGATCAATGCGTTGATGACACTTTTAGAAATGTCTTTATAATCTACTGAAACACGGTTTTCTGTATATATTTTGCCCATCAAAGTGGTGCCATCATTTGCATAAATTTCTGTTGCCAGGTTTGCCTGTGGATTTTCTAATTGTTGAAGAGAAGGTAACTTACCAAAAAGTCCAAAATAAGCGGCTGTCAACACAAGTACAAACAAGGCAAAGCCAACGGCAACCATTGCCCACAGAATCTTTACAGCGGGTTTTACAGATGATTTCTTAAGAACTTTTTTTTTCGGTGGATTTTGCATTTTGTTTTCTTTAAGGCGCGGAAAATATTAAAATTATTGAAAGAGAAAAATTAAAATTTGCCGGGATATTTTTTGTTTAAAAGATCGATGTAGTTCTGTAAATTTTTATTTTCTTTCAGCAACTGGAGATTGCTGTCTGAAATAATGTAAAAAGAATATTTCTGTGCCGGCAACCATGAAATTTGTGAAGGAGCTGCCTGCTTAACTTTGTCAAGATATTTTAAAGCGGCAACTGCATCATCAAACTGTGAAAAAACCAGCAACGTGTGTTCATCATCCAAAGTATCTTTTACAACAGCAATTTTGTTTGTTGCAATACTTTGGCTGTTAAAACGATTGAAAGCATTTCGCGCTTCACTGCTATAAACAGGATCAACTTTTCTAAGTACCATCAGCACATTTTGTGGTTCCAAAGCGTCAAAAGTAAACCCTGCATTTTTTATAGGCGCAGGTTGTTTTTTCTCCGGACTAATCTCCACTTTTCCCGGTTTGATCTCTTCATTTTTCAGAACCGGCTTTTCATTATTTTGAGGAGCTTTTATATTATTCACTACTTTAGATTGATCAAAAACAACGATCTGGGAATCCGGTTTCGCCCTGACCACATCCAGGTTGGTAAGATACTTTTCAATGCTATCTCTTCTTGACAAAACCTCTATCATCGTCGCCGCTTTTTCTCTCACCGGTGATGTCGGATATTCAGAGACGATCTGGTTCAAAACATTCATTGCTGAGCTGTCTTCGCGCTTTTGAATGTAATAAACAGATTGGATGTACAACAATTGCGGATTCCAATAACTTTTGCCATAAAGACTGTCCGCAGCATTTTTTTCTCTGATCGCTTCATCAAAATTTCCTTCGATAAACAGGTTATATATTCTATCGTAACGATTCGAAGCTGCTGTATCTTTTTCAATCGGATTGAAAATTTCAGGGTGCAAAAGATACTGGGCATAATTGCTGTTGCCAAAATGTTTCACTAAAAGGGTTTTGTAATAATCACCCAATTGCTGATTACCCATTTTTTGATAGCAGAAGGAAAGATTCATGTACAATTCACCGCCATATAAACTATCAGGAAAACGTTTTAATGATTCCTGATAAGATGCAATCGCTGCCGAATAATCTTCTAAAAGATTCTGATAATTTTTACCAAGCTGGAATAAAGAACGCGCCACTTTTGAATTGGAAGTGTCTAAGGCAGGTTTTGTAAGCGGAACATTTGCGACCAAACCTTCTACTGAAATATCCTGTTGATAAGGAGTTGAAGGAATTTCGATATTTTCAGCCTGCTTCTGCGCTGCCATCGGATCACCATAATTGATATTCGCCTGATCCGGATTATTTCCTGAAATGGATGTTTGAGCTGCTGCAGAAATTCTGCGCCAGTTATCGACATTTGGCCTTTTTCCCCACACCCTTTTGAACTCATTATAACCAGCGGATTTCAAACTATTGTTATAAAAATACCAGTCGCCCTTATTACGTCCTGAAAAAATATCACCAGACTGATTTTGATTATTCAGGTAATCAAAGCTCGTTCCATTGTACGCTTCCTCATCTTTTAACCCTCTTTCTTTACGCAGCTTTTTAGATAATTTCTTTAAAAAATCATCCCGTTGATCGGGAGATAAAGAAGCGATTGCCTGGAGACTGTCTTCTCTTTGAATAATATTTAAACGGGTAACAATTTCTGCTAATGCTTTTTTTCGTGATTCAATTTCTGCGAGATTTTTTAAAGCGGTGTCACCGGTTTGAAGACTGTCATAAAAATTAAATGACTGATGATAATTTTTTAAACTATAATTCAATTCGGCAAGATTGAGAAAAGCCTGGTTTTTTAAAGACAAATTATCCTGATTAAAAACAGTGCTTGCTTTGTAAAAATTAAGAGCCGAAGCAGTATCTGGTTTTGCCATCTCCAACTCTCCGGCCGAATAAAAAATAATATCGCGATAAGGTTCAAATTTATCTTTGTGAGCCATTCTCAATAATGTAGAAATGCTGTTGTCGATCTCTTTTGGATCTTTGCTTTTCAACATTTTTGCTTTGTTGAGATTTGCATAAATATCCATCAAGGGATCGGTCGTATTTCTGATCGCTTTATCATAATAATCTGATGCTGTATCCAGGTTATCATTCAATTCGTAAAGTTGTGCAAGCAAATATTCTCTTCTTGCTTTGTCTGCAATATCAAGCGAATTAGGAAGCGCCTTTTCTATATAGCCAATTGCGCTGTCATATATCTTTTGTTGGAAAAACCAGTAGCCCTGAACTTCCTGAAAATAGGGGTCCAAACGATGTGGAAACAACGGATCATTTCTTAAAATATTGATCAATCCCGCAGCTTCGCCATAATTTCCCAAATCCGTCAAAGAACGGATCTGCCACACCAATGCATCGTTTCTGCTTGGTGGCCGCGATAAAACTTTATCAACAATGCTTGGGTTCTCTTTTGTAGAAACAGTCAGCGCATTGTTCACACGATTTTCATTTGTGCCTACGACTGTTGGTTCATCATTTTTATTTCCAAGATTAAAATTGATGAACTGAAAAGTCATAGAAGCAGAATCAAAATCCTGGCGCAGGTAATATGCTTTCCCGATCAGCAAATAAAAATTATCAACCCAATTACTGCGCAGGTCATGGAGTAAAATTCCGGCCGTCGCCTTATAGATCACTGAGTCCAATTGATCTTTCTGTGCTGCTGTATTGTCCAAAGAATAACTATAATAAGGCAGGAGTTTTGAATAATCCTCTTTTGCCGCCATTCGCGCCATTTCAATTATAGAATTGATCTTGTTGTTGGCATTAAAAAAATAATTGTAATGACTTGTGGTGTTTTGAATAAATCTTCTTGGAACGGTAAATTTTTTTTCGCCGGTTTTTTCGGAGCGCAATTGTTTTTCTTTAAATTTTTGCGGCTTATCTTTTTGCAAATCGAAAGTAATCTTTCCTAACTGTGCATGAACATCCGGCAACAAAAAAAGGCAGCACAATAAAACAGTTACCAATTTGATGACCCGGCTACTCATGAATATTTTCAATTTTTATAGAAGTATGATTACAAAAAAAGTTCTTTTAAAAAACATAACTTCTTTTTTGCAAAATTATTTTAAAAATACGGTTATTTTAATCTAATATGCTAATATATACAATGCGTGTATTATTTTTAACAAGATTAGAATTAAAGATTACAAATTTGAAAACACGAAAAGAAACCAACCGTGAATTAATGCAATATGCAGGGATGGGCGCTCAATTTTTAGTGAGTATCGCTGCAGGAATATTTATTGGTTCAAAATTAGACGAATGGTTGAATTTTTCTTTTCCTTTGCTTGTTTGGCTAATGCCTTTGTTAATCATCATCGGTCTTATTATCAAAATTGTAAAAGACACTTCAAAAAAATGAATCAGCCTCTATTTAAAAAATTTGTTCCTGTAATCGGATTTTTTATCCTGATCAATATCCTCATTTTTATATTTATTAAAGCCTTGCGTATAGCAGGATTTAACGTCAGTTTTTTACTGGCTGCTAATGCAATTCTATTTTTATTGAGTTCATTCGGTTTTGCTATTCAGACAAAAGGAGTTCGTTCTACCAATATCAATGCCTTTGTACGTGGAGTTTATTCATCTCTTTTACTCAAACTTTTTGTGATCGTTGCGGCTATTTTAATTTACGTTTTAATTATGGGAGGCGAAGTTAACAAGCCATCTTTATTTACTGCAATGGGAATTTACCTTATTTACACCTCAATAGAAGTAGTTCAATTAATGAAATTAGCGCGAAAGAAACCTGATGCTTAAAAAAGAATCTCCATTAAATCAATTAGAAAATTTTTTGCCGCAAGGTACATTTGATGATGTAGCTTTTTATCTTCATCAATATAAAGTGCATCTTACTGTAACACGTGAACGACTAACAAAGCTGGGCGATTACCGCAATAAACATTTGAATAAAAATCATCGCATCAGCGTGAATGGAAATCTGAATAAGTACTCTTTCCTGATCACTTTGTTGCACGAGCTTGGACATTTGGTGGCTTATGAAAAATACGGAAACAGAATCCAGGCACATGGTGCACAATGGAAAAATGAATTTTCAAATATTCTTGCAAGATTTATTTCAAAAAAAATATTTCCTGCTGATATCGAAAATGAATTATTAAAAACTTTAAGAAATCCTGCGGCAAGTTCCTGTGCAGAAGCGCCATTGACAAGAGTTTTGAAACGGTACGATCCGCATAAACCGGGCGTCTATTTATTGGAAGAATTGCCTGATGAAAGTTTGTTTCGTTTTAAGAACGGGCATATTTATAAAAAAGAAAAAAAGATCCGCACAAGATTTTTATGCAAAGATCAATCAACCAATAAATTATTTTTGTTCAGCCCGATAACAGAAGTTGAATTAGTGAAAGGGTAACTAATCTATTTATTGATTAGTAATTTCGCAACCATTTTTGTTATACTCTTTTACTTATGACTCCACAACGTTACGACCGTCTTACTTCAGTTCTTAATCACCGTCAAGCTGATCTAACAATTATTTTAGAAAATGTTTTTGATCCCCATAATATTTCTGCAGTAATGCGAACCTGTGATGCTGTTGGAATCCAGGACGTTTACATTTTAAATAATCGCATACCTCCTCATAAAAAATGGAGTAGTAAAAGTTCATCAACGGCTGCGCAATGGCTATCGATTCATCAATTCACTAACATTGAAGAATGTTTTAAAGAGATCAGAAAAAAATATGATAGAGTGTATACTTCTCATCTTGGAGAAAATTCAAATGATGTCTACAAAATGAATTTCACCGAATCTGTAGCGCTTGTTTTTGGAAATGAAACTTTTGGTGTCAGTGATGAGATCAGAAAATATGCGGATGGAGATTTTATTATTCCACAGGTTGGAATAATTAAGTCGCTCAATATTTCTGTTGCCTGTGCCGTCACATTGTACGAAGCCTTTCGGCAAAAAAATGAAAAAGGGCATTATAAAAAATCTCGTTTACCGAAAAATGAAATTGAAAATTTGCAGATGAAATGGGGAATTATGAATGCAGAATCATGATTTGATTTTTCACTTTTTACAATCGTTAATAAATCTTTTTACCGCTTTTTTAATTTATTCCTTACTTTTCCGCATATTTAAAACTAATCTGAAACAATTGTTGAAAGCAATTAAAAATTATTTCTTTATTTTTCACTCTTTTAAATCAAAAACTTCGCAGAAATACGATGAGTAGTTTATTTATTATGAAGCCTGTCAGCCATCTGATGCATGAGGCAGGTGAATCGCAAAACACATTAAAAAGAACGTTGGGCGCCGGCAATCTTATAGCACTTGGTATTGGAGCCATCATAGGTGCAGGATTATTTGTAAGAACTGCCGCCGCTGCCGCTCAGCATGCCGGTCCATCTGTAACTTATGGTTTTGTAATTGCTTCTTTAGGTTGTGCTTTTGCCGGACTATGCTATGCAGAATTTGCTTCCATGATTCCGATCGCAGGAAGTGCCTATACTTACTCTTATGCAACAATGGGAGAATTTATTGCATGGATCATTGGCTGGGATCTTATTCTCGAATATGGAGTTGGTGCGGCAACAGTAGCAATTGCATGGGCAGAATATTTTAATAAATTCTTAGAAATTTTTGGAACGAGTGTCCCGTATGAATGGTGCCATTCGCCCTTTCAACATACGGCCGATGGCTTGCATTATGGAATTATGAATCTTCCTGCATTGGGAATTGTAATTGTTCTAACGCTTTTATTGATTAGGGGAATGCAGGAATCCGCACTGGTAAATGCGATCATTGTTATTTTAAA